>Ga0326512_10003621_pt1 | contig 11304 bp, 14 predicted proteins | sample 1_2617_0518_D_FD_203652 | JGI IMG/M metagenome (GOLD analysis project Ga0326512, IMG submission 203652) | Bovine rumen microbial communities from UC Davis, California, United States - 1_2617_0518 | ecosystem: Host-associated > Mammals > Digestive system > Stomach > Rumen | place: USA...
GGAGAGGGTGACAGCCGTGTGCCGGAGGCTGTGTGCCGTCAGCCGGGTGCTGTCGAAGCCGGCCTCCCTCATGCGCTGCTTGACGATCCCGCTGACGGAGCGGGTGGTCAGAGCGGCCCCTGTGCTGTTGTGGGACGTGGAGCAGAAGAGCGGCTGCTGCGGCTCCAGGCTTCCCCTCTCCTTCAGGTAGTCCCGGATTGCGTCCTCCACCTTCGGCTGGATCTTGATGTAGTCCGTCTTCTCGTCCCGGCCCTTGCCCTGGATGAAGAGGGCTGTGTCATCGCCCACGGCCCTGATGTCCTGGATCTCTGCCCTGGAGACCTCGATGGTGCGGAGCCCCCCGGTGATCATCAGGAGGAGCATGGCGTAGTCTCTCTTGCCCTGGATGCTGGTGCGGTCTACGCCGGCGAGCACCTTCTTCACCTGCTTGCTGGTCAGGTAGTCCTTCTTGTGATCCTTGGAGATCGTGGCACCTTTGATGTGCTCTGCGACGTTGGGATAGATCCCCTCCTGTGCCGTCCACTGGAAGAAGAGCCTCGCAGCCGTGATGTAATTCTGGATCGTGGTGGGCTTGTGCCCGGTCTCCTTCAGATCCTCCCTGAAGCCCAGGATGTCCTCCCTCTGCGGTCTGCCGATGCCGTGAGAGGAGAGATAGCCGGAGAGCTGCCGCAGGGCCCTGGTGTACGTCTCCACGGTCTTCGGCTTAGCGTCCAGATAGTTGATGAATCTGATGTACAGGGCCTCCGTGATCGGCTGAGCGTCCACGAGCTGGCCCCGCTGCATGACGGCGATCTCGTTCATGTGTATTCCCTCCTGTGTAGGCTGATGTGCGGCTGTGTATGTGTGTATGTTCATGTGTGTATGCTCCCTTGTATCTACTGTTATTTTACCATAGACGATAGCAGAAGTCAAGCTATATCTTCCCCGCCCCTGCTACTATCTTCATATAGAGAGGAGGGCCAGAGCTCTCCGGCCCCGGCCCCCTCGCCTCGGTGTTTACTGCGCTTCCTCTTCCTCCTGGAGCTTCGCCTCCCATCTCTCCATGATCTCCCGCAGGGCCTTTCTGTCCGTCTCGGAAACAAGGCCCAGCCCTTTGACCTCCTGGAAGAAAGGATCTCCGAAGATCGCCATCAGGATCACCTCTCTGGTGATGAGCTCCTGGGCCTCAGCGTCGGCGGCATGGAACAGTCTCAAGAACTCCTTTTCATCGGATGAGAGATCGGCCTCCTTCAAGCCCCTGGTGGAGACCAGGATCTTGCGCTCTTGTTTCAGCAGCGTCATGACGTCCTCCCTTCTCAGGCGATGGCCTGTACCTGGCTGGCTCCGAAGAAGCTGGCCTTGTAGGTGGCTCCGTCTCCCTTGCTGCCGTAGATCAGGGTGCATCCGAAGAGGGCCTTGCTGCCGTGGATGACCTCGTAGCCCAGGGCCTTCCAGCCGGCCCAGGTGTTGGTCTCCTCCGTGATCCCGGCTCCGGCCTTTGCCTCATCGATCCTGGCAGCGTTGACCGGCTCGGCCTTTGCGCTCAGCCATGCCCGGTGCAGGGCCTCGGAGAAGGAGATCCCCATCTTGCGGAACAGGGCCCAGGCCCGGCTCATGATCTTGCTCAGGTTGTAGCGTTTCATCGTGTACCTCCGTTTCATTGTTCATGGTGTGGTGGGGAGGAGCTGGCTCCGGGTGGCTGCTTAAGTATCTATGCCCTCTTGCAATCCCAATCTCCCTTATCCGTTCCCGGTCTTACCTTGCGTTCTTGGTTTCGGCTGCTGCCTACTTTCGTCCGCCTTGGCTCGGCTCCGTGTCCCTCGATCTGTCTATAGTATACTGCCGTCAGTAGATATTTGCAAGATGGGATGTTGCACAAATATACTGCCGTCATGTTGTGTATTTTGTCTATTGACGGCAATAGACGCACTGTGCTATAATCTCTACGATGGATCTCATCAGAGAGGAGGTGCAGCGCATGGCGATCAAGAGCGATGCCCAGCGGCGAGCTGTGGCGAAGTACAATCAGGAGAACTACGAGAGGATCGAGCTCCGGGTGATCAAGGGCCGCAAGGAGGAGATCCTGGCTCATGCCGCAGCTCGTGGCGAGAGCACGAATGCGTTTATCAATCGTGCCATAGAGGAGACGATGGAGAGAGACGAGCACGCCGGCGAGGGCTGAGCGGGTGCCAGGGTGTCCCTGGGTGAATCTGGGCCCCCGGATTCGTTGCTTGCTGAGACAATACCAAAAAGAGGAGCGGGAGGCTGCGTGCCCCTCGCTCCTTCTTCATGCCGTCCCGCTCGAACAGATGTTCGATTATGATATGTGTATACTGATGTGTGTATGCTGTCCTGTATACCGTCCCCGGCTGAGCCCTTCATCATACTGATGTGTATATGTTCATGTGTGTATGTTGCCGTCCAGCTTCGCCCTGAGCTGGGTGATCCTCTCCTCATGGGCCCGGATTGATCCGGCGAGCTGACGGCGGCGTGCCTCGTCCTCCTCGCCGGTCAGGGCCTCCTTCAGATGATCCAGCCGGTGCTCCACGGTCTCGATCTCCCATCGGATCGGTGCCGGCTCCAGGAGAGCTTCGCCCCGGATCTCGATCAGATCCTCCTTCGCTTGCCGGAGGAAGAGCTCGTTGTGCGTCATGGCGGCGATGGCCTCCACTGCCTTGAGTAGAAGATCGTAAGGATCAGCCCCGGCCCGGATGCCCTTCAGGATCTCGGCCTGTTTGAGCTCGCTGGCCCTGGTGTTGGCTTGATATTCCCGGAAGATCTCCATGCTCTGGGCGTGCGCTGCGTTTCGTGCCTCCTCCCTCTCCTTCAAGACGGAGATGCCCCTGAGAGGCTCCAGAATGCCCTGTGCGGCGTTTTCGCCCTGGGTGGTATCAGAGCATTCCCACTGCCCTGTTCGTTTGCCGATTTTGAGGGATTGCAGGGCCTTTGGCCCCTCTGCGTGGGTGCTCTCCGTCCCGCTCACTTTTCGGGCAAGGTTGTCCATCCATGTGAAGTCAAGCTCCATGATGGCCTCCTCACTTCGGCTCCGTGAAGTAGTTGAACAAGGGATAATACTCCAGATCGATGGTGTCCCCGGTTCTTCCGTTGCGGTTCTTCAGGATCACGAGCTCGATCTGCCTGGGATTCTGCTGCTTGGCCTTGGTGGTGTCGAAGTCCTTCTTGCCGGCCCCGGCGAGCTGCAAGCCCAGGAGAACGTCGGAGCCGTATTCCAGGGAGCCGGATTCCTTGAATGCCTCCATCTTCACGGCCTCGCTGTAGTTGGCCCGGTTGAAGCTGGAGATCCCGATGACAGGAGTCTTGAAGTCCCTGGACAGCCGCTTCAGCTCCAGCACGGCCTTGTCGGTGTTCTGCTTGTCCGTTGCTCTGATGTCGGCGGGAGCCAGGATCTGGATGTAGTCGATCACGATCACTGGTGTCCGGCCTGTAAAGGAGATGTGCCGCTTCACAATCTCTCTGATCTGCTTCACGCCGATGTCCCCGATGCCCTCATAGATGAAGATGTTGTCGGCGTAGCTGCTATACTCCCTCACGGCCCTCTGGATCGTGGCGAGCTCCTCCTGGGAATACATGGTGTACCTCTTGCCGGTGGTGATCCCTCTTGCGGTCTTGGCTGCGCTCAGGCTTCCGTCCCTGGCGATCACGTCCAGGAGGGTGTGGCGGCTGATGCTCTTCGCCATGAGCTCGCTGCGTGCCATTTCCAGGGAGAAGATCAGCACATGGTTCCCGGCCTGGGCGATGTTGTCAGCGACCTGGAGGGAGAAGGTGGTCTTGCCCAGGGAGCTGATGGCCCCGATGATGTACAAGCCCTCATAGAGCCCATCGTCCAGGGCCCTGTCCAGGCTGGCGAAGCCGGTGGGAATGCAGGGCGTGGCGGCGTTGTCGTGGATTCCATTGAGGAAGTCTTGAAGGTGGGCGGCTGCACTGTTCTTCAGGTATGCCTCCCGCTCCGCTTCCTTCGCTGCCTCCTCGATCCGCTCGCCGGCCTCCACTGCGGCGGCGAAGCTCCCACGGTCAGAGACCAGGGCCTCATTTGCGTCCTTGTGACCGCAGCATGGATCGTGCCTGTAGAAGAGGATCTTCTTCTCCTCCAGGGCGGCGGCGAGCTCTCCCTCGGCCCTCTTGCCCTCATCGTCGTTGTCCAGGGCGATCAGGAGCGGCTGCTCCGTCTTCTGTACCTCCAGAAGCCGGACGAGCTTCCTCCAGTTGGCTGCGCTTCCCAGAGCGACGGCCTCCCCGCCCACTTCGATGATGCTCAGAGCGTCCAGCTCTCCTTCCACGACGTAGACCGGCTTCGTGCTCTCCCGCAGGGCCCTTTCATTGAAGAAGCTCACGGTGCCCTGGCTCTTCCTCCAGCGATTCTTCTTGCTGGCCTCCTTGTCTGTGTTCCTGGCGGCGAAGCTGCTTCGGCTGGTGGGAACGATCAGAGCGGCCCAGGTGGTCTTGCGGTTCGTCTCTCCATCCATCGCCTCGAAGGAAGGATCGAAGCCCAGCATGAAGCGAGCTGCGGTCTCCTGGCTGATGCCCCGCTGCGTGTGGTAGTCCGTCTCCTGGAGCCGCTGCTGACAGGCCCGGAAGTAAGAAACGAGATCCGGCTGCGGAGGCGTGGGCTCCGGCTTCGCTTCCTGATTTCGTCCCATACTGTCTTCCTTTTGGCCTCCAGCTCCGGCGTGCGCTGCCGGCGTGGGCTCCTCCACAGTGATCCCATAGAGGGAGTATGCCTTGTCGAAGATGTCCCTGGTCTCGGTCAGACCGTAGTCGATGCCGATCAGATCTATGATGCTATAGTCTGCTCCGCATGAGAAGCAGTGCACCTTGTTCCTCCTTCTGTCGTAGCTCATGCTGGGATGCTTGTCCGGGTGTGCCGGATTCAAGCAGAGGAACTTCCGGCCCCCGGTTGTCGGGAGCCCCTTCTGCCGGAGATAGTCCTCCAGGTTGCCCTTCACGAGCTCAGCGGCCTGGTCTCTGTTCATGTCATTTCCTCCTTGGTCTGGGCCTCAAATGATAGGCCCTGAAGTCTGACCCAATTATATCACGGCCCCTCCCGGCTCAGCCAGGGAGGGAGCCAGATAAACGTTTTCAACGTTTTAAACGTATTAGGAAAATTGACCCCCAAAAAACGTAGGTTTTTCAAGGGTTTTTTGGATCGCTTGCACCAGTGATTATATGCTGTGCACCAGTGATTATATGCTGTGCACCAGTGAATGTATGCCAGTGCACCAGTGATTATATGCAAACGTGCATATATTTGCTGGTGCAGATTCTCTCCTCCCGGCGAGCTCCCTGCGTCAAGATATGGGCCCCGCGTCAGGGCCCGGAACACAAAATGTAAGCACCAGAGATTATATGCTTTCCGCTTTTTGATCAGGGCCGTGGGCCGCACTTCTGCGAAAGTGTATTAACCCACTATGGCACTTTCAGCAGAGCTGCAAAGATGCCGTGGGATCTCCGATGGTGGTACGGTCTCAGCAAGCAACGTATTTGTACATACACACTACTGGCAAGCAGGGCATGTGTATATACAAATGCTCATTTCGCCTTGTTGGGGAGATCCCCAAGCCCCCATTTTCGCAGGGCGAGCGTCGGCCCCGGCCTTGAAAATAGGAGCGGGAGCAGCAGGGCCCCCGCTCAGATTTTCTATTAAAGGCACCAGGTAAGATCGTCAATCACGCAGACGAAGGGCTCGCTGGTCTTCACCTTTTTGCCTGACGGTGCGTGCGCTGCGTCGATGCTTTCGAGCTCACGGACAGCGTCCTCCCTGGTGTCGTGCTCTGATGTGAGCTGCTCGATCCGGCCTGTCTCATCCTTCAGGCTCGCACGCACTTCCCACTTGCCGGTCTCGACGTTCTGTCCGACGATAGCCCCGACGAGGGATTTGTTGTCAAGCCGCTGGGCCTCCTGGATCTGGATCATCAGCCGGCTGATACGGTTCAAGTATGCGCTCATTGCGGTTCCTCCTGTCCGGCCTGGAGCTTCTTGGTCAGAGCTCTGGTCTGCGCTTCCCTGGCGATCTTCTCCTTCTTGGCCTTGGTCTTCTCCTTCTTCTCGGAGTATGCCTTGATCGCCTCGGAGAGATCGGGAGGATCTTTCAGCTTGAAGCGCACGAGCACATTCTCCCAGACCGCATAATCCATCAGGGTGTCGAGCGTCTCGTAGTCATCGTCCTGGATCTCCCGGTTCCCAGGGAGAACGTACCTCCATTCCTCTATGACGTTGCGATCTTTGAGCACGTCCAGAGCTGCCTCGAAGGGCTCCTTGATGCGCTCGATCCAGCTCTTCCTCTTGGCCTTGACCTCCTCGAAGGAAGGGAGCTTCGTGCACGAGAGCAGGGATCTCACTGCGAGCCGGTCTGCGGTTCCTTTGGTGTGGTTCTCGTAGATGGAATAATGCTCCGTGATCTTCATTCCCATGATGTAGGCATTCGGCTGCGTTGCCGGAATGCCCAGAAGAGGGATGGCGTAGTGCGTCTTCGGGACAGCCAGAAGGTATGCAGCGTAGACAGGATCGAAGGTGACGTAGACGTAACCGTCCACGATTCCATGCGTGCCGATGATCTTCACGTTGAGGAACTCGTCGTGCTTCCCCTTGACCTTCTCCTTCCAGGTGAGCGTGCCGGCGGCGAGGCTCGCCAGCGTTTTCTTGACCTCTCTCGCCGCAGCGTCCATGGCGATCTTGACCCGCTTCCTCTCCCTCCTGGCGGCTTCCTCCGTGTCTGTGACCCGCTCCTCCACGTCGTAGCCCAGCCACTTGGCATACTCGAAGAGGGAGAAGCGCACGACGAGATCCTTGGCTGAAGGATTCGCATTGTCATTGTTTAAGTACAGGAAGGTGTTGGCTGCGACGGATTCCAGCTTGTGGGCGTTTACTCCCAGGGAGAGGCTCGCTGATGCCAGGGCACTTCTCGTGAAAGTCACGCCCATGGCCTCGATCCTGGATGTGCCGGAGAGCTTGTTGCTCTTGGTGTCCCTGGTTGATCCCAGAGCAGCCAGGGCCTTGGTGCCCATGCCGGACGGCGTGACCATGTACGGCTGTCTCTGCGGGAGCTCTGCCTCTGTGCCGGAGGGAATGAAGCCAGGTATGAATCTCTTATCTCCCATGGGCTTCCTCCTTCCCGGCCCCGGCCTGATTCGTGCCGGCGTAGAAGAGCAGGGCCCGGAGCTCGTCCTCTCCGGCTCCACGGAATGCCCGGAAGTCCTTCATCAGATCCTCGGCGGCTGCGACGTTGCCCTCTGGGATCTGGATGCCGGAAACGTCGAAGGGAGGGAAGACCTCCCGGAGCACGTCCAGCTTCTTCTCCTTCAGGAAGTAGTCCCCGGCGTGCGTGTCGGTGAGGATCATCTCCAGCCCCCTGCGGAGCTCGTTCACCTCGGTGATGTCGCTTTGCAGGGCTTCGATGTTGATCCTGAAGATCTTCACCTCAGGCACGTCGAAGATCCTGGCGATCAGCTCCAGGGCCGTGTTGAAGCCCAGGATCAGAGAGTAGCTGCTGGCGAGGGCCTCCCAATCCTTCGCCCTGTCAGATCTCCTCTTCCTCCCGGCCTCATCGTCAGGGAAGTATGCCTCAAGGGAGAGAGGCTTGACCCCATCGGTGAGCTGCGGCGGCTTGTAGTAGCCCTGCTTATCGATGCGGGAGCTCTCCAGAAGATCACTGCTGCGGACGATGGCGATGCCGTTGAAGAGGGCTCGCTTGTTGCCGTCGAAGAGGGTGGTGTCTGCGTCGATGAAGTCCCTCATGCCGTAGATGTCCCGCTCATACAGATCCCGCAGGGAGATCAGCGGCTCCAGCCAGAGCTCTGATGCAGGGAGCCCTTCCCCGAAGCTCTCAGGGATCAGGCCCTTCTTCCTGATGTCCTCCACGACGGCGGCGGCGGCTTCAGGGAACTGAGCCAGAAAGTCCTTCACCTGGGCGATGGCCTCCCGCTCCTCCGGCTCGCCGGTCAGAGTATAGATGCCGGTGCCGTAGAACTCCAGGAGCCCGGTGTCAGAGATCACTTCCCATTGCGTCAGATCCTCAGGCACGTCTGCGTATTCGCCCAGGATCATCCGGCTGGTGATCGGTGCAGCCATGAGCTTCTTCCTCAGGGCCCGGAGCGGGTTGCCCCTCTTCTCCGGGTGCTCGGTGAGCTGCCTCGCCAGGAAGGTGACGGCGATATCCACGAGCTGGAAGAGATTGGCCTCCTTGCCGGCGAGCTCCTTCTCCCTGGCCTCGTCCCTCATGTCGCAGTATTGCTTGAGGGTGACGATCAGCGGGAGCTCGTCGATGTAGGTGAAGAGCGTCTCTGCTATGGTGGCGTTGCTCAGATCGTTGTGCATGGAGAGAATCTGAAGCTGGGCCTGTTGCTCGTGGGCGATGGCGATGTAGTTGTGCAGCCGCAGCCATTCATAGATCGCCAAATAACCGTTGTACTCCCTGCCGGCCTCGGTGCCCCGGATGGAGTCCAGCATTTTCTGAAACCGATCAGGCTCCACGATGGGCTTCGGGCGAGCTACTCCTTCAAGGCCCTGACGGTAGAGCTCGCACATATTGGTCAGCTCCAGGATGCCCAGCTCCCGGCCTGTCCATCTTCGTTTCCTTAAGATGCGCTTGATGTCTGCCATGTCTGGCCTCCTCCTACAATGGCCTCCAGCTCGTCCAGCTTGGCCTTGATCTCCACGGTCTCGAATGCCTTGAGGAGATGGCCCAGCACTGCGGCTTCCCTGTTGGCCTGGTCTGTGCTTACGTCCCCGGCTCGTACTCTGATCAGGAGATCCGACAGAGCGTCCAGGATGTCCTGGGCCGTGGCCCTGGCTCCCAGCTTCACGGTGGGCTCGCTGCCGGTGTACTCGTCCTTCAGGGCGGCGGCGTACTTCAGCTTGAAGTCCAGGAGCTTCGCCGGATCGGTCTCTGCGAGATCCACCTGATCCAGAGCGTCCTCGATCTTGCCCAGGGTGTCCCCCAGCCTCCTGATCCTGGCCTCCTTCGTCATGTGGTAGTGAGCGTAGAGCTCCTCCAGCTCGTCCCGCCTGAGCTCATCGATCTGATCCTTGAGCTCCCGCTCCCATCGGGAGCATGTGCTCCTTCCGATGCCCAGCTCGGCGGCGGCGGCTCGGATGCTCTTCCCCTCAGCTCGCAGCCGGATGAAGTCCCTCTTCTTCTCAATGGGCTTCATGATGTCGTACCTCCTTCCTGGTGCTTCCAGCCGGTCAGCACCTATTCTCTACAGGCACAAAAGCTGTGCCCCAGCTTCATAGTTTTAACTTCTGCTAATGATAATTTGCGGAAGTATGCAGTCACTGGGCCCGGTTCTTCAGGGTGGCGTAGAAGCCGGCCTCGGTTCCGTTCTCCAGGAACTCGTCCAGGGCTCGCTGTGTGATCCTCCAGCTATTGCCGATCTTCGCAGCTTTGATCTGATCGGCCTTGATGTAGTTGTAGATCGTGCGGCGGGAGACCTTCAGGATCTCCGTCACTTCCTGGATGGTGTATACCTTCATCTCTGCCATTGGTCAGCCCTCCTTCTCTGCGTATTGCCGCAGGGCCTCGTTGATTGCCTCATTGCGGGAGATCCCCTTCGCCCTGGCGATCCTGTCCACGGTCTCGAAGACGCTGGGCTGCACAAGGATCTGTACTCGCTTGCTCTTGGTCTCGATGTACATGGGATTCAGCTTGAAGCCCTTGGGCGGCTCCTCGGTCTGAGCTGCCGGCTGCTCCGGCTCCTCCTGTGATGCGCTGCTGATGAATTGCAGGGCTGGGTTGTTCTTGAAGTCTCTCTTCGCCATGCGGTCTATGCCTCCTCTATGATTTCGTCCAGCAGGGCCTTGTAGTCCGCTGCTGCGTTGCTCCTGGGTGCGTATTGGAAGATGCTCTCCTGGACGGCCTGGGCCTCCTTCAGAGCTTGGCATTCCCGGATCTTCGTCTCGTAGACCTTCGAGCTCATCCTGGCTGCGGTCTGGGCGATCAGATCCTTCATGTCTCTGCTGATGACGGAGCGGGCGTTGTACCTGGTCAGCACGATGCCCTTCACCTTCAGGCCCCTGTTGCAATACTTCCGTACCGTCTCCACGGTCTGGGCCAGGAAGGAGATGCCCTGCAAGCTCCACGGATCAGCCTGAGCAGGGATCACGGCCCCGCTGCACGCCGTCAGAGCGTTGACGGTGAGGATGCCCAGGGCTGGCGGCGTATCTATGATAACATAGTCATACTCGCCCAGCAAGGGCTCCAGGGCCTCCTTCAGCCTGTACTCCTTGCCGGTTGCCGTGATCAGTTGATCAGCTCCGGCGAGAGCTGGGGAGGCTGGGATGATGTCTCCCTGCGGCGTGCGGACGATGGCCTCCCTTGCCGTTGCGGTGCCGGTGAGCACCTCCAGGGAGGAGAGGGCTCGCCCTCCCGCTCCCATGTTGAAGGTAAGATTGCCCTGTGCGTCCAGATCGATCACGAGCACCTTGTGGCCCCGAAGGAAGAGCCCGGAGCCCAGGGCGGCGGCTGTGGTGCTCTTGCCCACGCCTCCCTTCTGGTTGATCACTGCGATGATGTCCTTCATGGGCTCCTCCTCCTGATCAAGATCCCGGCTGCGGGTTGGAATACCGAAGCAGGGCGAGACGCAGAGCGTCCACCTCGGCCTCGTTGAGCGTGAGCCCCTTCATGAATCGCTTCTCTCCGTCCACGACCTTCCAGCCCCGGATGTCCACCTTCGGCTTGCTGCCGTTGTAGGAGATCAGATTGACCTCCTTCGTGGTGTCTCCGTACTGGCTGAGTGTGGCGATGTGCTTCACGATCTCATAGCTGAAGGGCCTGTCGTGCCCCGGCCTGGTCTGGTTCTGATTCTGATAGTCCATAGTGATCCTCCTTCCTCTCGTGGCCTCACAGGAGCTGCAAGAGCAGCTCGGAGGCTCGCAGCTTCTCGGCTGGTGTTGCTTCGTAGTCCTCGACCACGGAGATGAGACCGGCCTTTAACTTCTCCCGGAGCTCCTCCCTCTCGGCCTGTTTCCTCTCCTGGGCCTCACGGTGATCTCGCCTGGTCTCCTGTGCTTTGGTCTGCGCTTCGTTCATGGTGTATCTCCTTCCTCTACAGGATAGCCGCAGCTATCGTGGCTTCGCACTTGTTCTTCGCCCTGTCCAGGTTGTGGGCGTAGATCATGGTGGTGGCAAGGTTGCTGTGCCTTGCAAACTGTTGTACCTTCTGGAGATCTTCCCCGCCCAGAAGGGAGAGGGTGACAGCCGTGTGCCGGAGGCTGTGTGCCGTCAGCCGGGTGCTGTCGAAGCCGGCCTCCCTCATGCGCTGCTTGACGATCCCGCTGACGGAGCGGGTGGTCAGAGCGGCCCCTGTGCTG
>Ga0326512_10003622_pt1 | contig 11303 bp, 25 predicted proteins | sample 1_2617_0518_D_FD_203652 | JGI IMG/M metagenome (GOLD analysis project Ga0326512, IMG submission 203652) | Bovine rumen microbial communities from UC Davis, California, United States - 1_2617_0518 | ecosystem: Host-associated > Mammals > Digestive system > Stomach > Rumen | place: USA...
CGGGCCAGCAGGGTTGGCCGGGTTCCCTCCCCATCACCAATTTCCATCGATAATGTTTATTTTTTTTACAACCTGGCCCACCTCTGTTTCGCCGATCTTATTCGATTTCTTCTGGTTGCAGATCCAATGAGCTGCCTGCAGGTTGTCCCAATCTTGTGCTGCAGCCTCAGGCGAGTCATATCCGAACTCTTTCCAGCGACTTACAGGACGAATCTCGTCGATGACAAATGACAGCGGATGCTGCGCATCTGATGGTTCATCATAGTGGATGGGTCCAAATCTCCCCCGGCATATTCCACAGGGGGCGCCCATTGCCGCCAACCTCCTCCGGTGTTTTCTCCGAAGGTTCCCGTTCTTATGTCTTGGATTAATTCGGCTCTGCCCCATGATTTCACCGCAACACAAAAGGACGAGCTTGTGCCCGTCCCTCTGTGGTTATCCCTGAATTATAGTGCATTGAAAGGAGTACATGAAAAACATTCGTTGATCCGCACTGGAGTCGAACCAGTGTCATCCCTTCGGATCATAATGCGGACCGATACAAGTCCGCTGGTGGTGACTTGGTCTCCGGTTGTTTACCAACCTTTGACACTATCATTATATAAGTAAACAGTATTCAATACTATTCAATGATCCATTGCGTGGAGCTTACCGAAAACGATTGCGTCACCGATGACACCGACGACACCGCAACTTTCTATATAGACTATAAAAATATACATTATATATATTTAATTTATTTTAATAAAAGTTACGGTGACAACGGTGACAACGGTGACAACCCTTGCAATTACTGGGGTTGAGGCTGTCACCGACGTGTCACCGACGCGAAAAAATACGGTGCTCGGTGACATTTTGGCAAGAAAAAAGACCCCATCCAATCAGAATGGGATCTCAATTGTGTCACCGACGGGCTCAAATCCGGTGCCATTTGTCACCGACGGTGTCACCGTCTGGAGCTGCTCGGTGTCACGTTCGAAGCAGATCGCGCCTCGTCCGTAGTCGTCTATTCTTTTCTTCCCGACTTCATGCCAGCCGATGATATCGTTCCTCAGAATGGTCAGCATCCGGTTGACGTCTGCTCTCTTCTGAAGTACTCCGTCTTGGTTGAAGCCCTCTTCCCAAATGCAGAGGACATTGACTCGTTCGCGGTTCGTCTTGCTTAGGTAATCATCAATCAACTGGACCCACGGATCTTCTTCAAGATGTTCCGTCTGTGCCTTGAGTGCGTCCGCTGCTACGTTGTGTGGTAAGACCGGAGCCTTGTTCGGATCCTGTTTGTAATTGTGTACGGCTTCCGCTATCGCCTGGATAAATTCGGGCCGTGCTTCTTCCTCGTTGAAGATGTCCTTCGTTGCGTTCTTCTTGCAGGTATCGATTGGCAGGTATCGTCTGTTGCCCGTCCTGTCCTTCAGGAAGTTCGCATCGTTAGACGTTCCGCAGAATACGCACTGTCTCTTCCTGTCCTCCGGTCTCCTTGCGAATGGAGTACGGTACCGGTCGGATTGTGACGTGATGAATGCCTTCAGTGCATCAGCTGTGACCGCGTCCTTCTTGAGCGTATCCATCTCGCCCATCTCGAGGATCCATCTGCCCGACATGGATTCGATAACGGCCTTGTTGTCTAAGTTCTTGAAGTTAAAGTTATCATCATACCATTCGTCTCGGCAGGACAGATACTTGAAGAACGTGGACTTTCCTTCGCCCTGCCCACCGATCAGCACCGGCATATAATCGAATTTGCAACCCGGTTCGTATGCTCTCTTGACCGCACCCAGCAGGAAGACTCTCATCACGGCGATGTTATACTCGGATGGTTCCGCACCGAGATAGTCTGTGAGCAATCTGTCTATTCTTGGTTTACCGTCCCACTCAAGCGCATCGAGATAGCCGACAAGCGGATCGTATTCGTTCTCGAGTAAAGCCATGTTGAATCCGTCCTCATAGTCTGTTTTGTTCCTGAGGTTGTATCTGATGTCGAGATAGCTCCGGAGTGCAGCATCGTCCTTATCAGACCATTCGCCCATCGTATCGCCGTCCTGCCTCCAGTCGAGCTGACCGAAGTATATCAGCTTATGCCCGAACGTATCGTCCTTGATCTTGCCGGACAGCTTCGGATCACCCAGGATAACTCTCGCCACGTTCTCCGCACACTGTCTGATTTTGGTGTTCCCGTTCTTGTCTGTGATGGTCAGCAGGTCAAGTTCTGCGCTGATTGGTTTCAGCTGCGTCCCCTTCTCGTGGCGAAGTGCGCTGTCCACGATCTTAGCCAGCTCTGGCTCAGTCAGTGGCGGGTCACACATCTCTGCATTGGCAGCTGCCATCGATGTTCTGATCACCGCATCAGGAAGGTTCCTCGCCTGAAGCGAACAGGCCAGTTTGTACATCGTATCGTTGCGTTGTCCCTTGCCGACCTTGTCTGGCAACGTGAAGTTCTCGACCTTGTCCTTCTTACCGTAGTTGAGCAGCTTGTCGAGTACCTCGTCTCCATGAGCGACCTCATACTCTTCAGGATCATACTCCCATTCGTACCGGTTGCCGTTCGGATGGATTGACGGAGGCGCTACGATGTAACCACCATCGGACCGGATATCAACACCCGGGAGCAGGTTGACTCTGTTCTTCCCAGCTCCGTCTATTCTGTACAGTAGATGGTTACCGTCACTCCCCGTAATGGATCTCACCGTCTCAGGAAGCTCACCGTTTTCACGTTCCCACTCGTTCAGAGAATCGAGACCGTCCACTCCGTTCGGTTTACGGTCCAAATCCACAACGAGCAGACCGCCGGAGATCTTACCGCAAGCGATGCCAATGTTCGCGTTTGGGTAACGGCTCCACCATTTGTTTATCTGATCAAAGTTAGTTGTCGCTTCGTGAACACCGTGAGCTGTTATCGGTGCTTTATCTCTTGGCTTTAACGGGAACACAGCCAGCCCTCTCGAAGCGTAATCTATTGCAGCATCTAATAAAACGTTACTCATTATGTGATAGCCTTTTCTCTACTATGTCCAACGCCCTGTTGTGAGCGTAGAATATTCCAGTATATGAATAGTATAGTTTCTCCGCGATCTGTTCCCACGTCAGCAGATTGATATACCGCTCGTATAAGACCTTGCCCTCGATGTCCGGAATGTCGATTATAAGGTCGACTACTTTCTGCCTGATGTTGAACGCGTCCCGTTTGGCCTTCGCCCACTTCTCTCGCGCCTCCACCAGATCTAGTGCCTTGTCTTCCGTCTTCCTGGATACACCCGTGCCGTGAGGCTGACCGTCTCCGGACAGAGTGGAACCTATCGCGTCGATGTTCTCAACGGCTTCCTTGTACTCACTCTCGCATCTATAGACAAGGTCCATTGCATTTTTATATTGATTCAGAAATTCTTTTGCTTTCATTCTTACTTATTCCACGTTACCCATCCGTCCTGCTCGGTTGGATCCGCGAGAGGAACGGACTCGATTCTGATTGTGTACCCGACCTGCACCTTGCAAAGATAACCTCGCTGTCTCAGTTCGGTCAGTACATCATTCATATCTGCATAATCGTGACAGCGTATCGTGTCACCGACCTTCAAAACATCGTCCATATAATCACCTCTGAATTGTTTGGGGAGATATACCGCTCCCCGTCGGTTCTCTACTGTTATCCAAACTGCAAGCGATCCCAAGAGGATTTACACCTCGCTTTCCTTTAACAACGCTCGCAGGAATTGGTTATTTCCATCCACAATCCGTCTGTGGAGTATCGGCTATCTCGTTTTCGGATTTCATAGTCATATTCGCTCCGCACAGAGGGCAAAAGTTGTACAATGGCTCTCCGTTGCAGGTCGGCACTTCTATTGCTTCTTCGCAAGCAGAACAAGCATATATACTTCTACCCCAAGTCAAATCAAATGGTTTCCACTTTGCCATCTACTCGCTCCTTTCCGTCTTCTTGTACCCGTGCCGTTTCGCATACTCTTCAGCCCGTTGCCCAATCTTTTCAAAGATTGTCTGCATTGCGTCAACCTTGCGCTGTAGTCGGTATATGCTGATGTCATGTATAATCACAACCACAACCAATATGATGACTATGTATTTCATTCGCTACTCCTTTCCAACATGTTCCAAAATGGAACAAGTTGAGTTGTTCGGTTTTTCCGAACTGTTCTCGGTCTTGCGGTCTGCCTTTTCCTCCTCTTCTCTGAGTAGCCTAATAGCGTGTTTAAGTGCTTTCTTCATTCCCATTCTCCAATATCTCGAATACGGAGCGATGTTCAGTTCCATATACTCAAGTTTGTCCGCATCTGTCCATGAGCCCTTTCTTAACAAGTCATGTTGCTTGTACATCTGATTGCAGACATATTCTCTTCTGTCCATTACTCGCCCTCTCTTTCTCCGTATGAGCAGAAGTCATTCGGTTCAAATGCTCTGCCATGCTTGTAGCACCATCCGTTATGCCCTTTTTTGCACTCTCCGCAACGGATGATTTCTTCTGCCGTTGAGAAGTTCGGCATACCTTTGCTATTCATCTGCACTCTGTATATCTTCTCACTCATCGTCTGTTCCTTTCATACGCTTTATCAGATGTCCCAACGCTTCCACCGCTTCATCATGCTTATCAACACCATCTGTCTTTCTTATGCCATAACTGCAATAGTCGCTTTCATCGTGTATCAACCCCATTCGATGTGGTGGACATTTTCGTGTGTTCTCGAACTTACAATCGTGGCAGAATACTATGTCTATGCTTGGTGCGTTCTCTATGTCTTTCCAATGCACGATACCGCCACGCTGTCCGTGTCTCGGTAGCGCATCTGCATCTATCAACCTACTCATCGTCTGCTCCCTTATATGGCTTTGGTAGTGGCATCCACGCTACAGCCTCAATCGCCTCGTCAAACTCTTCCGAATCACACTTGCCATACTCCGCAAGTAAGTCCTCCGTCACGCTTGAGTACCAATACCACTTGCCTCTGTGATAGTGTGCTGTGCCGATGAAGTGCTTGCCCACGGTATACTGATAGTACGATTTAGGGTCGTTGTTCTTCCAAGTCACAAGCACAGGTCGTATATCTTCGGGCAACCTCTCGCTACAAGGTATCCACCTGTCTGCGGATGGGATGGCATTGAAATACGCCTCTATCATCTCAACTCTGTCTCGGTTGTAGAATGGTGACGAAAAAAGGTTGTGTAACCGCTTTGCACCTTTGATCGCATCACTTCGTCTTATCAAATCTTCCATGTCTCACCTCTTCACTCTTCTCCATTAACACGCAAGCCGTTACCAACCCAAAACTGATTAGGGCAAGCGGGATTATTATGATTAAATACTTAAGCATTTGGTTACTCCTTTCACATACTCCCGTTTTCGGGGTCGTAAGTCGGCTCGTAAAGGATATCGTACTCCATCTGTTCTACGGCTCGTTCATAGTTATGCCGTTCACAGCACTTGTCACATTCTTCCTTTGACTCGCCACCATCACAGGATTCGCACCACGGATAGTCGTATTCGTTAAACGGTTCTTTGTCGCTATACCAGCTCATCGTCCACCTCCACCTCTCTGTAGATCGGTCTCTTATACACTCCCTGCCTCATCAGACACAGAGCGCTCGCTATGGAGCTTGGGCTGACTCCACACATCCTCGCGAGCTCTGCCTGTGTATCCGCTACAGCTACAGGAAGCTCATACTTGTCTCGCGTCACCTTCAAGTAAAGTTTCATCGGTCGCCTCCTATACCACAAACTTTTCATGTGCTTGCATTAGTTCTTGATCGGAAATATCGAGATATATCTGAGTGGTATCTATCTGCTCGTGCCCAAGCAACTTTGAAACCTGCAGAAGCGGCATTCCCGACCTTAGCGCCATTGTCGCCCCAGTTCTTCTAAATCTGTGCGGATGCACATTCTCTACCCCTGCACGTTTGCCTATCTTTCTGACTATGCTCTCAATAGTGCACTGGTCAATGTGCCTCGTCTCATCTACAAGCCGAGAGTCTTTGTACCATTCAGCTTGTGACCTCCTGCTTCTATTTTGTGTCATCTTCTTTATATCCCCTGCATACTTTGCACGCGGGAAGAGATACGGATTAGAGTCGGAACGCTCCTGCAGGTATTTATCAACCAGCAACTGCGCTTTCGGCGTAAGATATACGTCTCTATCTTTATCGCCTTTGCCGTGAACTGTTACAGTTCCTCCGACGATCTCGTCAATCCTAATCTGAGAGACCTCTGTTACTCTTGCCCACGTTGACAGAAGCACTTCTATCAACGCCTTTTCTCTGGAAGTTCCGGCAGAGTCTCTTATTTTTTCTATGTCCATTTGAGTAAACGCTTTCTTCTTTCGCTTAGTCTCTTTCATGACCTCTACTTTGTTCATAGGGTTCTTCAGGAGGATCTCTTCCTTCTGAAGCCACTGATAAAACGCCGAAAGATTACGCCTCTCATTGTTTGCTGACGTTTTAGATATGCCATCCTTCTGCACTCTCATAGCGAGATAATATCTAACGTCGTCGGCTGTTACTTGATCATACGGCTTGCCTATTATCCTGAGTGCCTTTGATATAGTATCCTTGTAAAATCCAACAGTCCTATGGCTGCACCCCTTTGCGATCTTTGCCGCGAGGAATCTGCGGAGCACGGTCTCGGTCTCATTATTTTCATACAGTACCAACGAACGTTCTTCTTGATTTACATTGTAGTCATTCAATACCATCGTTATGGCCATTGCCACGTCATCCGTATGCGCCGGGGATATGTACGGCATTAGCGCTATGATTAGTTCATCTGTTAATTGTTTTTTCATATCAGCGCCCCCATCTTTGCGGGTGTCCTCATCACGTGTCTTGGGTGCGTTTGCTTCGCATCGAACGGAGCCGACAGAGTATCGCCTTGTACCACAGTCGCTTTGATCCCGAGCAAACTGCACTGCAGATATGTCATGTACACACCTTTCCAATCGAGGTCCTGAGCAACAACATCCAGATACTTCTGGTAGTTTATGCCGGCCTCTCTTAGCACCTTTGCCGTAGCGATTACCATACCGCCACCGCCGACGCTCGGTTCTGTTAACGTAATCAATTTAGTCATTCCGCTCTTAAATGACTCAATTGAACCTTGAGTGGCCATCTTGGCTGTCAACTCTGCGACGTGAAATGGAGTAAAAAACTGTCCAGCGCTCTTGCTACCCATACCAGCCTCCATGTATATCTCACCGAGTGCATCGGTCATTTCCTCCGACAAGAGGTCTCCTAACATGCAGAACATTCCAGCAAATCTATACTCAGTACCGTCTGGATATCTCTTAATCGTGTCAACGTAATCTCGTTCTCTCTGTTGCCACACCTCGTCGTGAATCAAGTGAACAGTGTTACAAATGGACAAGCTACAACATCGAACCCAGTCCGAGAACACTTCATACGGGGAATGTGCTCCAGATATATCGTTGATTTCGTTTATTATTTTCTTCTTAATCTGGTCTTTCACAATTCCGACCTAACCTTTCCTCTCTATCTGAAACAGTAACGGGCAGGCTTTACACAGAACACACTGAGAACAAAGAAAAGAAATTCTCCTTTCTTAAAAGCTATTAATGAGGTTAAAGATATAATTTATGTCCTGCCCGCTACTGTAATCAGCATTAATATGGTTTTGTCGGAGTGATCCAGGCACCCATAATGGTATACGGCACACCTTCTTTCGAATGGCATCCCTTCAGCGTGTAGACCCGAATACCTCCGATCAGATGCGACGACTCGACCTCAAACAGTCTGCCGTCCATCTGTTGGAGTCGCTTCGGCTGTTCATACAGCCGGTCTGTCTCCAGTATCACTTCCGTTCCCGGTTCCAATTCGTATAGTGTCATTAACGTCCTCCTGAAAGTCCCAGCACGTCCCAAACCAGTTGCAATGGTCTATGCAGTAGTCTGTAAAGTATTCCTTGCAGACCGGTTCAAAGCTGGGTTCAATCTTCTTCGTATATGATTTCATAGATACGTCTCCCCGTACTCCGCTTGTCGCAGAACTCGACCCGAAGCGGATACTTTGCCATCCAGCTGCGGAGCACTCTGTACACCTTCTCGCCCCGAATGGTCGTGTGCGGAGATTCCCACAGCATCAGATCCTCGATAGTTTCGATGTGGATCCACTTGTCTCTGTCCTTGTACCGGTTCTGCTCGACAAGGACCACAAGCGTTGTATTTGCCTTCTGAGCTCGTTCTAATTCGCGTCTGAACCGTTCGTGGTCTGCCGTGCAATTCTTCGCTAATTCGGCAATGTTCTGTTTCCGGTCGACGCAGATCTGTGGTCTGTTCCAATCCATGTAGTCTCCGATAAGCAGCTTAGTGGACTCATGAACCAACCCGATCGAGTCAAAGTATTTGATTATGCTGCGGATTGCTTTCGGGTGTTCCCGACTATCCACAAGTAAGTATTTCATCGGTCACCTCTTAGAATGGAATGTCTTCCGCCTGTGCTTCCATCGTGTCCGGCATCAGGAGAGCAGCTGCGCCCTGCTCGAGCTTCGTTGCAGCCTGAGCTGAGTCCTTACTGGAACCGCAGAAGTCGAACTGGTTAACGTTGATTGTGTACGTCTTGTGCTTGGTTCCGTTCTTGTCGGTGTACGAACCAGTACGGCCCTCACCGGATATGGCGATTTCCTTGCCCTTGTGGAAGTACTTATCCACGACAGCAGCTCTCTTGCCCCAGACTATGCAATCAATAAAATCGGCCTCGTCTCCGTATGATCTGTCGACTGCAACGGTGAACTTGGCCCTGTTTCTGGTCTCGTCCGCCTCTCTTACGTAATCAGGGTCTCTGACTAACCTTCCGTGTATTGTGTGAATGTTCATTCTTTGGTTCCTTTCTTTCTTATAATCAACTCGTATCCACAAGCTTCGATGAGGTCCTCGAATCTGTAGACGCTCGGACATATTCCGTGCCGTTCGTATTGGCTGATGGTCCCTCTCGGGCCGATACCCGTCAGGTTGCAAAGCCGTTCCTGTGAAAGACCAGCTTCAAGTCGGCACTGTTTGATGATCTCTCCTACATTTCCTATCATTTGTGATACTTCGCTTTCTTATATACTTCGTACTTTGGTTTGATTATTACGTCATAGCCCATAGCGTTACACATCGCGAGAAGATGGTCAGCGGTCGGACAGCTGTGGCCCTTTTCCCAGTTACATATCGACTGGATACTGACCCCGACACGTTCCGACATTTCGGGCTGTGTCATTCCCGCTTTCTTACGCAGGGCTCTTACTATTTCCGATGCGTTCATTGATTCCTTTCTATTACGGACCGGAGCGGGCGGGTGTGGTTTGTTAATTGCGAGTAATAACGTTCGTGCCTTATTAAGTTATTTAGTTGTTGCCCGCCCCGGTGAGTAAACGATTATGCTTCATCTATCTCAAACTCAATCGGTTCGCCCAGCCTCTTGCTCTGCTTGCACCAGTCGCAAACCTCGCAACGTTCAGCCGGTATGAGACCCTTCTTCATTAAGTCAAATCCGTCTATCTTTGCCTCGACCACTTTCAGCGCAGTATCGAGTATGTGCTGTGGAAGGTGGATAACTGCAACGTCAGGGACCTTCTCTTTTGTTACCGCTACGATGTAGAATGGCAGCGGATTAGTCCGTCCTGACATCGCCTGTTCCACCCTCTGATAGATAGCGCCCTGAATGTCGTAGCCCCAGTATTCTATGAATGACCGCCATCCGAAGCCTTCCTCATATATCGGTTTAAAGTCCTTTACGGTCTTCAGATCTACGATGCGCTGTCCGTCGTAAACATCCATCTTTATCTTCCAGTTAACATCGAACAGCTCTGCCCATCCGATGACCTGCTTGTCTCCGTAAAGATAATCCATCATTAACGGCTGCCTTTTGACCGCTTCGATCATGGTCTCAGCGTGTTTGAAGTCGGCCTTCAGCTGACCGGTCCTCGAGTTGGTGATCTCCGGATGCTCCAGAACGAACCGCCCCAGAGCACCCTTGTCACCAGTGAAGTATGCATCCACATAAGAACCAACGAGCAATGCGGTCGATTTCTCCCGCTCGTATTCTCCATTCATCTCAGCAATGGCGGAAGCTGGACAGCGACAGAACTGTTTGAAGCTGCTGACTGACCAATATTCCTTCATTGCTTCAGTGGAGAAATAATTATCGTCTGTAAGTTTCATTTACGTCTCGCCTCCATCTTGTTCAGGTTGTCAGCGAGTTTGTCTGCTTCCTCCTGTGTATCCCACAGACCGCCTCTGGTAATGACATCGTCTGTGTCATGCAGGATCTTGTATACTTCGTAACGTGTACGTTCACCGAGCGTCTTCGGTCTGACCATCCATTCACTTCCCATTGAAGCCCTCCGTTCCGAACACCTTGAAATAATCTCTGATCAGCTTCTCGTGCTCTGGTTTGATTGAGCAGAACTCCTCACCGTCGGCGCCCATGAACAGCGCCGGGCCGAAGATCCAGTCGTTTATAGCTGCGATGTGGAAGTTCTTTTTCATGTCATTGATCTTGCCTTCTTCGTTGCATATGACAACGAGATTGTCCGGCAGCGTTATCGGTTCGATATATCCGTCGACCAGCTGCTGCATAACTCCGAGCTCATTCGGAATAACCATCGAGCGGAGCGGTTCGCCTGGTACCTTGTAAAGTATTTTCATCACTCCGCCTCCTTCATCTTTACAGAGCAATCCCAGCACAGCTTCTTGCCGTATTTGGCTTTGCTCAGTTCCACGATCTTGTTGACCGAGTACTTCTCGTTACCCGCCTGTACTGGTTTGATAGCCTGTCCGCACTCCTCACAGAATGCTTCGGTCTCTCTTGGTGGATATGGTCTGATTCTGACCGCATCCTTTACACTTCCGAATGCAGGTACTTTCTCAGTCGTGAGTGCTATCCTTTTACCAACCCAATCCTCAACCTTGGGCGATCCGTACGCCTTTGTGATTCTGTCGCAGTTGGTCGCGTTCATGATCAGTGGTTTGTAGTCCTCGGCAAAGTGGATGGTCAGCTTGCGTTCAGATCCGCGTTCATTCTTGACTTCGTTCTGCTCCACATCGGATATGGTCAGAACAAGATCGTCGCCTTCTGGAATGTCCCACGACCCGAGGAAGTTCTTGTCCATGTATTTGCGGTAATCGCCTGTCAGTCTACTGCTCATTTGGCGCCTCCTTCTTTACCTCGAATCTGATGGATACATCGCTGTAATCAATCAGCGTCATCAGCAGATTCTGCAGATCGTCCCAGTTATCGACGGTGTAATGCTTTTCCACTTCGACGTACTGGTAATCGTCTCCGACCTTCATATATTTCTTGATAAACTC
>Ga0326512_10003624_pt1 | contig 11301 bp, 22 predicted proteins | sample 1_2617_0518_D_FD_203652 | JGI IMG/M metagenome (GOLD analysis project Ga0326512, IMG submission 203652) | Bovine rumen microbial communities from UC Davis, California, United States - 1_2617_0518 | ecosystem: Host-associated > Mammals > Digestive system > Stomach > Rumen | place: USA...
CTTTTTGCAGGCCCACGCGATGATGTCCCGTTGGTAATCAAAGGCCATCGGCGTAATACTCTCCCGGTCCACATCGAACCCGCAAGCCTCCGCCCGCATCTCCTTCGTCTTCAAAAATTCCTCGTAGGTCATCCCAAGCACCTCATTCTGTCTTTGTCTGTAGATGCGCTGCCGCTCTCCACGGTCAGCCCTATTTCTTATCCCCGGCATCCTCGAATATGCTTGCAATGACGCTTATGATGATTGCCGCCGCCACCATAAAGCCACCCACCGTGAACACCGTCGCAACGATCTCCGTCCCGATCTGTATGCCCTTCATTACCCAACTTCCGAACATTGGTTTTCCTCCTTCACGTATTCCCACTTGACGCACGTTATACCCATGTGATGCAGCGTCAGCAGGAAGTCCTTCGCTTCCAACTTGTTCTTGACGGGCACCTCATACTTGCCCGTTGTTGTCTTTACTCGCAGGATCATCGTAAAACCTCATTGTCATGGGCTTAAATATGCACCATGTTCTGGCCGTCTGGCCCTGTCGCTGTTTGGCAACCTCTACCGTAAACGGCTTGCCGCTGGCGTTATACGCCCTGTCCCAAAGTCCCTGATGCGCCGGGTCAATGCGTTTGAGCGTTGGGTCATCCGGGTTGTCGGGGCTGTGGATCAGCAGCACATTGTCCGCGTCCTGCTCCAAATCTCCCGAGCCTCGCAGCTCGTCCAGCGTGGGCGCTCTGCCGCCCTTCTTGCTGTCGTCCTGGCTCTGTCTGCGCACCTGCGCCGCCGTCAGGATAGGAATATCCAATGCCAGCGCCAGTTGTTTCAGACCCTTGCTGACCATGCCCAACCGTTCAAACTCCGCATTGCACTTGTCCGTTGTTCTCAGCAGTTGAAGGTAGTCAAGCACCAGCATATCCAGTTGACCGCGCTGCGCCGCGTGGCGGGCGATATTGCCCAAGCGCTCTATCGTCAGGCCGTAGCCCTCGTAGACATGCAGGTGTTCGCTCACGCCGGTTTCGTTCAACTCAGCCAGCCCCTCCGTCATGCGCTCCCAGTCCTTATCCGTCAGCTCGCCCGTGCGCTGGCGCGTGATGCTCACTAAGCTTGTCGCCGCCATTGCGCGTTGACCAAGCTGTACCGCGCTCATCTCAAGGGAGATATACCCAACGTGGAATCCCTGCCGCGCCGCGTTCATGCTGGCCGCCAGCAAAAACGCGCTTTTGCCCTTGCCGGGTCTTGCGCCCACGATTGTCAGCTCGGGCTTCACCAGCCCGCCGCACAGCACATCGTCCAACTCGGCAAACCCCGTAGGGATGTGGCGCTGCTTGTGCTCCGCTGCTTCAAACGCCATAATGCCAATCTCACCTCCGTTTCTCCATCCCTTGTCGTGCTGTTGCGCCCGCGTCGTGATGTCGTTGCAAGCGCCCTCTATCAGCTCGATTATTGCGTCTGCCGTCATGTCACTCGCCTTGGTCTTGCGGTTGATGCTCTCCGCAATCATCGCTAGCCGCCGGATGTTGGCGCTTTCAAGCACGATGTCGATGTATGCGCCCACGTTCGCCGCGCTTGGCACGCTCTGGCTCAAATCAATCAGCTTTGCCGCCCCGCCTACCGCGTCCAGCTTGCCGCGCTTTGTCAGCTCCGCGTCCACCGTGATCAGGTCAACCGTGTCCCGGCTGTAGGCCACCGTCAGCATAGCGCTGAATATCTCCCGGTGTGCAGGGTCGGCGAAATCGTCCGGGCGCAGGCGCTCTATCGCCTTGTCCGTGGCCGTCTTGCTGCGAAGCATCGCGCCCAACACGCTCTGCTCGCTCTCGTAGTGACCCGTCATGCTATCACCTTATTCATCATCCGCGTAATACCCGCCGCGCCGAAGCTGTTCGCGCAGGGTCAAAACGGGTTCTTCGTGCGTATCGGGTTGATTCATCGCTTGCCGCTTGGCCTTGGCTGCCTTCGCATCGCCCACCGTCTTAATACCATCACGCAAGAAGCTGGACAAAATGCTTGACACATACGCCCATCGTGGCGCACCATTGCCACATGCCTCATCAATGGCAAACCGTATTAAATCCTCGGGTAAATCCTCCATGAAACCCATCATGTCCTGAATGTTGCCGGGTGACATGTGTTGAAGGTTGGAAGAAGCGTATGCTTGAACCGTATCAACTGCCGCTACTTCCTGTTGTTGTAGTTGTTCTTCTCTTTTCTTATCTTCTCTATTCTTATCTACCCTGTTTAGATTCTGTTTATCTAAACTTTCATCTAAATGTTTTTCTAAACGTTTAGAATTTTTTCCCTCTGCAAGCGCCTTTTGCTTTGCGTAGTATTGCCGCTGATAGTTGCGCTGGTATTCACGCCTTGCTTCAATCTGCTCAATGCTCTGGTGCTTACCCCAGTTCGGAATGGTCACAGTGTTGTTGATGATCTCAATCATGCCGTACTGCTCAAACGTGTGAAGTGCCAGCCGCACGGTATTGATCTTCCGTCGAAAGATCGTGGCGAACATTTCCTCGGTATATGGGATTCGCCCGTTGATCTGGAATACGCCGCTGTTGTTCTGCTTGCCAGCGAGGCATAGTAGCTTGAACCAAATCACGATGATGCTGTCAGCCTCCGGCAGCGATTCGATCAGCATGATCTTCTCGTCATCGAAGATGTCAGTCACGATCTTAATCCACTTGACATCCGACATTGGTTTATCTCACCGTCCTTTCCGTTATGGGCGTCCCCGTATGGTAGGCACTTTTGAAAACGTCCTCGGGCAAGGTCTCGAAGTCAATCTTCATCTGAATCCAAGGCTGTACTTCCTCCAAAGTATCAGCCATAATACGCAACCACTGCGGGTAATGTGCCGTGACCATCGGTCCGCTCAATCGCATCTCGTCAATCAATGAAACCTGCTTATCAAGTCCAAACAACATCGACAGCGCGAAATGATATTTGGAATGAAGCCTGGACGGCAAAAGCAATAGGTTATTGATGTCGTTATTGCTTCTGTCGAAGTCAATGTGATGTACAGCCATTTCGGAACCAAATTCTATTCCGAAATAATCCTTGTAATACTGCCGATAGTTTGTGTTTTTCCTCTTGCGGCCCATCTTTTTCACTCCCTTCTCGGTAACTCTTGTTACTACATTAATTATTATATAGTAACATTTGTTACTTGTCAACTCGACCTCAGTGTGTTATAATGGTGGTAACAAAATTTAACACATTGGAGGTGTCCATTATGTCGAAGATTCAAACCGGCATCCGCATTGAAGAAACGCTGTATGGCAAGCTGAAAGCGATTGCCAGGATTGAGGGCCGTACAGTAAACAACCTGAACGAGTACATCATCCGGCGCTTTGTCACCGACTACGAGGCGAAGCACGGGCCGGTTGCGGAGTATGAGGAGTAGGGGCCGGGCGCGAGAGCGCCCGGTTCTTTAGTCAAAAGGGAGTTCGTCATCGTCCTCCACCTCCGTGAATCCGCTGGTGTCCATGTGCTGCTGTTCGTTCCTCTGCGGCGGGGCGCTGTGTTCTTCGGCGTGGCCCTGCTCATTGTTCGGGCTGCCCAGCCCTTCCACGTTGTCGGCGATGATCTCGGTGACGTACCGCTTGGTGTTGTCCTGCGCCGTGAAGCTGCGCTTCTGGATGCTGCCCTCTACCGCGACCCTGCTGCCCTTGGTCAGGTACTTGTTGCAATAGTCCGCAGTCTGCCGCCACGCAACGACGGTCAAGAAATCCGCCTCGCGCTTGCCGTCCTGACCCTTGAAACGCCGCTGCACCGCAACGTCGAAGGTGCTGCAACTGATGCCGCTCTGGGTCGTTCGTGCTACCGGGTCGGCGGCAAGTCTGCCTGTGATAATTGCCTTATTCATGCTGTCTTTCTCCTTTGCTTGGTATTCAGTCCGTATATCTTGCAGATTGTCTTGTCAGCTTCAATGCCGTGGTCGCCAAGGTGATACTTCTTCATGAAGCTGTCGCGCCCGATGGTGTGAACCTCTGTGTGGTGTTCCCGACACAGCGGCAATACCTCCATGCCCTCGTGGATGATCGTGTCCCTGTCCCTGCCCATTCCGATGCTATCGTAATGATGCAGGTCGGCCTTTTTGCCGCAAATCGGGCACTTCTTATTAATCAGGCAAGCGTAGATATAATCGTCGATGTCGTCCACGTATTCCAGCATGGGCCGCCGGGTGGGAACGTCGTGGGCCACGATGAACCGGGCGAGGAATGTCTGAAACGCCGCTACAAGGCTCATGGGCGCGTCGGACAGGCTGAACGTGTTCATGGTTTCCTCCAACGCTGACAGGAAATTGAACTTGAACATATCCTTGATCTCGTCCGGCTCGTACCCACTCCAAATGGCGATCTCCCGAATCATCGCGTAACAGCTCTTGCGCTGCTTGTCGGACAGGGGGCGGGAATCCAGTAGGGTGATTTCAACCTCCTTGTATTCCCGCCTGCACATGGCGGCGAAGTCGGTATATGGGGCCTCAATGACCACCACGCCCCGGCGCTCGTCGTAGTTAACAATCTTGCCTTTTACGCGGTCAATTACTGCCGTCATGCTGCTCCCTCTGCCCCTTTAATCCGAGCAATCAGGCGGTTTGCCTGTCCCTGCGTCATCTTGTCGAGGTTAGGCCCGAATGCCTCCATCGCGCTTTTCAGCGTCTTGCCGTCCGCGTTCTCCCGGATGTAGGCAATCTGTTCATCCGTTACCATGGCCTTTGTAGGGCTTGCAGGGGCGCTGTCACGGGCTTCTTTAAGCTGCTTCTCAATCTCCTTCAAGCGGCGCTGTCCGGCCTCCTGGGCGGCTTCTGCGCTGCCTGTGCGCGGCATGGGCGGCTCTTCGGGCTGCGGGCCGTTGTCCGTGTTCTCTCCCTCCGGCAAATCCTCCCCAGCGTAGATGTACAGGCCAAGGCCGAACATGGCGAGGTTCTTCACCAAACACCGCATGATTGCCTTGTTTATGTCGAACATGGTGGCGGCATTGACGCGCTTGGTCAGGTATTCGGGCTGCTCGTTGCCGTAGCTGTCGAGGTACTTCTGCTGCTCTTTGTTCCACTTCGCATAACGGAACTTCGGGTTCTTTACCGTGTACTCATACGGCTCCGCCTTCATGGCGTTATTCGCGCCGTCCATAACCGGCAGCCACATGTCGTGGCTCTCATCCCCGATGGTGACCGTGGTGTATACCATGAAGCCGGTCATCGGGTCAAAGGCGTAGGGCTTGCCGTTGGCGTCCTTCCAGATGGTGTAGTGGGCTTCCGGATAGCGCTTCTTGACCTCGGCCCATGCCCAGGGCCATGAGAGGTAGGTCAGCTCCGTGTTGCCGGATTTCTTGGTCTCGGTATGGCCGTTGACATTCAGGCCATTCAGCGTTTCAAATACGCTCATGCTCATTTCCTCCCTTTCGCCGGTATGACATACTCAAACAGGGTGTCCTCCATCGCGCCCAACTGCCGCACCATGTGGGCGATGACGTTGTCCTTGGCGTACACGCGCTCCAGCTCGTTAAGCGCTTCGTGCAGCTTGACATAGCCCATTTTGATGTGAATGTTGTCCTGCGCCGCAAGGCGGCTGGTATATCGGGTCTTTGTCTGCAACATCAATATCCCCCCTGCGACGCGAACCGCACCGGCAGCGTCTTCATGTATTCGCCCAGAGTCATGCCGTCCGGCCATTCGGGTTCTTCCTCGTCCGCCGGGGCGTTGTCAAGCCAATTGGGTTCCAGCTTCTCCAAGAAAAGCTCATTGATTTCCACTTGCGTTACCCTCCTTAGTCTAAAAAGCCGTCCATCTTGCGAACCTTAGCCAGCGCGTGTTCAGCCCTGTCGGTTGCGTTTATCTTGTAGGATACTTTACGATTTACTCCCATGGTAAAATCGCCATAAGCTGCAATGAGGGTTTCGATGTTTTTCAGCATTTCAGGGCGGTTTTTCTTGGTTGTAATAGTCGGAAGCGCCTTGGCGTAAACGATTGCAGGAGTGCTTACTTTGTTGTCCAGCGGGAAGCCGCTGTTTACTACAGAGAAGAATTGACGCAATCCTTCCACGTTACTGCCGTTGCTGAGGCGAAGCAAAAGATAGATTGCAAGTACAACATCGCGCTTCCGGGCCTTGGCTTTCTTCGTGCCGTTGTACGATATGGAATAGGCAAGGTTCAAATCGCTTTCATGCTTGAGGATATAGTCATATACCGTTGATTTCGGTACAAGACAGCAGCTCTTATAGCAATTTGCGACAAGGGCAGCGGCGGCAGATTCAACAGTGTTCGCAATGTTCAACTCCTGACTGATAGTGCGTCGAATTTGCATATCATAAATGCTGGTATCTTTCGCAACACCGCGAACTACAAGAAAATCGACGCCTATATCCGCCTTGATGACGGCATGAAGCCTGTGCTGTCCATTTCTCAAATTGCCTTCTTCGTCGAACACGATAGCCTCACCGTTCAGCAGCCATTTACCGGCTTTCATATCATACGCATACGCATATACGGCGCTTTTGTTGATCCTGCGCGGGTTATTCGTGTTCATCTGCAAGTACTTCCTCGCAATGGTCGGCGTGATGCGTTCAACCGCCGAAACAATTCTCAAATTATCACCCATTTACATAGCCTCCATTCTGTGCTATAATGTCCGTGACAGTTTTCCAATGCTGTCTGTTCTCCCTGCCGTCCGGGCTTCCCACCGGGCGGCTTTTCATTCCATTTGCGCGTCCAATGTCGCCTCGTTCATGCCATCACCCCCAAGGCCAGCGGCCCGTCAAGGTTGTACTTGTCGATCTCAGCGCCCGTCAGCGGGCGGTCAAATTCGACGATGCCCCAATGCCCTACGAACTCGTCCTTGAACAGTTCGTATGCCGTACACCCGGCGGGTAACGCTTCACGGGGCAGCGCGTCGATCATCTGGTATCGCCATGTGCGCTTCATGCCGCGCCCTCCTTGCCGTCAAGGTCAAGCGTTACGCCGTTGACCCGCGCCACGCCGTCGCTGAACAGCACGGCGTCAAGGGGGATGTTGATGCGGTGAAGGCCATCGCTTTCATCCTGCGTGCGGACAACAATGTTGCCGTTGTCGTAGGCGCTGATGGACATGAACGTCACGCTGCCGCAGCTTTCCTCCACGATGCGCTTCATCTCCTGCCCGAGACGGAGCAGGGCGATTCCGGCTGTCTGCTTGGTCATGCTGGTTCCTCCTCTCTGTCTTTCAAATCTTTAACCGTGCAGCCAAGCACTTTTGCGATTCGCGCCCACGTTTCGGGCCTTGCGTTCCTGTTGCCGTTCTCCAAATCATGAAGGAACGGCGCGGAAATGCTGGCAGCTTCGGCCAGGGCCTTTTGCGTCAGCCCCGTGGCCTCACGTATCAGCTTGACGTTGTTCAACTTATCACCCCCTCTCAACGTAGCTAATTATAGCACCAAATTAGCTAAATGTAAAGCCCTTTTTTGACAATTAGCTAATTTTTTACATTTGCAAATTACATGAACATGGAATAAAAAATAAAGCCCCGGATTGCTCCGGGGCCGTGTTCATTGTAGTTTGCGCATTACTCCGTCGTAAAGCCGTGGCATTAGAACCTGAACCGTTGACATCAACTCATCTATGATGGGCCAAACATCCTCCGGCTTCCTGCCGTCGATAACCCGTGAAAATTCCGTGTCGCTGGTATACGTGATGTGTGTGTCAACAGGCACGGGCGCGGCGGCGTAGGAGTAACTTGTTGCATTTTCTGCAACAACTGGCAGCCGTTCGGGTTCTCCGAACAACTCCCGCTTCACGATCAGGCAGGCCGCCAGCTTACGACAGGTTTCAATGCTGGGGTTGACCTCCCCTTGATACCGGGCGATGGATTCATCAAGATCACGTTCGTATATCAAGGGGACTCACCTCACATCTTTTCGACCTTGTCCATCAGGCGCTGCATATCGCGCTTGATGTCCTCAACGTCGCCGTCTGCGCCGGAGTAGCGCCCGCGACTGTCACGCGGGGCGTTCATGCGGCCACGGGCCATGCTGTAGCCCCGGCCTTCGCTGGCATAGCCCCTGTAGGAGCCGCCCATGCCGTCAGGGTACATCCGGCCACTGTAGCCATCGTCCTTTTCTTCCTGCTTCTCAATGCAGCAATCAAGGGACTTCATCGTGTGGGTGATTTTGTCGATGATGTCATAATCCCCACCACTCATGCCGCCAGCAGCCTTGATTTTCTCTTTGGCAGTATGCGCTTCATCGGCAATGATGTCACGAAGCTCATACAGGTCATTGATATAGTCCATGCTTTTTCTCCTTTCCTGCCCTAACCGTTATTCTGCGCGGGGGCTTCCGGGGCCGTTCCGTTAATGGAGGCAAGGTTGTAATTCGGGGTGCACGCCGGGTTGCCAAGCATCCTGAAGGTTGCACCGGTAGCCGAAGTGATAACCCGCGTTGCATACCTTGTACGAGTGCGCACACCGCAGGCCGAGACCTGTGCGCAGCACCTTGTCGTCAACGGGTATTGCTCCGTTCCGTCGCCGATCTGAATAACGACAGGGGCATTGATGGTGGTCTCTGCCGGGATGGTCTGCGCAATCACGATGCACACCTTTTCGCCGTTGTTGTAGCTTGCGGCGGGCAGCGTGATAACAAGGTTTCCATCGGTGAACTCAACCGCCGTGGAGATAGCAAGGCGGGGGCAGAGCCTACATACATTCTGACATGCCATGTTCATTTCTCCTTCTCAATACGGGACGGGTATACTCCCGCCCCGTAGAATATCAGGCCATCAGGCAGCGAAGCCAAAGCCATTGTTGCCGCAGCCGCAGCCGGTGTTACCGAAGGACGGGCCAGCACACGTAAACACGGGCTGGTTGCCGTACACGGGCACGGTGTTGACCGGGCAGTTCTTCAGGCGGTTGTACAGAGCGTCAACCTCAGCGTTCATGCCCTGCGCAAACAGCGCATTCTGATTCGCCTGAGATTCGCGGAAAGCAGCCATGTTGACCTGATTCTGCAAGCCTACATTCTCACGCTGGGCCTGAGCGAGCTGGGACTTCACGCCGTCCAGTTCGAGGGCGCACAGCTTGTCGAGGATGGCCTGAGTGCCACGGTTCTGCGCGTCGATGATGTCACGGGTGTTCTGCATCGCCTGAGTGCGGTCGGCGCAATTCTCGGTCGCCACGGTATACTTCAGGTCAGCGCCCTGCGCCTGCGCGGCATTGAAGCCCTGCATCATGGCGGTCTGCATGGCGTATCCCTGCTGCATGTTTGCCATCTGGCGGCCATTCGCCGCGATCTCGGCAGCGGAGAAGCCGCTGTTGACGGCCTGAGTGATGCCGTTGCCGGTCTCGCAAATCTGACGGCCAAGGCCGGAGATGCCGAGCTGCACGTCACCGAAGCCACGGTTCACGTCGGAGCGCAGGTCGCCGATCTGGGTATTGAGCTGCTGGTCGCGGAAACCGTCGCTGATGTGCTGGCTGTTGTTCAGCCACGGGTACAGGTAATCCAGACCGAAGCCGTTCATGCCGCCAATGCCCATCATCCAAGGGAACATGCCGCCCATGCCGAAGCCGCCCATGCCCCAGCCGTTACCGCCGATGAGCAGGAGCAGAATAATCCACGCCCAGTCACCGCCGAAAAAGCCGCTGCCATTGCCATAGCCGCCATAAGCGGGAGCCACAGGCATATAGAAGCCATTCTGATTGTTGTCAGTCAGTGCCATAGGATGTAAAGTCCTTTCTTGTATTCATCAACCGTCTGCGCGCTTGACGGGTGAAGTCAATCTATCGCCCCATAGGGGCACCGATCATTCGCATCACCTGTTGCAGCCTGTTACCGCCCACCTGCCCGGTCTGAAGAAGGTGCTGGGTAATCTGCTTCGGGTCGGTCATTCCGTCCGGGATATTGAAGCCGCGCCCGGAAAGGTACTGGCCTGGGTTGGCCTTGATGCTGCCGATCTCCTGCCGCATCATGTCCGGGGTAATCTGCTGGCCCTGCGCGGGCTGTGACAGCCGGTCAAAAAGTCCCATTACGCTGCATCCTCCTTCTTCGTCGCCGCCTTGTGCGGGGCTGTATGGGCCTGTAGCGCCTCCGCAATCAGCGCTTGCAGTTCATCCTTGCGCACATAGTCCGCAGGGTTCAGCGTGGGCGCAGGGGGCGCAGGTGGCCGCTTGTCGTAGATGTCATCATTATGCTGGCCGTTGGCGTACATGGAGCGAACCACGATTGCCGCCTCGTCCTTGGTCATGAACATCTGCGAAGTGCCGGCAGCCATCGGGAAGCGGTCAATCGCGTCCAAACTGTCCACCTGTACGATCTCGGCCCTGATGGTGGGCGGGGTCAAGCCCTGCTGGCTCTGCTGGGCCTGTTGTGCGGGCTGCTGCTGGCCGTAGGCTCGCATATAGGCGGGGTCTTGCCATGTCTGCTGACCGGGATAGTCGGGGTACCATCTGCCAAACTGGTCTATCATGTTGTTACCTCCTATAGAAGTAATAAATCACCGTCTCGCCCGTGCTGTCCCACGAATCCCATGCCCGCCCGTCAATGACGGCGACCACATGGCCGGAGGTTTTGAGCACATACACGCCCCGTGGATGTTCCCGGCAAAAATCGGCTACAGTAAAGCAATCGGGGCAAGAGTTCGGCACGATAGCCCGGTAGAATCCCGCCCGCCGAAGCACCGCGCCCCAGGCCGCGTCACTGTGTTCCGGGTGCCCCATCGCCTTCGCCATGTCGTGTATCAGGTCGGAGGCAGTGTCCCAGTCTACATCAAGTGCGGCAGCTATGGCCCGCTGGGCGCAGTCCTCAACGGTATTTGCAAACGGGTTTGGGTTCCACTTATGAAATGTATTCATGCCTATCGTCGAACATCGCCACCATAAGTAGCGTGTACTCCTTCACATCGTTTTCGTCCGCGCCCTGCATCGCGTCTATGCTCTCCGGGCTGACGCCAATCTTGCGGAGGGTTTGCATCATCTGTTCCATGCGCATATTGTCCCACGATCAGCGCCGGGGCGACAGGTCACGCACGGGACAGTTACGGGACATGTTCGGGACATCCGAAAACATTCTTTAATTTTTTATTAAATCGTCCTCTAACCTATTTACTATTCTAACGTTTGGTAGTATAATAAACACAGTTAAGGGAGCTACTACAAACAAGGAGGTTTTCAAAATGAAGCACTACGAGATCATGTACTGGCTGCACAACCAGAGCAGACTGTTCGGGAAGCCCCAGGTGGTCATTGCCAAGACCCGCGCAGAGAAGGACGACATCATCGCCAAGTGCGAGCGCAACGGCTACGTCATCGAGATGGTTCAGCCCTTCGACCCGGTTCCCGTCGAGGAA
>Ga0326512_10003625_pt1 | contig 11301 bp, 15 predicted proteins | sample 1_2617_0518_D_FD_203652 | JGI IMG/M metagenome (GOLD analysis project Ga0326512, IMG submission 203652) | Bovine rumen microbial communities from UC Davis, California, United States - 1_2617_0518 | ecosystem: Host-associated > Mammals > Digestive system > Stomach > Rumen | place: USA...
ACAACAACATTGCCGTCCCTTGTGCTCTTCGTCATGCCCTTCCATGGCATAAGGTCGTCAAACGGCGAACTGTATGCTGTTGCACCAGATATATACGGAACGGGGTCGACAAACGATGCCGCCGCATCAGTTCTTGACCAAGCCGTTGTAGAAGTGCCGTCCCACGAAGCGCCATATATCTGAACGAAAGACAATGTGACATCAAGGCTCACTGTCTCGTTTGATACAGTCACTTCCTTGGTGGCGGTCTTGGTCCCGTCCGTAGCCGATATAGTTATACTGCCTGTAAATTTAATCTTTACTGTCGCCGCCCCTGAGCCCGAAAGCGTAGCGGTCTTCGTGTCCGAGCCGTTCGTCAACGTAACCGTTTGCCCATAAAGCGTTGTCTCAGTCGTTGTTATGTTTATAGTGTGCACCGTTCCCAGGTAGAGCTCCACGCCATAGTTACCGTAATATGGTACGCTTATATCCTCTGTTGTGCTTTCGTTGCCATCTGAGGCATACACTGAAAGCGTCCCCGTCTCCACTACGCCATCAAATGATGCCGTACCGTCTGCCGCTATCGTCTTTGTTGCTATGGTGGTACTGCCCTTTTTGAGCGCCACGCTCTTACCAATCAGAGTCTCCTCTTCAGTGAAAACATTTATAACAGAGCCTCCTTTTGCCCCGCCAGTCACATCCGTCCATGTTCCGCTTATCTTAGCCTGAACCTTATACTCGTCGCCACTTTGCACTATCCTAAAGTCATGCACCCCTGCGTTATTAGTCGCAGATGCCTCCACATGATTCTGCAGGTCCTCAGCATAGGCGAATGCTCCCGTCATATTAACTTCAATGTCCGCATTGTTAGTATTCGCGACAAACCAGTCTTGCCTTATCTGTACAAGATTCCTTCCTGTATAGGCGGGGAGCTCCGCGCCGGTACCGCCGCCAATAGCCGCAATGGCATAAAGCGACTCCTCTCCATCCACGGAGACAAACACGCCTATCTCATTAATGTTGTATGTGGTGCTTACAATGGATGATCCTCCCGTAGCATTTGTTATCGTAGCAGATAACGTAACGCCCTGCGCTTCGCTTGTATGCCTCGAAAAGGTATAACTGTTCTTAGGGCTTTTCAATGCAGTCCGCGCGGAAACTTCCTCGCCTGCCTCATACGTGCCACTTCCCGTCGCTATGCGGGTAAAAGTCATTGTCTTGCCCTCATCAAGAGCTTTTTGCATTGCGGCTATTCCAGCATCCGTCACCGCTGACAAATTAAAATTATCCGCCATATGTCCTCCTTATGTTTCTATTATTGGATTTATATCGAACTGTCCTCGAATCGCCATCCCAAGGTACAGGTCGGATACCGCCTTACTCTTCTTTACCTGATCAATGAGCGCATCAGCATGTGCCTGTATCATTGCAAGCACCATCTTTTCTACTTCACTGAAGTACATTTCCTCGGTTGCGTCATATGTACACGTAATCCTGATCACGAACTGGTCTGGATATTCCGTCACGACAACGTCATCGTTTCCGGTGTAGCTTGCTACAACAGCCCTGATCATTGCCTTTGTTGCCGCGCCGCCATTGCTCCTTATATAGGCCATTACGCTTTTTCTCCTCTGTTCCAAGTCGTCTGACTCTGGCGTAATGCCGTATTCATTTTCCCACAGTGTCACGTCTTGGGCTCTGGAAATATACATATCACCGTAGACTCGATCCTGCTCTTCTTTTTCATAGTCAAGCTCTTCGTCCCTGGCTTTCTGCATGGCTTTAACATTGTCGCCAACATAGTACTCTGGCATCCAATCCATAAGACTGTTCTTAAGCAATGGTCACACCTCCCAGCACTGCTATCTCCGTATTCCCGAGCGACACAGAAGCGGCCTCTCCGTTGATCAACAAGTTATCCATATCGGTCACACCTTCCACTCCAAGGATAGCGTCTGCAATAAGCGCGGACGACACGCGTCTCGAATCGCGACTGTAACCTATTGAAGTAATATATGCCTGTATGGCAGCCGTGATAGCATCCTCGTAATCACTTGCGCTGCCAGATGATACATAAACGGTAACACTCACATTTATTGTGACCTCGGTAACACTGTAGACTATCGATGTGGCGGGACATGGTCGAACCGTTTCAATGTAATCATGCACCGCACTTATTAGCGTGGCGCTTGCCGCCTCATGATTGGAATTCATTATATATGTAGTAACAGATCCCACCGAAGGCGTTCTACCGAAACATCTGGCGGCTGCGACGCCATCCACCGATAACGCCCACGCCTCGTAGTCGGCTTCCGTCCCTGCTCCGGAAGATTTCGTTATCGCAGTGTGGTATCTCGCAGAAAAATCTTTTATAGATTCTATGTCATAGCCGTCCGTTATAGCCGCCGCATTTGTTACCGTGTTTAATCCTGATATCGTAACCGGGAATTCATAAATAGCGCCTGCAGGCACATTCCCTTGCACTCCCGTCTCCTCACACTCAACCGGCACTGTGGCAGTTCCGTTGGAATCAAGCGTTACTTCCTGAGTTGTTAGGAAAATGACAAAATCACTGGCAACCTGAGTCCCCACTTCAATAACAGTCCCAGCCTCACCCGTGATGGTCACATATCCGGCAGCTTTCGTCGCTGGCTTGCGTTCAATATTTGCTCTATCCTTTGCAATGATTTCTTTGTGCTCATCATCTGCGGTATCAAAGAAGGCATTGTTCAAAATCATATCATTGGTCTCTTCCAGCGCCTTCAACTCTTTGCCTACGGGCGCCTGCAGGTCGTAGACCACAGATCCTGTCGAGCGGTCATAGCTGTCTGGCATATTGTTAAGTATTGCAGTTGTTATTTCATTCGCTGTCCGCGACATCTATAATCACCTCCTGAGGGCTATTGCCATAACTTGTTATCGCCGTGAATGTGACGACAAGGTCTCTCTGTGACTGGGTAAAATCGAAATCGGTAACGCTCGCGATATCCGGGTGCGCAAGAAGCACCCTCTCAATGTCCTGTTGGATATTAGCGAGTTTTAGGATCCTCGGCATATCAGGATCTATGAGAATCTCTTTTAGCTTAGAGCCGTAGACAATATCCTCTTCGTCATCATACTCATCTTCATCATCCTCACTGTCTGTCGTCTCCTCCGGATCATATATGTCATAGACATAGGCCCTTGTCATAAAAGCCTTATTAATCCACTGCTGCAGAGCGTCTTCGCCGTCTATGGTCTCGGCATCACCGTCGCTGAATATAATGTCCGCTCCGTCAAAGGCCAGGTCGGAACCTTCTATCTCGAATGATTCAACAACCTCCTCTTCTGCTTCCAGGTCGTCATCAATGTATGGCATGCTCATGTACTCACCTCTATTCTGTCCACCGCAATCCAGGTCTGTTCATCAGCAGTCGGTACCACAAGCACAAAATCGCCAGGGTTTATCCCGGGGTCAATTATCAAAGTACCTGTTTCGCTACCGCTTGTAGGATTATCAACAGCACCACTCACGCTTTCGCCCTCCGCAGAAGTTGTCCCTGAGATGCTTGCGGTAAGCGTGCCGTCTTCCCATTCCCATGAGGCATCCTCGTAGATCTGTTCTTTAAGACCCCTGCACACAAAGAGCTCGTCACCCTCAACAAGAATTACCTGTTCTCCTGCTACGGTCACTGTAAATGGCTCCGTCTTAACCACGGTGCCTATTGATATTCCTATAACCGACGGGTTTTTCATAGAATTGATTTTCCCCGCCAGCTCGTGCATTTTAGAATTTGCCACTCCATTCCACCTCTATATCCACCTTGTGAGTATTTCCGTCTATTGTATGGGTTGCGGATTTTATGCTGTACCAGCCTTTTAATCCATTGCCGTTAAGCTCAATCAACCTGTTTTTACGGATATCCCAGTATCCCTTTTTTACTAGCAGGCTCACCTGTTTCGTACTTTTTGACCGGTTCAGTTTTGAAAGTTGCGTCTTGGCTTCTCCAAGGGCCTTGGCTTTTTTCACATCACTTTCATCTATCGCCCTGATGGTTCCGAGCTTTTTAATGGACGATGCATCTCTTGCTGTCGCCAGTACCTTGTTGTTCTTTATGACCTTCACTTCATTACGAAGCTCTTCAATGCTTCTGGATATGGCGCCGTCGGCCGACATCTCATACGTTGGCTTAATCTTCAGCTTATTCTTTTCTTTGACTTCAACCTTGTCTCCGATGACTTCAAAAAAATAGCTCTTTCCCTGATCCTTCTTAGCCTTCTTAAGGATGTCCTTCATGATTTCAATGATAGTGCCTTTGTATATTTTTGTAATCTTCGTGGGAATACTGCATACCGAACAGGATATGCCTGAACGCTTCAAAAGCCTTTTGATAGCTTCATCCGCCCTTTGTTTCTTGAATTGTATAATTTCCTCGCCCTTCAGATTGTACGAGAAGTCGAATGCCTTATAAGTATGGGGCGGGCGTATATTTTCCTCCATCGACACTATAACTCCGTAAAAACGGCACTTTCCCTTGCTGTCAGTAACTTTGACGTGAGAGCCAATAGGATACAGCGTAAGAGATGAAAAGTTCATCTCTTCGCCGTTGGTCTCATCGTCAGTATTCCATGAAAGTCCGCCTATTCTTTTCGTGCCATCAGTTCCGCCCACAGAGATTTTCATTTAACAGACACCTCACACTTATAGGTCTTCTTTTTGTATGTTGCGCTTATGGTAGCCTTGCCCTTCTTCTTTGCGCTGATCACGCCTTTAGATGAGACTGTCGCCACCGATGCTTTTGACGTCTTCCAGGTTACCTTCGCTTTCTTGGAAACATTTTTAAGCTTCGCCTGCTTAGTTTTGCCCTTCTTGATCGTCACCTTAGTCGGCGTTATACTGATCTTCTTTGATGTCGCCGATTTCCAACCCTTGTATTCCTTCCATCCTGTAAGCGAAAAGCTCACAATATAGTCGTTTTTTCGATCTATGTGATACGAATAGCTTGTTACTGCAAATAGTCTGTTAATATAGTATTTGCCGTCGTCCTGGGCAATTACATATTGAACAGGCTTGCTGTTGCTTGTTGCGTCCTTCAATATATTAATCACCTTTTTGCCGGTTGTATCTGAAACCGAAAATGACAGCTCTTTGCCTTTTTCCGGCAAAAGGTGCTCTGCACTAATCGTCGGCTGCGCACTCTTGCCTATGATTGTATAATGCCCACCCTTGACAGATACGAAGTCTTCTGTGTCTACCGAAAAGGAGACTTCCGGAAGCTCTGATGGCAACACAGGAAGCTTCACCATGTCGCTGCCACTCTGATCAGCCAGGTATATCGTGTAAACCATTGTCCGCCTCCTAATACGCCATAGCCGTTAACAGGTTACTTGCCACCTTTTCGCTTATCATATTCGCAAACTCGGCATTACCTATAACATTGCCTTGAATGGTAATGTTAATGACAGGATTGACCGAAGCCTTTGCGATGCCTGTGGATTTTGTATGTGGATACACTTTTGAACCGCTTGGAAGATCCACAAGCTCGGGTCCGTTTTCTCCGACCCATGTGCTGCCTCCCGTCCAATACTGGGTACCTGCAGCGTTATTGCCGGTTTTACTCTTCCCCTTTCCGAAGTTCTCAATTTTCTGCTTCAGGGAATTAAACCCATTCTTAAAGGCATCAATCTTGCTGGTGATAAACGAAAAAGCTCCTTTAACACCATTTTTAATAGCTTCGCCTATACTATTCCATATGGCCGCGACGCCCTGCTTGAACTCGTTAAATTTTTCTTTTACGGCGTTTATCTTTTCTTTTACGGCGTTTACAAACTCGCTAAACTTCGCCTTAACATTGGCTACGAACTCCTGAACCTTTGCCATTGCCGCAGTAAGCGCGGCCATTATCTGGGTTCTGAACCTGATTATTACTGCTATCGCTGCCACTATTGCCGCTATCAGTAATATGATAGGATTTGCCGCTATTACGGCGAATATGATTTTAATGACCGTTATAACTCCGCGAATAGCGCCCACCACCTTACCTGCAATGGTGATGATCGTCATGATATGCCCCACAAGGAATCCTACCACACTGATAATCTTGCCAATTATCAGCAATACGGGGCCTACCGCCGCCGCTATAAGCCCTATTTTGACTATCATGTCTCTCTGCTGTGGGGACAGTGCATTAAACTTGTCAGTAAGCATCTGGATTTTTTCCGCCACTATGCTCACGTATGGCGCCAGTGACTCTCCAAACGATGTTGCCAGGACATCAACGCTGGACTTGATCTTCTCCAGCGAGCCTCCAAAACCTGACATCATATCATCCGCCATTTTGGAAGATGTTTTTCCCTTTTCCAGTGCCGCAGACAACTCTTTTACGTCTGATGGCGCCGTATCTATCAGCTGAAGCCATGAGTTCATCTGGTTTTTTCCGAAAATGGCCGAGGCTGCCGCCTTCCGCTCCTGGTCGGACAGACCGCTAAAAGCAGTGTGCAGCTCGCTTTGGATCTTGGTCATTTCCTTCATGTTTCCGGATGAGTCAAATGCGTTGATCCCAAGTTTCTCCATCCACATTGCGCCAGATTTAGCCGGATCAGCCAGCCGCCCCATTCCGCTTTTCAAGGCATTTGCCGCTACATTCGCGTCAATGCCTCTGTCTGCCATTACACCCATAGCGAGCGCGGCGTCTTCTACCGTATTGAATGAAGCGGAAGCCACGGACATGGAGTCCGATAAACTGTTTACGTCAAGTGCAGAATTATTACAGGCATTGGCAAATACGTCAGCATAGTGCGCCGCATCGCCTGCATCAGCTCCGAAAGCGTTCATGGTCGCCATTAACCCTGCCGATACAGTGTCAAGATCGCCGCCCTCCCCTGCAGCCAGATTCATTGCCGGGGCCAATGCGTAAGCCGCCTGTTCTGCATCCCATCCGCCTCTTGCGAAGTTAAGTGCTGCCTGAGCGGCGTCATTCATCCCGAATGTGGAGTTCGCGGCCGCTTCCTTCATAGCTTTATTAAGGTCTCCTGCCGCAAACTTGGTTTTGCCCATAGTCGACTCTACCAGAGTCATAGTTTTGTCGACATCAGCAAACTTCTTTGTTGCTATAGTGGCCGCTCCAACTATCGGCAATGTTACTCCCGTCGTAAGGTTGCGCCCTACATTCTGGAAGTTCTTGCCGACATTGCTGATTTTCTTCCCCATCATGGTGAACCGACGCTGAACAGACTTAGCAGTTTTATCGCTTGAATTATTTATGGCTCTAAACTTTTCTGTCATGCGGTCCTTTAACGTCAGGACCGTCGTTACCGTCCTAGGCATATTACATTCCCTCGCTTACTTTCTGCCATTCTCTCTGCCAGTTTTCATAAGCTGTATGCAAAAGAACTCTTTCTGCCCAAGTAGACTGCAATAACTCCGAAAGCGGATACCCTCTGGTAACATACCATTGATACATCGCCAGGTCGCCATCCGCGTTTATGAGTTTTTTACCTGCTCTCCCGCATCAGCATATAATTCGTTGAGCCCGCACACCTTGTTCCCGACCTGGATGATATCCGACGATGACATGGTCATAAATACCACATCCACAGGGTCGCCCGCCTCCATGGTTTCGTACAACTCTTTATCATGTAGCTGGTCACAACACTTATAGATTATGTTCGCCATTTGGTCTAAGGTGACTCTTATGTCATCATCTTTGTCAATCGCATTGACAATGTCGAAGATGTCTTCATCTGCCGGTCTTTTGAACAATAAGGTACCGCCGAGCGACGGCACCTCTATTTCTTCAACCTTCAGCTTGTCTTTTTCTCGCTGCGTTTTCGCAGCGAGAAGCTGTTCAAGGGTCACTCTTTTCAACTTCTTTTCGTTCTTTTGTGCACCCATAGGCTCTCCTTTACGCAAAGCTTGTAACCTGGAACTTCGAAGCGTTGAAAGGAATCTCTTCTTCGATTACAGTCTTGGCTTCTGCATTGAGCAGGGCTACCTCTGTAATCTTCGCGTTCTGCACGGTAACAGACTCATTCCTGCCATCGCTTGACTTAAGGTTTACCCCTGTTATGACAAACTCAGGCATGTCGCCGTTTATGATTGCAGTGTGTACCTTCTTAAGCACCATTGAATCGGTCTTCTTTCTGGTGATAGTGCCTTCTATGGTATACCCAGTGTACTCATACTCCGTTCCATACTGTCCGCAGAGTTCAACCTCTTCGTAATCAAGGTTTATCTTTGCCTCGGCCTTTGTAAGAGTCGCCAAAAGTTCACCGTCGAAATAGATTTTCTGATCATTGCCTTTTAACATCTTGCGCCTCCTTTAGTCAAGCGTTATATCCATATACAGGTTCTGCATAGAATGGAGAATTTGTATATTTGATTTGAGGTATACATTTCTCTGGAAAGGCTTGGCCTTGACCTGATTGTCATTCCATCCAGCCGCCTCGGGTTTCACTTCCACCCACGCAGCCCTCTGAGACTCGACATCAATGTCTGCTGTATTCTCCGAAGCATTGTTCAGCACATCATCCGCAGCAAGCCTGTCATAGTAATCTTTAATCGCTCCGAGAAGCTGCATCTGGTTGTCAACAGAGTTCTTTTTCTGGCCTGAATATTCATCTCGGTATACGGATATGATGTCCTGCCTGATCATATCGGCCGCTTCTGATATCTCGATATATCTCATATCTTCTATCTTGTCGCCGCCATCTTCTGCGTTGTCAAATGTAACCAGAGTATTTACTGCTGTACCGAGCCTGACGACTCTTTCCCCGTCGCTCCAATCATTGTAAACAATAATATTGCCGCTGTTTATCACAGTATCGGGGCTCGCCACGTCAGTCACGCTTTCGAGAGCATTCAGCACTTTGCTTGAGGCCCCATTTACATTCGCCTTCGAGAGAACGGCTGCAAGCATAGGCAAAATCTCCGCCGTTGTGGCTGTGCTTCTTATCAGAGTCCCCTGCCCATTTCTTCCTGCGTCCCATGAATCAGAAAACCTGATATTCTGGCTATAAACATTTTCCACATACCTAGAATCATGCCCTGTTGTATCAAATACGAGTGCATGATATGACTTTTTCTGCTTCGCCCAGGTAGCAAGAGCCATATAGTCTGTGGACGTTCCTATCATTGTCACCCTGCCATTCTGATAATTTGCCTCAATCAGAGCAGTAGCTTCCGCAACCGTGCCCACGGTTGAGTCAATTGTCACAACAACGCTCTTTGCCGGCTTTATGGCAAGCATGTCCCCTATCCTTGCGGCGTTTGCATTGCTCCAACCCGAGAGGTCTGTAAGGTCGGTAACCTCGGTAATCGAGGCTTCCACGGGAGTGTAGTCTCCTTCTTCAGTCTCTCCTTCTTCTTTCGCTATAAAGATAGCTATTCCCCTTTCCGACCTTGCCACGAAAGTCGATGCAAGCTTCCGAAAGGCGATAATAATCTTTGGTAATGTCGCGTTCATGCTTCACCTCCATTTGTGTGTATAGTTAATACGGTACTAATGTCCTCCATGTAATCTGCGTCTGCATCTCGCCCATCGAAATCCGCTACCTCGTAGTGGGCAATAGTAAACGATAAATGTAGCACGCCTCCGGTTTCGCTCGTGCGTCCGCTTTCGCATGAAATATCATCAATTGAAAGCTCGCCAACTCCCCTTAAAAGCCTGAGTTCCAGCAGTTCCTGAAGCTCGTTACATTCAACCTTCCACTTTTTCGCATTTTGAGCGTAATAGTACAGGTCTTCATTTACCGTGACCACCTTAAGCCCCATCTCCCTCGAATACGACGCATCGTGTTCCGTTTCGAACTGGCCTCTTACAACGTCGTCCGTTTCTCTGTCCATGGGAACGATCTTCGTGCCTTGAAACTCTGTGCCGCTTATGGCTTCCTTATATGCAGTAACAACTGCAGCATGTATCTCACCTACTGTCATATCATTTACCTTTTAGCCCATTGTCAACAAGACCGTATATGAACGTCTGGCAGTCGCCCCAAAACCTTCCTTCGAAAGACCTGTTAGCTCTTTTCATTATCTCGAAAGCTCGGGTGCGTTTGTGCGTATTAACGCCGCGCCTGTAAATATAATGGCCCGTCTCCAATAGGTGCGAGTGAGGGGCTGTTGCTCTTACCTTCACTCCGTAGCCACCCATGCTATTTTTCCATGCCCGCGTGCTACGAATACCCTTGAAGTAATTGCCGGTCTTTTTCCTTACGGAAGCTCTCCCTGTCTGTCTGGACAAAGTGCGGAGTCTCCCGCCTTCACGCCTCATAAACTTTTTTGTTTCTCTCGGCATGGTGTCTTCTACGAATCTCAATAAATCCTTATCAAACTCCGTCCATTCGGAAATATCACACTCGATGTCGCTCATACTGCCACCTCCATCACGGTCATGATTTCAATAAACCGCTGATTATTGTAAACAGGCTGCCAGTATCTGACATCATACCGCTGCCCCTTGTAAACAGCGACCATCTCGGGAACCAAGGCGACCGCGCCGTCTCTTATGCGCATTTTATGAGTGACTTCTGTGTCTCTCAGGTCGCCTTCCATATTCCTGTTAGCCCCTGTAATGGGTATGATCTGGGTCGGGACATCTTCTTTCACGAGCTTTAACCCTTCATTCGTATCTTCGCCATATTCATTTACGCCGGTGTCGGGCACGTAAAACGATACCTTACACCTTAAATCGCCGGCTTGCGTCATGTTTCACCCTCCTTTGGCAGAAGGTTGACCGAATGCATCGACAAAATCCTTTCAACCATACGGTCATTTTCAGGTTTATCTGCATGCCTTGTCCTGATATCGTAGTTGTCCGCAGCCATCTGCAGCACGGCCATGGTGATATCCTCATAATCATCAAGCTCCGTTTCGCTAAGGCCCGTAAAGCTACACGCCTCACTGATTGCTGCTTCCTTGACCACTCCTATCAGAGGATCATCGTTTTCTATGTGAATATAATTCGCTACAATTTCGTCTGTAAGCTCGCTGATCTTCATGATGATCCTCCTATTCCGGATCCTCTTCCATAGCACCTGCACTCTTAAGTTTGCCAAGCAGGCTGTTAAAGTCGCTTTTTAGATCTGCAACCGTTGAAGCAGTACTTTCAGCCTGATTTTCTACCATAAGCGAGCCGCCCGGCATAGTTGTAGTCGCTCTAGGGAGCCCATCCAGGCTGGCCCCCTCCTCAAATATCAGTTTTCCACCGATATGGGTGACATCTCCGCCCTGTTCGGTGTAATTTTTTGTGTTATACATACGCTACCTCCTATGCATGCATCTTCAGCAAGCCGATTGCCTGATTGTTTACAATCTTTGCGTCTGCTTCGGTCCAGCCTACAAAA
>Ga0326512_10003626_pt1 | contig 11300 bp, 11 predicted proteins | sample 1_2617_0518_D_FD_203652 | JGI IMG/M metagenome (GOLD analysis project Ga0326512, IMG submission 203652) | Bovine rumen microbial communities from UC Davis, California, United States - 1_2617_0518 | ecosystem: Host-associated > Mammals > Digestive system > Stomach > Rumen | place: USA...
CAAGGCTTTTTCGTTGCTATCGCGTTTTTGCTTGCACTTATTGTATCACATAACAGGCTAAAATGCGAGTATTGCGCTGCTTTTTGAGGTTGCAGTAGTCACTAAATATATGCGATCATTTTTCGCTGGATGTCCTGATCAAACTCAGATGGCAACGTAGATACACGAGATGAGGGATGATAGTGTTTACACACGGAGTGAAAAAAATTGACATGCAAGAGAAACAACTTGCAATTCATAAAAGGATTCCTTCTCAAGTGCTTCATGATGAAGAGCGTTCAATATGGATATGATCTGATCGCATTCATCGGAGGGGTTCTTAAACACGTAGCATCTGAAACGAATATCCTGCAAGAGTTCTTCCGCCACTGAGCCATGCGGAATTGCAGGAGTGAGAAGTCTTGGATGAATCTGCACCAGCTGAAATGAGCTATCCCGTGTATCGCCAAAGCTCAAGTGCAGTTGTCGGGAGTTGATAAAGATGACATCCCCTGTATCCAAATGGATATCGTATCCATTCAGCCTGGTAATCATCTTCCCGGCCGTTATATGCAAGAATTCCAAATCCTCATGCCAGTGGGCCAACATCCGCTTTTCGGGAAGCGATGATAACAGCCCCTCTTTTACTGAAATGGCAAGGTCAGGATTATTATACTGGATAACCAATGCGTCGCCATCAATCCTCAGCAATTGTCCCACAGCAGCCTCCTGATACGATAATCCAATGAATTGAACTCTATTCTACTATATCTTTTCAAGAAAATCCACTATAATCATATTATCATCTTTCGAGGAGGGCGAAGAAAATGAAGTATGTATGCCAGATCTGTGGATATGTTCACGAGGGGGACACCGCACCTGAGCAGTGTCCGCAGTGCAAGCAGAAGGGTACCTTTAAGGTAGTGGAGACGACTGTTTCCAATCCATATGCCGGAACCCAGACAGAAAAGAACTTAGAAGCAGCCTTTGCCGGTGAATCCCAGGCGAGGAATAAGTACACCTATTTCGCTTCTGTAGCCAAGAAGGAAGGCTATGAGCAGATTGCAGCGCTGTTCCTGAAAACCGCCGAGAACGAGAAGGAACACGCCAAGATGTGGTTCAAAGAACTGAAAGGCATTGGTACAACCGCTCAAAACCTTGCCGTTGCAGCAGATGGCGAAAACTACGAGTGGACAGATATGTATGAAGAATTTGCAATTACCGCTGAGAAAGAAGGTTTCCCGGCTTTAGCTGCCAAATTCCGCGCTGTCGCTGCAATTGAGAAGCACCACGAAGAACGCTACCGCGCACTTCTGCGCAATGTGGAAATGCAGCAGGTATTCGAAAAGAGCGAAGCGAAGGTTTGGGAATGCAGGAACTGCGGCCACATTGTGGTAGGCACCAAGGCTCCGGAAGTTTGCCCGGTTTGCGCTCATCCTCAGAGCTATTTTGAAGTGAATGCGGAAAATTACTGATTATCGATATACAAAGGGATTTCAACCATTGAGCGTTGCAGAAATGCAGCGCTTTTTCTTTTCAGAAGGTATCTCATGCAGGACTATTACTGTCGATATTGTTGTTGACGGCAATAAATCTGATACTGATTTCAAATCAAAAGGATTGATTTGAAATCAGTATCAGATACAATGGAACAGAAGGCAAATCCATATCTGGAAACGGAGCCGATTGGGACGCTGATGCGGAAGTATTCTATCCCCTGCATCATCTCCCTGCTTGTTGCGGCGCTCTACAACATTGTCGATCAAATCTTCATTGCCAACGCCGATTATCTCGGCTCCTACGGCAACGCGGCGAACACGGCGGTCTTCCCGCTGACTGTGGTGGCGCTGGCGGTTGCCGTCATGATTGGCGACGGCGCATGAGGGGGCGCGCCTTGTTTTTCGCCTTAGTTGTACTTTTTCTTTTTCAGCACATGCGTGACGATTTGAACGAAGCTGTCGGCGTAGCGGGGGAGCGTTTCGTTTTTGCGGCGGCAGGCATAGAAGTGGCGTTTGTTGACAAAGCCGCGCAGGGGGAAGAACGAGCCCTGCCGCCGCGTCGCCTCGTCCGCGTAGATGTCGGAGCAGAGCATACACGCCGCGCTGCCAAGCGTGACGCGCTTCGCGACCTCCAGAGAGTCCGTTTCGAGCAGGATATGCGGCTCCATGCCGCCGCGGCGGAACAGCGCGTCCTGAACCACGCGGACGCTGTGTCCCTGACGCAGGCTGACGAAGCTGTCGCCGCGCACGTCCGAGAGCGTCAGCGCCGTGCCGTCGGGGAAGCGGGAGGCGAGGTCAGAGCCGCTGCCCGCGAGGATGCCGATGGTCTCCTGCTCAATGAGCACATAGTCCAGCTTTGCGCTTGTCGATTCCAGCGCCGCCAGCGCCAGATCGACCTGCCCGCGCAAGACCAGCTCCTCCAGCGACGCGCTGCCCGCCTCCGTCAACTCGATGGAGACGTTGGGGTACTGCATGACGAACCACGGCATTGCCTCCGGCAAAATCTGCATGGCGCGCTGGACGCTGATGCCGAGCCGGAGCCTGCCGCCGCTCTCCTCACGGATCTCGCGCATCTGCCGCTCCAGGCGCTCGTCCGCGGCGATGACCGTGTCCGCGTACTCCAAAAAGCGTTCTCCGGCGTAGGTCGGGCGCATCGGCTGCGTCTCGCGGTCGAAGAGCTGTACGCCAAGCTCCGCCTCCACCTGCCGCAGGGTCTGGCTCAACGCGGGCTGGCTGATGTAGAGCGCCTTCGCCGCCGCGGTGACGCCGCCGTGTCGCGCGATGGAGCGGATGTAGAATACTTGCTTGCTGTTCATGCCATTTCGCCCCCATCTTTTGTCTATTCTGTCGAGCATAATATGATATTGTTTATAAATATCATAACAAAAATCTTATCAATGTCAATAGATATAAGGCGGAGCTTATGTGGTTTGCTTGAAAAAGATAGTTGTCATATCCGATACAAACAGATAGGATAGTCGCATCCATGCAGGAAACACGGTTTTTGACAGGAGGGAGCAAGCGATGGAAATTAAAAAACCCGCTGCGGCGGGGACGCTGGAATCCAGCGACGCGCAGGTGATGATCGAGCCGGGCGACGGCAAGATCGAACTGAGCCTGCAATCCAGCGTGATGAACCAGTACGGCCACCAGATCAAGGCGACCATCCTCGAAACGCTGGAACGGCTCGACGTGACAAGCGCAAAGCTCACGGTGGTGGACAAGGGCGCGCTGGACTGCACGCTCAAGGCGCGCGTAGAGTGCGCGGTGTTCCGCTCCTGCGACGCGTCCGAGTCGAATATTCCGTGGGGAGGTGCCGTGCGATGATCCCGAGACCCAGACCCGAGCGCTTCCGCCTGCGCCGGACGATGATGTTCATGAACGCGCAGAAGCCGGGGCTTATCAAGGACGCGTACATCTACGGCTGCGACAGCATCATGCTCGACCTTGAGGACGCCGTCGCGGAGAACCAGAAGGACGCGGCGCGCTTCAGCCTGTACCACGCGCTCAAGACCGTGGACTACGGCGACACCGAGGTCATTGTCCGCATCAACGGGCTGGACACCCCGCATTGGCAGGAGGACGTTCGCGTGTGCGTCGCGGGCGGCGCGGACGGCATCCGCATCGCCAAGTGCGAGAGCGCGCAGGACGTGAAGACCGTCGAAGCCGCCGTCGAAGCGGCGGAGAAAGAGTTCGGCGTGGAGGTTGGCCGCACGCTGCTGATGGCGGCGCTGGAAAGCCCCAAGGGTATCATGAACGCCTACGAGATCTGCGCGGCGAGCGAGCGTATGTTCGGCGTGGCGATTTCCGGCGGCGACTTCCGCAAGTGTATGCAGACCACGCCCCAGCGCGACGGCGTGGATATGCTGGTCGCCCGCGGGCAAATGCTGATCGCAGCGCGCGCGGCAGGTATCCAGTGTTTCGACACCGTGTTCACCAACCTCGACGATACCGAGGGCTTCGAGGCGGAGGTCTTGCAGAACAAGGCGATGGGCTTCGACGGCAAGAGCCTCATCAACCCCAAACAAATCCGCTTCGTGCATCAGGTCTTCGCGCCGACCGAGAAGGAAATCATGCAGGCGGAGAAGATACTCGCCGCCTACCGCGAACAGAGCGCCGCGGGCGTCGGCGTGTTCACCGTGGACGGCAAGATGATCGACATTGCGTTCATTCCCGGCGCGGAGCGCACGTTAAAGCTGGCGAGAGCCTGCGGCATGTGGGAGGGTGATTTGGTATGATTAACGCAGTCGGACGCGAGATCCCCGACTTCCTGCTGACCAACGGCAAGGAGGTCTATCAGGGCAAGAACTACATGGACGGCAAGTACATCCAGAAGGCTTCGCCCCGTACCCGCCGCTATGAAAAACCGCAGGAGAGCAAAATCGTCGATTCTCTGGTCGATGCGCTCAAAGCCTGCGGCGCCAAGAGCGGCATGACATTCTCGTTCCACCATCACCTGCGCGACGGCGATTTCGTCGTGAACATGGTGATGAAAGCCGCCATCGAGGAGCTTGGGCTGGACAACCTGACCATCGCGGCGTCGAGCCTCGGCTCCGCGCACGACCCCATTGCCGACTACATCGAGCAGGGCAAGGTCGTCGGCATCCAGACCAGCGGCATCCGCGGGCGCATGGGCGAGGTCGTCTCGGCGGGCAAGCTGCCGACCCCGGCGATCATCCGCTCCCACGGCGGGCGCCCCCGCGCCATTGAGGGCGGCGAGGTGCATATCGACATTGCCTTCATTGCCGCGCCGACGAGCGACTGCGTGGGCAACTGCCGCGGTATCGGCGGCAAGAGCGACTGCGGCTCCATGGGCTACGCCATGACCGACGCGAAGTACGCCGATCACGTCGTGGTCGTGACGGACTGCCTCGTGGACTTCCCGAACATGCCCGCCAGCGTCGAGGCAATCGACGTGGACGCGGTGGTGGTCGTGGACTCCATCGGCAACCCGAAGAAAATCGCCTCTGCGGCGGCGCGTATCAGCCAGAACCCGCGCGACCTCATGATGGCGGAGAACGTGGCAAAGGTCATCGCCTCGACGCCGTACTTCAAGGATGGCTTCTCGTTCCAGACCGGCGTGGGCGGTCCCTCGCTCGCCGCGAACCTGTTTCTGGAGCGGTACATGGACGAGCGCAAGATCAAGATGGGCTGGGCAATCGGCGGCATCTGCGGCCCGATGGTCGAGCTGCTGAAAAAGGGCAAGGTCGGCAAGGTCATCGACGTGCAGGACTTCGACCTCGACGCCGTGCGCAGCATCAACCAGACCCCGAACCACTTTGAAATGAGCGCGAGCCAGTACGCGAACCCCGCGAACAAGGGCGCGTTTGTCAACAAGCTCGACTTCGTGGTGCTTGCCGCGCTGGAGATCGACACCGGCTTCAACGTCAACGTGCTCACCGGCTCGGACGGCGTACTGCGCGGCGCGCCCGGCGGACACCCTGATACGGCGGCGGGCAGCAAGGTCTGCATCATCGTCACCCCGCTGGTGCGCGGACGCATGGCGACGGTGTGCGAGCACGTCGTCACGGTTACGACCCCGGGCGACTGCGTGGACGTGCTGGTGACGGACTACGGCGTCGCGGTCAACCCGCTGCGCCCTGACCTCGTCGAGTGCCTTGATAACGCGGGCATTCCGCACGTCAGCATCGAGGAGCTGAAAAACAAGGCGTATTCCCTCGTCGGCACGCCGGACGACCTGCAATGGGAGGACAAGGTCGTCGCCGTGCTCGAAGCCCGCGACGGCACCATTCTCGACGTGGTGCGCAAGATCAAGCCTTATCAGCTTGACGGCTGATTTGGAATAAAGCAGAGAGAGAAAATCGAAAAGAGAAAGGAAACAAATCTTATGAGCGAAGCAGTAGTCGGCATCCTTGGCCTGCTGTGCATCGTGGCGATCGTCATCACGCTGTTCCAGAGCAGAACGCAGCCCGCCATCGCATTCATCGTCTACCCTGCAATCCTCGGCCTCGTCCTCGTCCTCGCCGGACGGCACAGCTTTGACGACCTCGCCGCCATGATCAAGGCGGGCTTCAACAGCACCGGCCCCACCGCGGCGCTGTTCGTCTTCTCCGTGCTGTACTTCGGCATCATGACCGACGCCGGTATGTTCGACGTCATCATCTCCAAGCTGATGAAGCTCGTCGGCGACAACGTCATCGGCGTCACCGTCATGACCACCGTGATCGCGCTGATCGGACACCTTGACGGCGGCGGCGCGTCCACCTTCTGCATCGTCGTTCCCGCAATGCTGCCGGTCTATCAGCGGATGCACATGCGCAAGACCACGCTTCTGCGCGTGTCCGTGCTGGCGATGGGCGTTCTTAACCTGATGCCCTGGGCGGGTCCGACCATGCGCGCGGCGTCCGTCCTCGGCGTAGAGGCGGGCAGCCTGTGGCGCACCCTGCTCCCGGTGCAGCTCTTCGGTATCGTCCTCGCGCTGGCGCACGCGGTGCTCGCCGGTATGCAGGAAAAGGCGCGCGGCGCCGGTCTCAACGGCAAGCTTGCCCAGACCGAGGGCACCGTCGCCATCGCGGACGCCGAGGTGCCCGCGGCAGACAACAGCGACCTCGCCCGTCCCAAGCTGTTCCTCTTCAACGTCGCGCTGACGCTCGCCGTCATCGCCATGCTGATTTGGGACGTGTTCCCCAGCTACTTCCCGTTCATGCTCGGCGTTGCCGCGGCGATGTTCGTCAACTACGGCTTCACCGCGAAGATGCACAAGAAGATCATCAACCTCCACGCCGGCCCCGCCCTGATGATGTGCTCCACCCTCATGGGCGCCGCCGTCCTCATGGGTATCCTGACGTCCAGCATGGGCGCTGACGGCAAGGTGATCTCCGCCAAGGTCATGGAGCTGCCCGCCGACGCGCTGCCCTCCGTGGTGCGCTGCCTCGCCGGTCTTGTGTCCAGCGTTCTGCCCGCTGCGCTCGGCCAGCACCTGCCGCTGGTCATCGGCGTCCTGTCTGTGCCTCTGGCGCTGGCGTTCGACACCGACAGCTACTTCTACGGTATGTTGCCCGTCGTGATCTCCATCGGTCAGGCGTTTGGCGTCCAGGCGCTGCCCATCGCCATCGCCATGGTCGTGTGCCGCAACTGCGCCACGTTCATCAGCCCGATGGTTCCCGCCACCCTGCTCGGTACGGGCCTTGCCGAGGTCGATATCAAGGATCACATCAAGGCTTCGTTCCTGTACGTTTGGGCGTTCTCCATCCTGTGCATGGTCTTCGCCGCCGTCATCGGCATCATGCCCATCTAATACTGGCCCCCAAACATAATTTCATGCAAAAAAGCGGCTTCGGACTTCCCGAAGCCGCTTTTTTGTGGTAGGATGGAAACAGAAAGGAGCGTGATTCCGATGGTCAGCGAAATATCGCCGCGCAATGCGAGGGCGCAGAAACAGGTTGACGCCCTGCTGGAGCGCGAGGGCATCCGCCGTGACCGCAATCTCGACTACACCTGCGGCGTCTATGACGACGACGGCGCGCTCATTGCCACGGGCAGCAGCTTTGGAAGCACGCTGCGCTGCTTCGCCGTCTCGGACGAGCACCGCGGCGAGGGGCTTTTGAACGAGGTCGTCTCCCACCTGCTCGAGCGGCAGTTCGCGCGTGGGTGCAGCCATATTTTCCTCTATACCAAGCCCGAGAGCGCGCGGTTTTTCTCTGACCTCGGCTTTTCGGAGGTGGCGCGCGCCGAGCGCGCCGTGTTCATGGAGAACCGCCGCGGCGGCTTCGCCTCGTACTGCGCGGGGCTTACCAGGACGCCCCCGGGCAAAACGGCGGCGATCGTGATGAACGCGAACCCGTTCACCCGCGGGCACCGCTACCTCGTCGAAAAGGCGGCGGGGGAGAACGATTTCGTCCACCTGTTCGTGCTCAGCGAGGAGGCGGGACCGATCCCCTTCGCCTTGCGGAGACGGCTAGTACAGGACGGCGTCGCGGATATTCCGAACGTCGTGCTGCACGACTCGGGGCCGTATATCATCAGCTCCGCCACCTTCCCGAGCTACTTTTTGAAGGACGGCGACGACGCCATCCGCGCGCAGGCGGCGCTGGACGTCGCCGTGTTCGGCGAAATCGCGCGCGCTCTCGGCGTCACAAGGCGCTATGTGGGCGACGAGCCCACCAGCCGCGTCACCTCGCTCTACAACGAGGTCATGGCGGCGCGGCTGCCGGAGCTGGGCGTAGACTGTACCGTCGTGCCGCGCATGGAGACGGGCGGGCGCGTCGTCAGCGCCAGCGCCGTGCGGCAGGCGATCCACGACGGCGCGCTGGACACGGTCGCGGACATGCTGCCGGAGTCGACGTACCGCTTCTTTGCCTCGCCCGAGGCGGCGCGCGTCGTGCAGGCAATCCGGGCGATGGACGAAGCGAAGCACTATTGAGGTGGGTATGACAGAGGTAACGCTGGAGCAGATGCTCGCGGCGCGGGAGGCGCGCGTGCGGATGCAGGACGGGCTGCGCGCCCGCTACGGTGCGCCGGTGGTCTCGTTCACGATGAACATTCCCGGCCCCGTGAAGAATACGCCGCTGATCCGCCGGGCGTTCGGCGAGGGCTGTGACGCGCTCCGGGCGGCGCTCTCCGAGGGGGGGCTGCCGGTTTTGTGGAGCAGCGTGCAGGAGGCGGATACCGGCTGCGAGGCGCTGTTTGCCGTCGACGGCGAGGCGCTTGCGGTCAAGCGCGTCTGCACCGCCATCGAGGACGCGGACGCGATCGGGCGGCTCTACGACATGGACGTGCTCGCGCCAGACGGTACGAAGCTCGACCGTGAGGCGGTCGGCGGCGGGGCGCGCAACTGCATTGTCTGCGGCGCTCCCGGTCGCGGCTGCGCGTCGCGGCGCACGCACACGGTCGAGGAGCTGCAAGCGGCGGCGCGGCGCATCATGGAGGCGCACTTCGCCGAAATCGAGGCGCGTCACATCGCGGAGCTGGTGACGCGGGCGCTGCTGGACGAGGTCTACACCACGCCGAAGCCGGGGCTGGTCGACCGCAACAACAACGGCAGCCACAGCGATATGACGGTCGAGACCTTCGAGCGGAGCGCCGAAGCCCTGCGCGGGTACTGGGCGCGCTGCTTTACCGTCGGCTTCGGGACGCGCGACGCGGCGGCGGACGAGACCTTCGCCCAACTGCGCGAGGCGGGCGTCGAGGCGGAGCGTGCCATGTTCGCCGCGACGGAGGGCGTCAACACGCACAAGGGCGCGGTGTACACGCTCGGCGTCCTCTGCGGCGCGATGGGCAGGCTGTGGCGTCCCGACGCGCGCCGTGAGCTCGGCGCCGTTCTGCGCGAGTGCGCCGCGATGACGAAAGCCGCCGTCGACGCGGAGCTCTCAGCGCTCCGCGCGAAGCCGGAGACGGCGCTGACGAAGGGACAGCGGCTCTATTTGACGCATGGACTGCGCGGTATCCGCGGCGAGGTCGCGGACGCGCTGCCCGGTATCGTGGAGGCGTCGCTGCCAAAGCTGCGCGCGGCGCTGGCGACCGGCCGCAGCCGCAACGACGCGGGCGTGTACGCGCTGCTTGCCCTTATTGCGCGTGGTACGGACACGAACATGGCCGCCCGCGGCGGGGCAGCGGCGGCGTCAAAGGCGGCGGCGGACGCGGCGGGGCTGCTCGCGGCGGCGGAGTTCCCGGAAATTGGCGACGTGCTGGACATGGACGCGGCGTTCATCCGCGCCAACCTCTCTCCCGGCGGCTGCGCCGACCTGCTGGCGGCGACGTATTTTCTCCACGACTGGGAGACGGGCGCGGCGGATTGAAGCGACTCACATCCGGGTCGGATGTTCAAACAGGGAAAACAAAACAGGAAAGGGAGTATCGCATGGAAAAAGCAAAGGTTTATTTCAGCGATTTTCGCACACGGATCGGCGTCAGCCAGGGGAAGAAGCTGCAAAAGCTCATGCGCGCCGCGGGCGTCGGGAGCATCGACTTCGAGGGCAAGTTTGTCGCGATCAAGATGCACTTCGGCGAGCTGGGGAACTTCTCCTACCTGCGTCCGAACTATGTCAAGGCGGTCGCCGACCTCATTCGCGAGCTGGGCGGCAAGCCGTTTCTGACCGACTGCAACACGCTTTACCCCGGCAGCCGCAAGAACGCGGTCGACCACCTCTACAACGCCGAGGTCAACGGCTTCAACAGCGTCACGACGGGCTGCTACGTCATCATCGGCGACGGGCTCAAGGGCACCGACGAGGCGACTGTCCCCGTGCCGAACGGCGAATACTGCCAGGAGGCGCAGATCGGGCGCGCGCTCTACGACGCGGACGTGATTGTTTCGCTCTCCCACTTCAAGGGGCATGAGATGACCGGCTTTGGCGGCGCGATCAAGAACGTCGGTATGGGCGGCGGCAGCCGCGCGGGCAAGATGCAGCAGCACTGCGACGGCAAGCCCGTCGTCGACCCGGAGCTGTGCCGATCCTGCAAGCAGTGCGCGAAGGAGTGCGGCTCGGACGCGATTTCCTATGCCAGCGGCAAGGCGTTCATCGACTGGGAGCTGTGCAAGGGCTGCGGACGCTGCATCGGCGCCTGCGCGTTCGACGCCATCAACACCGAGCAGGACTCGGCGCTCGAGGCGCTGTGCTGCAAAATGGCGGAGTACACGGCGGCGATCGTGAACGGCAAGCCTGCGTTCCACATCAGCCTTATTATGGACGTGTCGCCCAACTGCGACTGTCACGGCGAGAACGACGCGCCGATTTTGCCGAACCTCGGTATGCTCGCGTCCTTCGACCCGGTCGCGCTCGATCAGGCGTGCGCCGACCTCTGCCTCGCGGCGGAGCCGGTGCGCAACAGCCAGCTCGGCGATCATCTGGCGAGCGAGGGATGGCACTGCCACCACGACCACTTCTTCGACAACAACCCCAACGTCCGCTGGAAGGAGACGCTCGCCCACGGCGAGAAGATCGGCCTCGGCACGCGTAACTACGAGCTGATCAGGGTGTGATACGGTTTTTCCATAATAAGCGGACTATTTACAGAAGCCGCTGTGCTTTGCGCATCGGCGCGTCTCATGCGATCTTCTGCGCGTCTGACAGCGCTATAGAAAGCAGGCAGAAGTCTACTTTCTATAGAAGACCAGTTTGATACTCCATCAAAAAACGGCTGCCTCACGCTTCTGTCAATGTCATTCATACTAAACTCTAATTAAAACAATTGATAATCCAACTGCGCCCGGTAACACTTTTTATCGTATCCATTTAACGGCTCTACCGCCCCATACGCATAACGGTATTCTCTGATATGATGACAAGGGACGGACGGTCGAAAACCTTTTTGACACCAGCAGTATTTCGGCTTGTTGATGCGTCCAAAGCCCGCTTCATC
>Ga0326512_10003627_pt1 | contig 11299 bp, 21 predicted proteins | sample 1_2617_0518_D_FD_203652 | JGI IMG/M metagenome (GOLD analysis project Ga0326512, IMG submission 203652) | Bovine rumen microbial communities from UC Davis, California, United States - 1_2617_0518 | ecosystem: Host-associated > Mammals > Digestive system > Stomach > Rumen | place: USA...
GCCGATGCGCATGGCCCTGCGCAGCTCCTGCGTGATGCGCTCACTCATCGCGGTCACCCCCTGCGTACACAAGCGCTGCGGCCACGACGGTCAATGCGCTGCCCAGCCACATGCCGAGCACCAGCGTCAGGACGTTTCCCATAGTGTCACTCCTTCCAGAATCGCGTTTAAGGACGCTCAGACATTCGTAGAGCCCCGCAAACGCCCAATGTGGGTAATTACTCGGTTTTGCCCTTCCGAGGGCTTAAATCGGCTCTCAGAGCCTTAGAACAGTGTCGGCTCTCCAACTTGCACGGAGTCCACGAAACGCTCCTGCACGAAGATGCGCTCGATGCGCGTATCCGTGGTGTTCGCGGCCATGCTGGTCACGCGCTCGGTATGGGCAACCTCGACACATCCAGCGGGCGCGTCGAACTCAGAGACGAACACAGGGAAGTCAACGCCCGCCAGCCATTGGTCGAAGGCATCAAAGTCGAACGCGCCGTAACGAGAGCTGTTAGGCGTGCCGCGATAGGGCGGGTCGGCGTAGACGGTAGCGCCGTCTGGTATTTCAACTAGACGGTAATCGCCTTGCAGGGCTTCTACACGCTCTAGGGCTTCTACACGCTCTAGGGCTTCTACACGCTCTAGGGCTTGAAGCCGTTCCAGTGATTCCAGCTCTCGCAAGCGTTCAAGACTCGCAATACCCTGCAAACCTTTCAGTTCATCGTTACCGCCCGCGTTTTCGTGTACCAGCTTGTACGCAGCATTTTCGCAATCATCACCACGTAGATACGTCGCAAGATTCTTGCAGAACTCGATGTATGCCATTCGTCGCTCATGGAGTGATGAAGCACACAGCATCCTAGATGCGGGAACCTTGACGGCTTCTAACTCTGGTGACCACAGGTAGGTGGTACGGTCGTTCCCGAAGCTGTATAGCATCCTAAGCATTGTGTCCTCAGATGCCATGAACTCATCGCGTGTCGGGACAGTCGCATATCCAGCAAACTCGCCGCGTATCGCGTCCACGAACACCTTCATGCTGTCCGTCATGTCGTTGGCTATGATGTGCTCCCACTTGCCACTAAGCAGTGCGCAGTGCGTTATCGCACCGCCGCCAGCGAACAGGTCAACCAGCGTGTGTGACGGTGGCAGAAGCCCCACCACCCACTCGGCTATGCGGCTCTTGCTGCCCTGCCACGGCATGCCATAGCGGGCCACCTACTCCACCACCAATCCCAGCGCGAGCGCCTGTCTCACGCTCAGCGCGTCCTCGCACCAGAGGTGCCCGTCCTCGTCCTCTTCCAGCGTCACGCGCGACGGGTACAGCGTGGTCACGTTGTCCTCGTTGATTCGCCGCCCCTCCGCGCCGATGCGGTAGCCGCGCGTGTAGCGCATGCCCAGCAGCCGCGCCGCCGCGCGGAGCTGCGCGGTCACGGGGCGCACGGGGTCCCCATCCAGCTCTGGCGGGTCCATCTCCGCGGGGTACTCCGCGTAGCGCGGGATGCCGTTCGGGTCGATGCTCACTTGTTGCCCTCCTTCGTCTCTGCCGCGAGCCACGCCCGCAGCTCGTCGGCGCACGCTGGGCAGAGGTCGCGTACGGTGAGGTCGTGCGCCTGTCGCAGCGGCAGCTCGTACCAGTAGACGCTCACCGCGCCGTCCGCGGCCCTGCCGCAGCGGTCGCAGGTGTATTGCTCCGTTTTCAATCGGTCCTCCTATCTGATGAGGTTGCACCAGCCAGCCATGTTGGTCGCTATGCTCTGGCCGCTCGCGCCGCTCTTGTTCTTCACGACGGTCATGCGGCCCTCGTTCCATCCGTCCTGCGTGGTGCTCGGCACCCACTGGCCCGTCTCATCGTCCTTGCGGCGCTCTGGCACGAGCATCACGGCCTGTTCAGCCGCGTAGCCCACATAGCCGCTCCCTCGGTACCACGAGAGACTTGGGCCGTCCTTGTAGTCGGATGTGGTGAGGTTGCGCGTGCTGCTGATTGCGAGCACGTTGTTAGGCCCGCCCTCGCCGTACGCAAGCTCCTGCAATGCGTTGACAACCTCGGTCACGCGCTGGTACTCGCTCTGCTCCTGCGCGGCCGCGTTCTCCTTGTCGGCGCTTGGGACGATCTGGATGTAGTCAACGACCAGCACGGGCGGCTCGCCGTCTATGCCGCGCATTTCCTCGCACAGCTCGTGGACCCCGTAGTCGCCAGTGAGAACGGCAAGGTTTTGCCCTGGTCCCTCGTCCCATGCCGTGAGTGCGGTCGTGATGGGGTCCATTGCGCTACCAACCGTGTAGTACGATAGCTGGTCGCGGCTAAGCCCCTGATACTGGCTGCGGCTTTGGCGCTCGCTGCCGTTCACCACGTTTGACCAGCAGAAGTTTTTCACGCCCTCAGCACGGAGCGCTGGGTAGCAGCTCCATGCGCTCGCACAACGCAGCTGCACCACGTCCCAGCCCATCTCGTATGACGCATAGACAACGCGCTTGCCGTGGGCGCACATGAGCATGGTCACAAGGCACGCAAGCACGCTCTTGCCGCTGCTCGGTGGCCCGCCCAGCACGGTAAGCCCGCGCGTCATGCCGCCGCCCAAGAGCTGGTCCAGCTTGTCAACGTAGGTCGGCTGTGGCTCTGGTGCCGCGAGGTATGCCGTCATTGCGAGCGGCCCGCTCGGGCGGTCAACGTCTCGGAAGTCGGCCCAATTCCAGCCGCCCATCATGCGTCCTCTGGCTTTGGCGGTATGTCGAGCGCTGGGCCGTCCTCGATTGGCGCTAGCGCCGCGCCGCTAGGCGCGGGCGCGTTAGCGCCATTACTACCTCTCTTCGCCGTAGGCGAAGAGGTATTACCATACCTTACGTTTTCTTGGGGGTTTTCAAGGGGGTTTTCAGGGTCCTTTTTAACCCCCTTTTTAACACCCTTTTTTGCGGTCTGCTTCTGCGGCCTTCCGCCACCGCGCTTGCCCGCTTCACTGCTGCGACGGCCCATGTCAACGCTCTCGGCTGCGTTGTCGGCAACCATCGTCCACGCCACCTGCATGAGCCTGTTGCCATCGAAGTCTGGTTCCTCGCCGTCGAAAGCGTAGGCGCATATGGCGCGGAACAGCATCCCAGCTTCCTCGTTGTCTAGGTAGCTCATCGCGTCATAGTAGCCGCGCCAGAAAAAGAACCTGTCGTGTGACACGGCAATCACCTGCCGTCTGCGGTCAGAAAGAAGAGGTCCGCGCTCCTTTGCCCGTTTCGCCCGTTCCAGACCCACGGAACGCCGATGAGCGTGTTAGGCCCGTCAACGCCCCTGCCAAGCCCGTAGGACATGGTGAACCCAAGCTCGCCGCCTATCACGAGCACCTTGCCGTCCCCTGGCTTCGCGTTGAGAATGTCGCACAGCACGCCAACGTTGTTCTCGTGGCGCTGGTCGAACACGCCGCACACCTCAATCCACTGCTCTGTGTTCGGCAGGTGGAAGTCTGGCGTGTACTGCTTGTACCGCAGTCGGCTGTCGCGGAACACGTGCCTGTGATACTCCCAGACGATGCCAAGCCCGTCGAACGACTCGGCAACCTTCGCTTCCGTGTTGCTGTCGTACCACGTGCCGTTGTAATAGGCCTTCTTCGCTTGATACCTGTTGTAATCGCTACTCAATTCGATACCCGCTCTCTAAAGGGTGCGGGGCATCCTAAGACACCCCGCACCGACGTACACGATTGCCTGCTGTCCCTAGAACGGGATATCCTCGTCATAGAGGTCCGCCGCCGCGTTGGCGTTCGGGTTGTAGGTGGATGGCACCTGCGTGACCTGCTTCTGCGCCGTCTTGTCACGATCATCACGGTCCTTCAGAAGGTTCTCGGACCAGTCCTTGTCCTTGAACTCGTCGGGCGAGAGGTAGCGCGCAATCTCTACGGTCGTTTTATCGGCACCTGGGGTCTTGCTGTTCGGGCCTGCCGTATAGAGCCTGCGGCGCACGACGGCACCGAAACGGCACCCAACAAGTGCGTTGAAGTCCTCGTTCTCGAATTCGTCAATGGTGAGGAACTTACCTTCTTCATCGAGTGTCTGATGGAGGCGCTGCTGGTTGCAGAGGTAGATGCGGTGCAGCTTGCCCTTGAGCATCGCCAGTGCCGTGCTCTTCCAGCTCAGCACGTCCGATGGCGGGTACTGGCTCTGCGCGTAGGCTCCCTTGCTCGGTCCCTCCGCAACGTCCCAGAGGATTCTCACGTACTTGTTCTGCTTGTCGGCCTTAACGCCAGTGATAACGAGCTTGTACGCACCTGGCTCAATGTCGGAGAACCCGCCGCCAGTGCTCTCGCTCACGCCTTGCAGCTTTGCCTTTAGTCCTAGTGCCATTTCCTTACTCCTTTTCTGCCGCGTCTGCGGCCTTGTCGGTGATTGGCTTCATCTGCCAGTAGTCGCGGATGAGCCTATCGACCTCCGCGAGGTCGTTGTCCATGACGGGCGGCAGCATGCCCATCGGTGCCTTGGCGAGGTTGGTGCCGTCGTTCTCGGTCACAAAGACGTGCTTGGGCCGTCCGTCCTCGCCCTGCTGCACCCTCGCGTCGATTACGATGGGGAACAGCCCCTCGACGCACAGCTTCTCGTCGAGGAGCTTGCCGATGGTCTTGGGCTTCTCAACGCCAATGTCGCTCACGTCTGGGTGCATGAGGAAGTAAACGTTGGTGTCCTCGCTGGTCCACGCGGCCCTCTGTAGGAGCTGCTGAAAGCTCACGGCCATGTCTACGTACTTTCCAAAGCCCGTTTCCTTGGCGCGTGCGAAGTTATCAAATTGCATGAGGTAGGTCGCATCGTCAATGACGTAGCAGCGGCGCTTGTTGGCCGCAAGGATCTCGGCGATTCTCTGGTAGCTCGCGTGCTGCACTATCGGCAGCTCGGAGCGGAACGGCAGGCGCTTTCCCGCCACGCTGAACACGCCAACCTCGTCGGGCTTGAAGTTGCGCAGCGACGTGCTCTTGCCGCTGCCGCTCTTGCCCAGAATCATGATTAGATTTCCCACTTCTATCCACTCCTAGAACTCGTACCATCTGTCGGTGCCAGCCTCGCGGTAGCGGCCCTTGATGCCATTCGAGCGCACGACCTCCATCCAGCCGCCCATGCGCTCGGCTGCGACCGCCATGAGGTCGATGGGGACACCGAACTCGTAGCACCACACGTCGGGCTTGTCGGTCGGCACGCGCTTGGGCCAGTGCGGTGTGCTCACGCCCATCCACGTAACGCCGTAGTCGGCCTCGATTACCGACGCGCAATGAGCGCCGTCGCAGAACACGCGCTCCACGGGGGTCTTGAACTCCACCCAGTACACGCGCTGGTTGCGGATGCGCTCGCGTTCCTCGGCCTCGGCCTTGGGGTCTGGCTTGAAGCTAAACGTTCCCATCGTCGGCCCCCAGCAGAATCGCCAGCGTGCGCAGCGTCATGAACACGCCCTGGTCACCCATGCTCTTCTCGCCCACCTTCGGGCGGTGGAACACGACGGCCCCGAGGTCGGTGTCCGCGTTGCCGCACTCGTCGGCCAGCTCCTTGAACCACTGGGCGGGCGTGACGTTGGTGCGGTTCTTGACCTCGATGACAAAGGGACGCCCACGGAAGAAAAGCCCCGCAACGTCCCCTCGGTCGTTCGCGCCGCCCATGACGCGGCGCTCGATGCTCGCGGAGTCGAAGGCGCGCTGCAGGTACACGACCACCTGCTTCTCGAACAACGGCCCCTTCTTCATGCGCTCACCTCAATTCTGTGTCCAGTTGCAGAGAGTGACTCGGCGCTGTCAGCACCGACGAGTGTTGGCGCTACCCACTTGAGCACCAGTTTTCGTGGGCCGCTTCTTGGCCCCGTCCAGTAGTGGTGCCAGTGTGCACGTCGCATGTGCGGCCTGACTTGTCGGTGAGTTTCGTCGTGTGTTTGAGCGCTGGCATACCTTCGATATGCACGAATTGAAGCGCCAAGATGGAATCCGACTTCATGCCACGTGGCAGCGCTAGTGCGCTTCTTTCGATTACTAGCTGCCGAGCGCGTGGAGACTGGCGTGTATGCGGTGTTTATCTCGGAATTGATTGAGCATAGGTAGGCGACTATGTTCTCCACAAGCGCGGTATCCATCTGCGCGCTCGGGTCATTCATCATTTCGCGCGCATTGGCCGCGCAAACTCTTGATCGTGGCTGCTCGCAGCCTTCTTTATCAAGCGGTGTCCAATTAAACGCCATTTTCTCGCCGTCAGCGCCAACATACTCAGTCGGCCTGTTCTCTAGCCAGATGCTATCGTCTCGGCTGTCCTTGCCAAACATCTGCTCCAGCGTGAACATTGCTTGACCACATGTAAAAATGAACCCCGTGCCATTGCCCAAATCTACCGCGAATGTGTTGTACGGGACGTTGGCGAGCACGTCTCTCAAGTCTGGCAACCCCTCAGTGTTGCCTATCATTTCCGCAGCGTCCCTATCAAAAATGAAAATCTCCTTGCTTGAGTTGCAGAACGCTTGCGGCAACGTCACGGAGCCAATAAGGCAGTACATCTCATAGGGCGTGAGATTGGCCGCTTCGCAGAATCTAGCCATGTTCCGCACGTAGTTACGTAGCGCGGTGCTGTCGTTCCGGGCTGGCTCAAAGAACTCGTCAACATGATTCGCGGCGCGCTCTATCCAATGCTCCTTGCGCCGTTTGCTCACTACCGTCCCCCTTCCAGCAGCCCCGCGATGGTGGCGGGGAGCCTGTTCCCCAGCGCCGCCGCAACCTTCTCGGGCTTCACGCGCAATGTTCCGTTCGGCTTGATGCTGTCCGGCGTCCCTGGTATCGTCTCGGTGACGTACTCCATGCCGTCCAGCAGCTCACCCGTCTCGGTGGCGTACTGGATGGCTAGCTCGTCAATGTGGTCAGTGATGTAGCGCCCCAGCCAGTCGGCGAAATCGTCTGACTCGTCCGCGAGCAGCGCGGCATGGTCGGTCACGCGCAGCTCGGTCACGTTGCGCTCGGGCTGTCCCTTGACCTTGTTGAAACCGTAGGTGCCCACCTTCTGCCCGTTCAGACGCACCTCGAACGCCGTTGCGCCCGTGCGCTCGTACATGTCGAGATAGAAACCGTTGACCTCGCCGCGCAGGTTGTCGGGCACGCCCGTCTTGAGGTCCGCGCCGATTGCGTTGTACACGGCCTGCTCGATTGCAAGCTGCTCGATGCTATTCATCGGTCACCCTCCCAAAGTACGACGGCCCGCCGTCTGGGACGAACGCATGACCAAAGCCATCGGTGGCGTTGACGTAGATATCCACCCTCTCGATGCCGTGCTTCTTGCACCACTTGTAAAGCTTCTTGCACTGCTTGCGCAGCCGCTTTTCTTCCTTGGTCATTCCGCACCTCCAATGGTCCGATGTACCTCCGCGCACGTCCGTCCATCGCCGGAGTTGCGCTCGCGTGCGTAGGCGTTGATGTAGTCCCTGCTGCCGCGCGTGACGCTTACCTCGATGTGGCCCACGTCGCTCTGTCGCGCGAAGATGAGCGCCATGTCTGCGAGTAACCGCAAGCCGCGCTCCATCTCGTCCTGTGTCACGTCCACGCCTACCACCTGCCAATCTCTACGCCGCGCTCCTGCCACATCTGCACCTCGGCAGCGTCCAGCTCGGCATCGGTGGGGCCGTCCCAGTTTGCCAGCGCCATGATGCAAGCGGCCACCAGCAGCGCCAGAATCAGGCACGCCAGCGCGCGGATGTTGTCCTCTTCCATGTGGTATCCTCCTTACTGCCCTCCTTGAAGGGCCTGCTGTTTGCGCCGCGCCCTGCTCCCCAGCTAGTCGCGGCGCTCCTTGCCTTCTAGCCATTCGGTGACCCACTCGGCCTTGGCCCTACGAGGTCGCGTGGTGCCGTTTGCCGTGGTCCACCGCAGCTTTCTCAGTTGCATCGCCTTCATGACGGTGCGCTCGGGAATGCCCGTGCGCTCCGCTATCTCCGATGCCGTGTAGTAGCGGTCCATGTGTTGTCCTAGATTCCACGAGTCCCCATCGCCAGCCACGCGTCAGGTCTGCCTACGCCGCGCAATGGTCAGATTCATTGCACAGTGCGCAGTTATGCGAGAAAGGAGAATGAAGCGCATGTTGTGGGAAGGGGCTTTTTTGCGCACTTGGCATCCCTTGCACGGGAAGCGCCGAGTCGCGGTGCGTTCGATGGGTGGTGAGGTTGGTTGCCCATCGCCCGTGGCGTGGCCAGCGGTGGAGACTCGCGGAGTTGGTTTCATTACCTGTTGTGCTCCTTGCCGATTTGAGAAGCACTAGCCGTCTAGATTCCGCTCGTGTGAGTCCGTATTTCTCGGTGTCACGTCGGTCTGTTGACCCTAGCCTTTGCGGGATGGAACTCCCCCGCCCTCCGGCAACGTTCGGTGCGGTCTATCCCGCCGTCTACTTACTGAAAGGTCGGATACGCAAATCGTCCACCTTGCAACCAATCAAGTCTGCGAGCCTAAAAGCTTGCTCTAGGTCAAACAGACTCTCGCCGCGCAGCTTGCTTGCGAGCGTGACGGTGGAGATACCAAGCGCACTAGCGACACTCTGCTTGGTCGCGCCCGTGCGCTCTAGGTATGCGCCCACACGCTCACGAATAGCCACGTTGTCAACGTTGGTCGATACGGTCATTGCGTTCACCTCCTTGCTAAGCGCATTTAACACGCTATCCATAATACTAAATGCGCTTAACAAATCAATAGTCAATTTGGAATTTGCTAAACTTACTTAACAAGCTAGCAACACGGGGGTGACCGAATATGGCAATGGATTACGCACACGCTGTACGCCACCTTTTCGAGAAAAGCGGTATGTCACAGGCAGAGCTTTGCCGCCGTGGTGGATTCTCGCGTGCTTATGTCTCGATGTTGTTGAGTGGCAAGGTCACAAATCCCAAATGGGACCGTGCTTGCGAAATTGCGGATGCTCTCGGTGTCACGTTGCAAGACTTCCGCGACCTTATGGAGTCCTAGCCATGCCCCGCAAAAAGAAGCGTGCGGCTTGGGGCAGCTTGACGCAAATTGACAGTACGACTTGGCGGCTGAGATATTGGTCCAGCGGTCCCGACGGCTACAAGCGCCGCTCCAAGACCATACGCAACGCAACCCGCAAGGACGCCGAGCGCGCCCGCGCCGAGCTGATGCTCGAACACTCCGACGATGCGCCATGCCCGACGGTGGGGGAAGCATGGGAGCGCTGGTACCTGCCGACATTGCGGCAAGCGGTGGATGGTGGCGAGCGCGCGCCGCAAACGCTCGCGCAGTACAGCTCTCGCTGGGAGCGTCACGTCGGGCCGCGATGGGCAAACGTACCGTGCGACTCCGTTCGCCCGCTGGACGTGCAGCAGTGGATTTCTGGGCTTGGCTACAATCAGGCCGTCTACTCGTGCCAGCTCCTGCGCGGGATACTGGACTACGCGGTGCGCTATGGCATGGTGCCGTCCAATCCCATGCGCGAGAGGTACGTCATGCCGCCGAAGTCCACGGTAAGGCGCAGGGACGATGGCGTGTGGTCGCTCGCCGAGCTGGGCGAGGTGTGGCGCGCAGTGAGAGGATCGTGGATGGAGCCGGCTTTCGTCCTTGCCGCCTTCGGCGGACTGCGTGTGGGCGAGTCTATGGGCGTCATGGGGTCCGACGTGGAGCGGCGCGAGGTCGGCGCGCAGACGGTGGCGCTCGTGCACGTCGATAGGCAGGTTGCCAACAACGGGACGGTCACGGACACACTGAAAAACGCCCAGAGCCGCCGTGTTGTGGCGATTCCTGGGCGTGCTGGCGCGTACCTGCTACGCTTGGCCGAGTCCGAGCGCGGATACCTCACGGGTGACGGAATGGGCGGCTACAGCACTCAGTGGCGCATGAAGAAGGAGTGGGACGGCCACGTGCTGCCGTCCCTGCCCGAGACGATGCGCCACCCGTTCACGAACCTGCGAAACTCGTGGCAGACGAACATGCGGTGGTCGCTGCGGCTCCCGCCGTGGCTCATAGAGCCAATGATGGGTCACGTGGGCGAGGGCGTGACGGGCCGCCACTACGACCGTCCACAGGCTGAGATGTTCGCGGAGGTCGTAGCGGAAGCCTACGCCGCCCATCCGTTCGATGCTGGATGGGACGATTTGGGACGCAGATAACCCATCTATCTGCTGTTTTGTTGCTAAGTCTATATGGCGACGAACTAGCAGCAAACTGCATCAACCGCGCTGCACCGCATCTACCTGCATAAATACCGCACGACCCGCACCTAACCGCAGCGAACCGCAGCCACTTGGGACGCGCTAGGGACGCGCATGTGACGCGCCGCACCGCAGGATTCTGCGGCGCTCGCAACGCAAAAAGCCCCCCTCCGCACGCAGCGGAGAGGGGCATACCTAGCTTGATTTCTTTATCACTATGCGTTCCACATGCAGGCAGTTGGGGCATATCGCGTCGATGGTGCGGCGCTCGCCCAGCGTCCACTCGGACCACGGCACCAGCTCCATGCGATGCCCGCACTTGGGGCATGTGGGCGCTGCTACATCGAGCACCATAGCAGGATTCCAACCAGCAGCACGACGGACACTAGGCCAATGGCACCGAGCACGGTCATTTGGCTGTCGAGCGGTGTGCGGGGCTGTCGTGGCAGCTCATAGCGACGGTAGCTCATGATACGGTCACGCTCCCTTGCAGCGCAATGTAGCGGGTCTTTCCGCTGTAGTTGTCGTACACGCCCCAGACAAGCCCGCCCGTGTAGATGAGTCCGCGACAAACGACGGACTCCCCAGGCTTCAAGGTGCCCGTGATCGTGGCACCGCTCACGGTTGATGGCTCGCTGCGGACGTTGCGCTCGGTGCCAGCCGTGACGCGGAAGTTGGCGGGGACGATGGACGGCCCGCTGTCCTTGCCGTAGCGGTAGATGTACGTCCACGAGCGGAGCGAACGCACCTCGACCTCATGCCCCGTCTGGTCACCGCGATTGGGGCCAGTTAGCCCGCCGTATTCGTCCCCGTGCGCGTCAGCTTGCTTGCCGCCACCCAGCGCGACGCCCGTATGTCCGCTCACCCAGAGGATATCGCCGCGCTTGACCTTGGACGCGCTGTAGCCCATGCGCGTGAAGCCCTGCGCCTTTAGCTTTTCATCCTCCGAGCCAGTCCAAAGGTGGCCGATGGGCGATGAGTACTTGCCCGTAAGAGCACAGTTGACGCAGACGCGCACCATCTCCGAGCAATCGTAATCGCCGCCATGGACGGTCACCTTCGAGCCATCAGAAAGGGTGACGTACTCTGTGGTACCGTCACCCGCTCGGTTGTTCTGGCTATATCCGTGACTGTTGTGAGCTGCGATGTGCTCCGCTACCTGCGCGATGCGCT
>Ga0326512_10003628_pt1 | contig 11299 bp, 12 predicted proteins | sample 1_2617_0518_D_FD_203652 | JGI IMG/M metagenome (GOLD analysis project Ga0326512, IMG submission 203652) | Bovine rumen microbial communities from UC Davis, California, United States - 1_2617_0518 | ecosystem: Host-associated > Mammals > Digestive system > Stomach > Rumen | place: USA...
GAAAAATGTATCATAGGTATCTTCGCTTGCTCCGACATCTGTATCAGATACAGTGTTCAGAGCAGTCGTAACTTTGATCTTCCCAAGGACTGCCAGGAAGTCAGATTCAAAGCCCTTCATAAAACCGGCAAGCGTGGCAAGCTGCTGTGCGGGTCTGTCAGCATTATCGCTTGCTGCCCACCACTGTCCAGCGACAGCATCGCTGTTCAGCCACTTGCGCATGGAGGAGAACGCCCAGCGGTTGTAACCGTATCCACAGGACTGCAAATTGCCTTCGCCGTTCGCATTGTACTTTGCAGAACTGGAAAGCGTGAACAGTGGTGTACCACTTTCAACAGCAGTCACTGCAAGATTCGTTTCAAGCGGCGTGGTGCTTCCGACGGTTGAGAACGTATGCACCTTCCAGTTTGCCGGCGCTGTATCTGGCGCAGCCCATGTATAGAAATCATTGTTTCTTCCGATCACAATCTGACCGCCAGCCGGAATCTCCTGAGTAGTCGTGAACTGATACTTGCCAGCCACCGCCTGACTCCATGTGTTCGCAAGCTCAAAAATGTAAGTACCAGCGGCAAGCGCTTCCTGGCAATAATACGCTGCTCTGGACGCGCCGAACTGAACGCCGTCCATAGCGTAATGGCTTTGCAGCCAAAGTCCGGGAACGGGGTCGTTTGAGCCAGATTTAAGCACGGGGTCAAATGAGACAACATCAAACGGCAGCTTGTGAACGGTTTCGCCTTTTTGCCAGTTGACTTCAAGCTGATCGCCGATTTTGAAATACTGCTGTGCAAGCCCACGTTTGACAAGCTCCTGAATCTGACCCCAGTTGTCAAAGACCTGTCCGCGAACCAGAACGTGGAGCAGATCAACGCCCTCTCTAAGAGTGGCTTCGGTTGCTACTTTACCCATTATTCGTGTCCTCCTCTACTTGGCACAAATCGCCGTCTTCGTCAAGATAAAAGCCGAGGTGATAGATTGCATCCTCTTCCTTACCGGACTTTAAGGCACTCTTTAACTCCCCAACCGCGTCGCCAGTTGCCTTTGCGTCCGCTGCCGCGCCTTGGACAGTCAATGTTTCGTCGAGAGCCGCTTGCAGAGAGTTGTCTGCTTTGTCGAGGCTCGTCTGCACATCTTGCGACAGGTCAGTTTTTGGTACGCCCGCTGTAGGCTTGACATAGGCATTGGATATCGCTTGCCTGTCGGCTACGGTGAAATCTAACGTGGACAAGCCCTTGCCCGCCACCTTGTCCACTTTGCCGGTATTGAGAAAATTAATGTTATTGCCGTTCGCAATAATTTCGTCTTGGATATCATTAAGGTTTTTCGCGCCGATGACTGTCACGCCATCGGTATACTGAACTTTAGTCAGCGCCATTGTCTGCCTCCTTTCCCTGTGCCGCCTTCTTTGCTGTATTGGCGACGTGTTCCAGAAGATTCACAATGCTGACAATATGGCTTGCACTGTCGAATCCCTTCACATCGCCGCGGTCAACGATGTTTCTGAGCGCCTGTGCGATCTGCATTAGTGTTTCGGTGTTCATGTTGTCACGTTCCTTTCTTTTTCAAAGCGACATTGATTCCGCCGCCAGCGTTGGAAATAGATTGTAATTCCGTATAGGCCGCGTAGTTTTTAATTGGGAGTTGGTTCGCCGCCGTAAATGTTGAGGCCACATCTGCCATAGTGGAGTTGACGATGTGCAAATAGAGCCGGGGCGGCATGGGGTTTTCGGCTACCATGTCGCACTCGAATTCTCTGCCCTGTTTTGTTGTGATCGTTGTCATGTTACCCCCTTATGATGTTGATTCTGACCACATCCAGCCCGTCGTTGTGCCGTCTGTATAAACTGCGCGGACAAGTGACCGTGAGCCGTAGCGGGAATCATATTGAATGTAAGACACTTCTTTGGTTATTGTTCCTCCGCCAGCCGCAATGCCGTCATCATATCCAGCATTGTAGCCTTCTGTGTATCCTTCTCCTTGCCCACGGCTATATCCGGAACCGTATGCTTCACTCGCGCTAATTGTTACACTGCCAGACCCGGATTCGCCGTTTGAGGCAGTCGCACCAAGAGGGATTGTGTATGTGTTATAGCGGTTATTATAAACTTTGCCGTCTGAGTTTCCATATACGGACGAAATGGTTACATCAAGCTCGCCAGCTTCTCTTCCTGCGTTGTACGCTTCACTTGCGCTAATTACGACCGTACCAACTCCGGCAGCACCGTTTGATGCTTCGGCACTAATCGGTATTGTGTAAGTGTTGTAGCGCTCGTTATAAGTCTTGCTATCGGGACTTCCTGTTACTGACGAGATCGTTACGCCGTTTCTTCCCGCGGTTACTCCTGCGCTATAGCCATTGTTGTAAACCGTTGACGCGTTGATGGTCGTGCTGCTCGTTCTCGTCGCGCCGTTTGATGCTCCGGCGCTCAGCGGGATGGTATAAGTCTTGCTGCTCTCATCATAGGTTGGTCGGCTTGCAGTCAATGATGTTATTGTGACTGTTCTCGCGCCCTCTTCTCTTGCGGCCGACACCGCTTCCTGATAAAAGTGCGTGTCGGCCATATTAAAAGGGTGGTCGCCACCATCCCAATCCGCCCGTCTTATATGGATATATCCGTCATCATCAACGTCAAATAAATGAGTATGTTCTCGGATATTTTTGTATGATCCCCCCGTGGAGCTCCACGCCAAGAGGTTTGTTCCACGTATATTCGTTCCGGTTAGCGTGGTTACATTCACAAAAGGCGCGGTGTCCTGCGCGTTAAATACGGCATTTGAGAAGTTTGCATATCCGAGCGACGTGCCAACACCGCCTGAAAGATATCCGGTGTCAAAATTTCCCGCCCCGGAGATGCCATTTCCGCTGAGATATCCACCTGTTGAGCCGTATTGAATGTTACTCGCGTACACACTGCCGGTGAACGTGCCTGTATTGGCATACAGATTACCTTCGCTGTCCACACGGAACTTACCGCCGCCAAGTGAGATGCCATCTGTTCCGACGAACACGCCATTGTGGTCTTCGTCCCAGAATCCGGTCATGCCATTGCTGATCGACGTTGGCCCGATAGTGAAACCGTATGAACCGTTACCGATATAGCCGCTCGTCGCGTTGACTTCTCCGCGCACCTTCAAGCCGGACGCTGTGATCTGCACGATTGGCGACTGATCGCCGTTCGCGTACCAATAATGGCCGGTTTCATCAAGAGACCACGAAAACGACCGCGCTTTATTCTCTCCACCTGTTTTCGTTACGCGGGCATTGATTGCGGCATTGGCGACCTCAAATTCAGACGTCACAGTTTCCTTGTAGGCGTTAAGATCATTTTGCACCGAATTCGCCTTGGTGTCATCGGTGTACTTATTCCGAACCGCCCAGTCTGCCGAGTTAAAGCTTCCGCTTTCTCGGTCGGCAACACACGTCAAGATGCCATCCGACGCTGAATTAAACCACAGATCGCCCACATAATAAGGCGTTGTCGGCTGTGATACAAAAACCTGTGCTTTGCCGTCGATGACGTCAAAAACATCATCCGGGATTTCCTGCTGTTCCCATGCCGCGCCGTTCCATCGGAAAGTCTTATTATCCGTTGTGCGATACCACATATCGCCCTCGTGGATATCAAGAGTCGAACCAGCAACGGTAATTCCGACAATCGCTTTTCCAGTAACGGCGTTCCACTTCCTGCCGCCATCGGACGGGTCTTCTGCTTGGTAGTATGTTTCCGCTTTGCCGTCGAGTTGCTTTTTGAGCGATTCGATTGTCTCAGCAAACTCACCGCGCATAAACTGCCCTAATGCGCTGTCGTCTGTGTATTTCGAAGCAAGAGACCAGTCAGAGGGGTTGTAGGATTCGCCCTCGGCCCTTGCCACATCGCATTTGAGAATATCCCCCGTTGCGCCCTGCGTCCAGATATCGCCCACTGCATAGGGTGGCACGGGCTGTGAAATGAAGACGTTCGCCTTGCCGTCGATGCGGTCAAATACGGCGGTCGGCGGGTTGGACGTGAGTTCCTCCCATGCCGCGCCGTTCCATCTGTAGTACAGTTGATTTTCCGTGCTGTACCAAAGGTCGCCGGTGTGGTCGTTTTCGCTCCAAGAGAGGGATGGATCTGCTGCCTGATAATAGGTCTCAATCTTTTGGTCGAGTTGGCTTTGTACATTGTTGATGGTGTCGGCAAAGTCACCCTCAATAAAGTTGCTGAGTTGCAGCGTAGAATACGCTTGTGCCTCTGCCAGCGCTTGATTTGCCTTGCTTGTTGCGTCAACCGCGGCCTGCGCGATTGCAACCGCCTGGGCCTCTGCCGCCTTTGCTATAGCATCTGCTTTTGCTTCGTCTGCTGTTCCTTGTGCAGCATCCGCCGCTTGTCGGGCCGATGCCGCGTTGGCTATCGCCTGGTTGGCGGATTCTTGAGCCGCCGCCGCATTTGCAAGCGCTGTCGCCAGCACGGAATCTTCGACGAGCACCCATGCAAAGGCATCTCCGTTTTGCTCAAAACGGTAATACTGACCTGCTTCTGCTGCGCCTTCGTCGGAAGTTACCAGATAAAGTGCGCCGACGTGTTGCTCTTTTGCCGATTGCGTTGTCCATTCGCTCGCCGGATAATTGCTCAGCGTCGGAACAACTGCGCCAGAATATGTCGAAATTTGCCCATCAATCTGGCTTTGCAGGTTTTCTATCGCCTGTGTGTAATCGGGGATAGCGACATACGTTTGCGATGCCTGTATCAGTACCGATTGTGCGCTCTGATCAATGGCCGTTGACATTGCAAGAATCGTCGGGTAGTTTGTTAGCTTTTCTTCGGTGGCCTTTAATGATTTCCGGTATGTCTTTGCCTCACGGGAAATAATAGTGAACTCGTGATCGACTTCCTGCTCGAACGGTGCGCTGATTTTGGCTCGCGGATGTTGTCCGAGATTCCATTCAATGCTCATCATCTGATAGGACTTCCCGTTGATGATGACGAGATCGCCAACTTCGGCAGCGGGGTCGAGAACTGCGCCTGTTGCCTCGAATGGCTTGTAAATATGGCCTCGCGTGTTTGCAAGGCACAATTCAGCTATACCGTGCGTAGACGCAAAGTCGCAATCGCCTTTAAGCGTGTAGCCTGTCAATGTACCGGCTGATGCTACAGTGCCATCTGGCGATTCAAGAGCCACCGCGGACACCGGTTGTAGGGCAGGGCTGCTGTTGAAAGTTTTAACAGCCATGCCGAGGAAAGCATAGTCCGCGCCATCGTCGATACTGCGCGTTTCGTCTCCGACAACGGACACACCGGCTATTGCAATACCGGCTATAGCTGCCGAGCCGTCTACCATGTTGGCAAACTGGATCAGCCGGAATTTTCCATCGGCCGTAACGTGCCAGTTAGCGCCGTGGACGGTCGCAATGTCTTTCAGTTTGTCTCTAATGGTGGATGTGGTATCAAGTCCAATAAAGGCTACGGTATCATCCAGAACTGTACGACTGTCTATCTCGATAAGTCCAGCCGCTTCCAACATATCGCAGAAAGCTTTTGACGTGATCGGCCAAGTTGTTGGCAATAGTTCGCTTGGTATTTTATCCGTCCAGTATTGTTCGGTTAAAAGCATCCCATCGTAGGCAATAATGCTTAGATTGCCGTGAGTATCCTCTGGACGCTCGTCCGTGTAATATGTACCAAGGTTCAGCCATTCGGAATGCGTTGTGCCGTCTTCGCTGTTGATGCGCACTCGGACGGAAAATTCAGCCATGCGAGGCCAGTTTTCCGAAAGTTCGCGAAGCTTTATACTGCACTGCGTTGAGCATACGCCCCCAACAGAAGGCGCGTCTTTGTCATCCGCTATTAGTTTTGGAGCAAGCGTAAGTGCTTTCAGCTCATGAAGTCCATATGTTTTGTCGCCCTGCAATACTTCTACGTCGTACCAAGAGCCTATTTCCCCTCTGAGCTGTTTGTATAATGCGCTTGTATTTTTCACATAATCACCTCTCAATCAGCGGGAAAGTAACACCAGACCAATATTCTATTCCGTTACTCTTCCGAATCTGATATGTAGCGGGATTATTGTTGCTGTACATTGTTTTTGTTACTGTGCCGTACATCGGATCGTCATATATAACAGTAACGTATTCTGGATATATGGCATTCAAAACAAGCCTAATCTCATCGCTCCGTAATGGCTTACACGTTATATCCAAACGAATTTTTGTGCTGATTCGGTCTCGGTACATGAACGCATCCATTGCGCGACCGGAATCTGTACCGTCAACATCGTTCCGCTGCCATTTTAGCCCACCGTAGGCGATGTACGGAGTAATATCTAAACCGTTAATTGTTAATGTCATCCGTTCACCGCCTTATCCGTAAGCTCTCGCAAATTGATTTTGATACCGAGTTGTTGACCGAGCAATAACTTTTCCGTCAAGGTAGACATTGATGGGCTGATCGTCACCTCTGCCTCCACTTGTTTGCGTAAAGGCGTCAACAAACGCTTCATACACAGCGCGAGAAATACCTTCTGTAATCTCTTCGTTGTTTGCTACGGCTGTCCTACCGTTACTAAACTTGCCTACAAGCTCGCGGTGATTAGCGAAAAACAATCCGTCTTCCGGGAACCCGCCGCTTGCAAAGCTTCCAGAGTAGTGACTGTACCCGGCTTTGTTTATTGATGTCCCGCCAGCGCGTACTGTAACCTTTCCAGACCCACCGCCGAAAAATGACTTTACGCCGCTCCACCAATCCATAATGGATTGTTCAACGCTTTGTATTGCGCTTGATATCGGAGCCCAAACTGTTTCTGTAAACCATGCGCCAAATCCAGACATCATGTTTGAGATTCCGAGTTCCAATCCAGCTATAACATACCCGCCTATTTCTTCCATGACAGTTGACGGCGATGCAATACCAAGTGCATCACGCCATCCTTTTAAGAACGGAGTTATTACATTTTCGTCAATCCAGCTTCCGATATTTTTGCACGCATTTAATATGCCATCAAGAAAGTCAGTTACAGCGCCCTCGCCGAACGTCTCAACAGTGGTGTCTCCATCCGGCTTTTTGAAAAGATTTGTGATTGCTTTCCACGCTTCTCCGAGCAATGCCCCAATCGCTGTGGAAATCGCAGTTACAATTGATGAAGCTAACTCCCCCCAGTATTTAGGCTCACCTACACGTTTGCTGAACTCTCCAAATTTTTCTCCAACTTTGTCAAATGCTTCTCTTACTGAATCAAATTTTTGATAAAGATGAATCCCCAATAAAATGAGCGTGGTAAACGCAATTATGGCCAAACCGGCAGGGGATGTTATTGCGCTGATCTCAGCAGTAACAAGCGATATGCTGGTCGATACAAGTTTTGATACTGTTCCAAAAATAGTTGCTACGACGTTGAGTGTTGCGAATGCACCAGCGATAGCAAAAATTATCGTTTCTTTCCCGTCCAAACTCTGAATAAATTCGCCAAGAGAACTTGCATTTTTCACTTTTTGGGAAAGATCGGCAATCGTGTCGCTTATCCATTTGATAGATGCAACAAATTCATCGCCAATAAATTCCGCAATCGGTTTTAGCACATTTTGCCATAAATCATCGAATACCGGGGCAAGTTTCTCTCCTACGTTTATAAGCAAATCAAGCGCATTCGCTAAAAGTTCAATACCTGCCGGTAGAGCTGATTCTATAGTCCATTCGGCAAGTGGGGCCAAAATGTTGTCAAATGCCCAGCCAAGCGAATTAATAATGTTGTTGCCAAGTTGCTTTACAGATTCGCTTAGTTTGTCCCATGATTCTCTCAAAGGTTCAAAGTCCAAGCTTTCCCGCAGATTTGTCAGTTTATCTTTTATATTTTGAAGCCAAGAGTCAACATTAGACTCCTCAAACATATTTTTGTAATCAGACTGATTGCTACCGCTTCCGCCGCTGCTTGAGGACGATTTTTCCAGTCGATTTATTTCATCAAAACCCATAAGCTGATTTTTCCACTCTTTTGCAGAACTGGCTCCGCTCGAAGTGGTATCAGCCCACTTTTTTGAATAGTCGATGGCTTTAAGATAAGTTCCATTCCCTCCAAGAACAGAAAAAAACTGCGTTATCGTGTTTGCAGCACTTGTTACAATTTCAATGATTTCAAGAAGAATCGGCGTGATCGTCGATTTTAGCGTAGCCCATGCCGCGCCGAGTTGGTTTTGCATCTTGAAACTTCCGCTCGACAGACTGTCATACGATTGGGATATATACTTTGTGCTGTCGCCAACTGTCTTAGAATACCAATAGGCATTTTCAGCGCCCTCACTGAACGCTTCACTAACTGCCTTGATCGCGGAACGAACCATCCTGTAAAACACAATTCGTTTCAAAGAGTTCAGTATGTTCGACAACGCCGATACTTTCTTTTTTGCTTTGTCAACATCTTTGGACTCGACACGAATCTTGGTATTAGTGCTACGAAGTTTTGAAAGCGAACTGGAAACTTGGTTTATTTTTCTACGAGCGTCATCAGATGATGCACCAATCTGTATAGTTATTCTATTTGTTATTACATCCATTGGTACATCTCCTTACTTGTGCCAGTTTTTCCCCGCCATGACCATGTTTGTCATGTAGGCCAGCGCATAGACTTCTTCCTGTTCTTCCAGATTTTCGTCTGCCGTTTCTTCTTGATTCACAAGTCCAATCGGATTCTCTGGGTATTCAGAAAGCTTCGCGCCTTTCTTCCGCATCATGTTTCCAACCGTGGAATCCAATGCGCGATAGGTATACGCACCGAATAGCCACGCTTCTTCATTCATGCGCTCTTGCCGTAACTGCTCGGCTTTATAGAAAGCCCGTACCATCAGCGGATCGCCATACCAGTATTGTTCATAGGTCATGCCGATAGCCATGTAGTACGGGCAATCATGTTCGTATATTTCTGTGATTGACGGAGGCGCAGTTACAGTTCCACCGTCACGCGGGAGTTTTTTGCCAGTTCTTCCTTGTCCTGAATGACGTTATTCGCGGCGGTAGCCTGTCTGTACAGGTCAACAAGGCGAATAGCAATATCCTCTGTAATGCCGCCCATCTTATCCAACAGGGCCTGTGTTTGATTTAAAGCAACGCCTTTGTGATGGGCACGGAAAGCGTAGTAGAACAGTTTTGGAATGTTCACGTTGGGGAAGTCAAAAGTTTCCTCGATCTTGTAGCCTTGGCTTTCTACCCAACGGACACTTTCACGGTTAAAGTCCAGCTCGTACTTCTTTCCCGTGTCATTATCTGTGATATAGATAGGTTCGATTCTCTCGTCCATTTAATCAACCTCCAAGAACGGTGTTCCCGTTTGCAAGTGTAGGCTTATCTTGCCATTCGGGGGCGCTGTTAGGCGTAATGTACAGCGTAGTTTCAGCCATAGCCCCAACAGATGCTTCGTTCAGACCAAGCGGGGACGGGTCTCCTTGGAAGAAGACAGCCTTCTCCAATTTCGGGTGAACAACAGCAAACCAAGTCGCCTTGTCTTCGGTAGCGGCGGTATCATGAGCGCTGTTGCAAGCTTCCCAAATCTCAATCAAATCAGCTGTAAGGTTGGCACCGTATTCAAGAGCGCCACCAAGGTCTTTAAGACCTTCCACATAAGTCCGATATTCGGTTTCCAACAGAGTAGTGGAATCAATGGTATCGGGCGCTGGGTTGAAGCTCGGCATGGTCTTGATTTCAGGGATCGGCGTATAGCCCGTAGTAGGGCGCGTGCCCTTAGTAGTTTCAACCGCGTAGCAAAGAAACATGCCAGCGGTGGAATATCTCTGAGACATAGCAAGTCATCCTTTCGTTAGTTGTGGTAAATCCATAGGTCTTTATCTACGATTGCCTCATAGCGGCAAACAATTCTGTAAATGGTCGCATCGTTTAGGTTAGGCACTTGGTTTTTCATCGTGCGTGTGAATCCGATTTTGGAAAACTCCGCGTCCAGCGTGGCGGCTATGGCTTTTGCCTCAGACTTTTTACCCGCTGTTTTGTTGGAGTAAATATTTACTTCATACATCACAGTTGCCGCGTTCTCAATGTTCAGCGTCCGCATACGCTCTACAACGCGGTTATCAGCCTCTACGATGCTTACAGCGGGGAATTTAGGCGGGGTAGGTACATATTCACCTGTAACAAAAATGTCTGTATACGCGGTTCTGAGTGCCTTTGAGACGGTATCAAATACATCACTTTCAATGTCGATCATGCACTTAATACCTCCCTCGCAACGCGCTCTATTTCCCGTTTCAAATCTTGCGCAGTATTATACATTGGCATATTAGGCGGGTTACCGTATGTGTGACCGCCGCCCTTGTCTTTAGGCAAATACCAACCATTTCCTGTCATTGCGTGTGTTTGACCAGGGTATGTACCTGGGCCAAATCCAAACTCTGCTGCTTGTGGGTGCCCTCCACCATAAGTGACACCAGCGCCAAACTCAACAAACAATACAGTTTGCCCTTCAGCGACGATCTTGTATTCTGTAGGAGACACTTCTTCAACAGTCACATTAGCGTCCATCTGGCCTGTGTAAATTGCCCGTGAAAATCCAAGAGAAATATTCACAGCGCCCATTTCAGCCAGCTTACGGCACAATTCTCCCGTGCGTCTTTGCAAACTGTTACTGTATGAGTTCAGTTGATTTATAAGATCATCCACGCCTCGAATATTTACGGTCAGATTCACGACACTTTCACCTTGCTAACCGCAATGCTGATAGAGTTAAGGCTTTTGGCTACTCTGCGAACGGTGTAGTCATAGACGGGGACTTTTACGGTTGCGCCTGTGACAGTGATAGCAGTTTGCTCGTTGTATTCAGCGTCTTTCCACTCAGGTTCCTTGTCGATAAACAGTACAGAGTTTTCGTCAATCGGACAATCAATCCAATCAGTGACAATAACCTTGTCGTAGTTTTCCAGATTTCCGAACTGCTCTGTGTTGGATTGGCCTGTTGCCTGAGAGATATTTGCTGAAAGCTCTACTTCATCTTCGTAGGTGACAATGGTTTCGCCTGACTCGTTACCATATTCATCCAGAATAGGAATTTCGCCTTGGTACAAGCAGTACCAGAACGGGCGCTGATTTCGTTTCAATGTTCTCATTTCGGCACTCCACAAAACGGCGTGACTTCTCTGAGAAGTTGGTCGGAAATCCACGATGATTCATAGCCTCTTGAAATACCGTTTTCACTATGACTGAGCTGCCCTTCCGCTCCTATTTTGTTGTACAGGTCGAGCGCACAGCGGTATTGCCAGTCAAGGTAGCGGGTTTCTACAAAGGTTTCTTCAATCGTTGTTTCTTCGCCCGTGTTTTCGTCTACAACCGTT
>Ga0326512_10003630_pt1 | contig 11298 bp, 6 predicted proteins | sample 1_2617_0518_D_FD_203652 | JGI IMG/M metagenome (GOLD analysis project Ga0326512, IMG submission 203652) | Bovine rumen microbial communities from UC Davis, California, United States - 1_2617_0518 | ecosystem: Host-associated > Mammals > Digestive system > Stomach > Rumen | place: USA: California...
CCAGTACCGCGTGGCTCCCGGGATTGAAAATCCCGGGCAGATAAAGAAAGAATCCTCACGGATTCTTTTGAAGCGCTCAAATCTTGTATCAATTTTTGCTAAAAAATTGATATGCAGCGTCAGCCTTCGCGAAGCGAATCTATTTGGCTGACGTTCCCAGTACCGCGTGGCACCCGGGATTGAAAATCCCGGGCAGATATAAAACCCCGATCACACCAGGATTTCTCTTTCCTGATGTGACCGGGGTTTTGAGTCAGTATGGCGTAATTAATTTTCGCCTTTCTGAGCTTACGTGTTATATGTTTGTATTCTTATGTATAAAGCCGACATTCTCATAATCAACTGAAGATTCTCCAACCGCAGATGAAATGATTTGCCCACCATGCTCCGAGATTTCTATGAACTACACGTCCATTTGATGATGAAGCATCAATAATGGTCCCGCCTCCGGCTACGATACCAACGTGACCAGAAACCACAATGATATCTCCTGCCTGAAGTTCATTGTATGATACCTGCTTAAATCTTCCGGGATTTCTCCATCCTGAAGATGTCATATAGGATACACCTACACCGGCCTGATTGAGACACCAGTATACGAATCCCGAACAGTCAAAGCTGTTAGGTCCCTTTGCTCCCCATACGTAAGGACATCCGATTTTTGAAGATGCTATAGCAATGAGGTTGGCCGCAGAGCCTGAAACTGTTGCCCCGCCACTTCCGACATAAGACGTCTGAGGAACCTGAGCTGCTGAAGATGAACTGCTGCCTGTTCCTGAGGATGCACTTGAGGAGGTGTTTCCTGTAGTTCCTGCTGAGCTCTGTGACGTACTTCCTGTGCTGCTTGTCTTTGTATTCTTCTTTACATTTCCGCTGTAAAGAAGTGACATGGTTTTACCGCCGGCAAGTCCGTCCGCGGTAAGTCCGTTTTTGCTCTGGAAATTGGCAACAGCTGTCTTTGTAAGTTCACCAAAATATCCTGTAGCCTTATCCGAATCCAGATATCCGTACTTAACAAGATATTCCTGTAATTCCCTGACCGAATCCGACTGTTCTCCAAGGCGCATAGCAAACGGAACAGCATTAGGGTCATCCAAAGCGGCTCTTGTATCTGGTCCGAGATATCCATCCACAACCTGATCATTTCTTGACTGGAATGCTTTGATGGCATTCTGTGTTCCAAGACCGAAGTTTCCGTCTGCCTCTCCCTCAAGATAACCGAGATTGATCAAAATCTGCTGATATTTTTTCACAAGGTCGGATTGTTCTCCCAAAGCAACAACATTGGCCTTTACTTCATCGGAATACAACAAGTTGTAAGTACTTGTTCCATAAATTCCGTCTACAGTAAGTCCGTTTGTCTCCTGTAATTTTTTTACTGCTTCCATTGTGGTCTCATCATAAGTTCCATTTATATCTGAAGCATTATAGAGGTAACCAAGGTTATACAAGCGATACTGGGCATGAGTTACGTCATTACCCTGAAAACCAAGTTTTAAAGCATAATGCGGAGCGTTGTCAGACATGATTGCATCCCAGGTTTCCACACCGCAAATACCGTCCATGGACACTCCCGCCTGTCTCTGGAAATACTGTACAGCCAGAGATGTGGCATCACCATAGTAGGTTGTTGGTTCATCAGGATCCATATATCCCAGATCCATAAGTCTCTGCTGAAGATCCCTTACAACTGAATTAATGACTCCGACTGTCAGGTTAACCGGCGCCAGATCCTCAGCAGCATCGTCTACAGTAACTCCTGCTAAAGATGGAAGAACATTGGAATTAATCCCCAATGCAGCCACATATTCAACAGCCTCTGTCTCCGGTGCTGTTGTGACTACTATCTCTGATTCATTTTCTGAATTAACAGATTTACTTATCTGTTGTTCACATCCTGTCAAAACCAGCATACTTGATGCCAATGCCAATGATGTAAGCCGTAATAAACTACGATTGAACATAAATTTCCTTTCTGTAGTGACTCACCTAAAAGATTGAATCCATAACTATGTAATTATAACATCAGCATTATAAATTCATGTTAATTTATTCTTACAAAACAAAGTAAAAAAGCCGAAGACCATGAGGACTCCGGTTTTCTTTAACTCTGAACTTCCAGAATAATTAACCCTCAATACGAAAAAGTTTTAGTCAAAAGCCCAAAACCATAGGAAATAAGGCGGTTTTCGGGCTTTTTTGCTTGACCTTCTACAGTGAATATGGGATAATGGTTAAGGGATAATTAACCCTCAAAGGAGGGCACGTATGTACCTTAACATGACCATAAAAACGCCAAGGGAAGCTGGAAAATTAACCGTCAAGAAAATAAAGGGAACTCCCTATGTTTACTATGAAATCGGGCGTACTTATGATGCAAAAAAGAAGTACAATTCTCCGAAAAGAGTCTGCATAGGGAAGGAATGCTCTGGAAATCCGGGAAAGATGATACCGAATACAAGTTTCCTTCGCTATTTTCCAGAGTCGATTCAACTTGAAGATGAAGAAGGACCTGAACGGAGCAGCTGTCTACATGTAGGTGCCTACTTCGTGATAAGAAAAGTGATCAGTGACTATTTTCTGGATCGTATGCTTGCTCCGATTATCGGAAAAGATGCAGGGTTATTTATGGACCTTGCTGTGTACTCTATCATGACGGAAGGCAATGCTGCACAGTACTATCCGGCGTATGCTTATAATCATCCACTCATGACTGAAGATATGAGAATCTACAGCGATTCTAAGATTTCCGCTTTTCTGGATGAGGACATGGACAGCCGGAGAATCGCTTTCCTCAATGAATGGAACAGGAAACGAGACCATAGAGAAAAGATCTATATCTCCTATGATTCTACCAACAAGATCTGTCAGGCAGGTGACATTGACCTGGCAGAGCCCGGACATTCAAAAGAAGGTTCTGACAAGCCGGTTTTTAATTATTCCATAGCATTCGACAGGGATAACAAGGAACCGCTTTTTTACGAAGCCTATCCCGGGAGCATCGTGGATATTTCTCAGCTTCAGTGCATGCTGGAGAAAGCGGAAGGATACGGCTATAAGCACATAGGATTTATCCTTGACCGTGGGTATTTCAGTAAAGCGAATATCCACTACATGGACAGCAAGGGCTATGAATTTATCATCATGGTCAAAGGGATGAAGAAGCTTGTCCGTGAGCTCATTATGGAAGTTCATGGTACATTTGAGCAGAGCCGTTCGTCAGGCATCCGTGCTTTTAGGGTCAACGGGATAACGGTGAAACATCAGTTGTATCCTTCTGATGAACGGGAACGATATTTCCATATCTTCTATGATGAAAAAAAGCACGCCGCGGAGCGATCCAAACTGGAACAGGACATTGATCTGATGACCAAACAGCTGAAGTCCTGGCAAGGCCTGCCGGTACGCCCGATGGGAAAGTTTGCAAAGTACTTTGATCTGATCTACTTTCATGAAGGCAAGGACGACGAAGTCTTCAACTGCGCTCGGGAGCGAATGGACGTTGTGGATCAGGAGATAAAACTCTGCGGTTATTTTGTAATCATTACATCTGAAAAGATGAGTGCGGAAGAAGCGCTTACCCTGTATAAGAGCAGAGACAGCTCGGAAAAACTCTTCCGAGGGGATAAATCTTATCTAGGAGACAAAGCAGAAAAAGTATACGGAAGCGAGTCTCTTGACAGCAAGATCTTCATAGAATTTGTTGCACTAATTATCAGAAACAAGCTGTATACCTGTTTGAAAGAAGAAATGCTGCGCAATGAGAGAAAACTGAATTTTATGACAGTGCCGGCGGCTCTCAGAGAACTGGACAAGATAGAGATGATCAAGGGGTTGGATAATGAATACCGACCGGATCATGCAGTTACTGCGACGCAAAAAGCGATTCTATCTGCTTTCGGTATGACGGCGAATGATATCAAGCAGAGATCAAAGGAACTCAGTGCCGAGCTTGCTAGGATCGAACAGGAAGCGGCAGAGAAGAAAGCGAAAACACCAATAGTGTCTGAATAAAAAAGGAAGGGAGATTCCATGGCACAAGGAAAAAAACTAACATTGGACGAGAAAATAGAGAAGGCACAGGCAGTTGTATTTCAGACAAAGGACAGGTATGATGCTGCTGTTGAAGAACTTAACCAGCTTCTTAAGAAGCGGAAGGAATTGCAGCAAAAGGAACTGCTTCAGGCGATTGAAGCAAGTCCAAGGTCTTATGAAGAAATAATAAAATTCCTCTCCGGAACAGAAGATTCCGAAGAGGAATAACAGCGATTTTAAGTTTTGAGGGTTAAAAAGTACGGGAAGTTAACATTTTAACTTACCCTTAGGTTCGGACAGAAACTCTGTCTTGCATTAACGGTTCAATGTAGTAAAATCTATTTCAAACATCAGCCTTTAGAAAGGAATTATCCGGTAGAAGCAATCCGGCCGGATGGCATTTAAGAATATGAAGCAGACATTAATGGCGGTTTTTGGAGGAAGATCCACAGAACATGAGGTTTCCTGCAAGTCCGTGGTAAACATTGTTAAGAATATAAATAAAGAAAAATATGAGGTGCTCCTGGTGGGCATAACCAAAGAGGGTGAGTGGCTTCTCGCCGAATCTCTCGATGATATCATCGACGGCAGCTGGTACGAATCGGGTATCAAGGCCTGCCTCCTTCCGGATGCAAAGCTTCAGTCGCTTCTTATTAAAGACAAGTCAGGAACGATTTCCCTGAGAAAGATCGATGTTATCTTTCCTGCCCTTCATGGTAAAAACGGTGAGGACGGAACCATTCAGGGACTTTTTGAGCTGGCCAGGATTCCATATGTGGGATGTGGAGTACTTGCCAGTGCGGTTTCCATGGATAAGCTCTATACAAAGATCATTTGCAATGAGCCTCTCAGGAAGGTGGGTGTTCGCCAGGCAGAGTATGTTTCTGTTGTTGGTAATGAGATCAACAACATGGACGAGTGTGTTCGCCGTGTTGAGAAGGCATTTGAATATCCCGTATTTGTTAAGCCTTCCAGTGCAGGCTCCAGCTGCGGCGTGACCAAGGCTTATAATCGTGAAGAGCTCATCGACGGTATCAAAAAAGCCTACGAGGTTGATTATAAGGTGCTCATTGAGGAGACCATTGTGGGCCGCGAAGTCGAGTGTGCTGTGTTCAGAGACACCGACGGAAACATTAAGGTCAGCAGCGTTGGCGAAATAAAGGCAGCGGCTGATTTCTATGATTATGACGCGAAGTACAACAATCCCCAGTCCGAAACCGATACGAATCCCGATATCAATGAAGACGACCGGGAGCTTATCCGTAAAGCAGCAAAGGTAGTATTTGATGCGGTTGACGGATTCTCTCTTGCAAGAATTGATTTCTTCCTTACGGAAAACGGCCCGGTATTTAACGAGCTCAATACGCTTCCGGGCTTCACAGCCATATCCATGTATCCTATGCTGTGGGAAGTTAAGGGGATTGATAAACCAAGGCTTGTGCAGGCTCTCATAGATACGGCATTTACACGACCGACGACTCAGGGTTGATGTTTGTGATATGCCACTATTGGTTTAAATACCATTTGCATTTAAACGACCGACAACCCAGGGTTGACGACCCTAAGAAATTCTTAACTTTTACTTTTGGATTCCTTCAAACACTTTCGTGCAGCCGGTGCTATAGTATCTACATAATAAATGTACGAAATACACAATCCTTTATCCTTTTAAATGTTTAAGATTTCAGATAGCCCCGGTCGATGACCGGGGCTTTTAGCGTATAAGCCCGGTATCAGACGGATGTTCATCCGAACCACCGGGGACGGTTCTCTCCGGCGAGAACCGTCCCTGCCGGTGAGAACCGTCCCCGGTGGAAATTGTTCCTATCAGCGAGAAACGTCCTTGCCGGCGAACCGTTTCCGGTGGAATAAATATGGACTATAAATAAACTTCAGGAGGGAAAATGAGGGTCAGAATAGAGATGAAATCCCGCCAGACAGTGGATGGCGATACAGATGTTTTTGATATGGTTTCCGACGGTATCTTAAGAGAGGTTGGAGACGGCACACAGATCCTGACCTATTTTCAGGACGGAGTCCACAATGAAATGCGGGTGGATACAGCCGGAAAAGAAGTGACGGTAGTCAGGAACTGGAAGCAGGATAATGCTTTCCGTTATAAGGAAAACACAAAACACGTAATGAATTATGAAACTCCTATGGGCTACATGGAACTTGGTTTTGATACAAAACGGGTTGAGATAGACAGAATTCATGCCGAGCTTGTAATGAAAATTTTTCTTTCCTACAGCATCACCCAGTACGGAAATCCTGTTTCGGAAAATGAGATAGAGATAAGGATAGCGAAGGCATAGAACGCTGAGCTGTATAAATGCTTTTGGTGAAGCTTCTCAAACAGGATGTACTCATAGTCCTGCATCGATACTTAAGAGCATATAAATGCTTTTGGCGAGAGCTTTTGAAACAACAATCATGGATACTTTAAATGGGTTCTCTTGGTTAAGAGGTTTTCCTTGCATTTTAAGAGTTCAAATAGTAATATTAGCTTCGGCGGTTTATCCGCCAACATGTAATTTTTTGAAAGTCGAGGATTTTTTATGTTTTTAATGGCGATAGAATTAGGTACTGTAGGAAAGGTGCTTCTCATCATACTTCTTATACTTCTTGTTATTCTGGGAGTTCTTTATTATTTTGGACGTAAGATGAGTCAGCAGCAGGCAGAACAGCAGCCTATGATCGATGCCAATACTCAGAACGTAACGCTTCTCGTTATCGATAAAAAGAAGATGTCCATAAAGGAAGCTGTAGCAGCAGGACTTCCAAAGCAGGTTGAGGAGCAGACTCCCGTATACTTAAAGTTAAGCAAGCTTCCGGTGGTTAAGGCAAAGGTTGGTCCTCAGATCATGACACTTATGGCTGATCCCAGCGTGTTTGATCAGATTCCTTTACATAAGGAGTGTAAGGTGGCTGTTGCAGGAATCTACATCCGAAAGATTCTTTCTGTTCGCGGCGGCTCGATTCCAAAAGCACCTGAGAAGAAGGGCTTCCTGGCAGGCCTTAAGGCAAAGGCTGAGAAACAGCTTAACGAGACAAAATAATATTGCAAATTATAAAGCGGTTCACCGGAAGGTGAGCCGCTTTTTTGTGCTTAAGCAATGTGGGAGCGTTAACGAAGCAATGCACACGACTTAGGCGATACATGAAAAACCTCCGATCCATTGCAGTGGATCGGAGGTCTTCATAAGGAAGTAATTATGAGATTTGTTTATGAAAAATGCTATGCATCTATTCAGTAATGTTTACTAAATCAGTTTTCTTTCTGATATGTATAAGTTATCACCGGAAATGTCACAAAAGTGTCACAGATTACATGAATCTGAGAAAAATATTTTTTTAAATGCACCCTATTGACGTAAGGCTATGACCTGCGATAAGATGTATGGTACTTATTTTGGAGTCATGGGCTTATTGCGCCCATTTTTCGGCTTTCAGAATAGTTTGTAACTATAGGAAACATTTAAGCAGATTCATTGAAATGTTGATACATCGAAATACAATGCTCGTAACGATGAATGCACATTTTGAGAACATCCACATCTTTCTATGAATCACAAAGATCAAGCGGGTTTCCCGCAATGGGGTGAACGGTCAATGGAAAAAAGCAAGATGCGTGTCGTTAAAAACGGCAAAAACGTCAGAATGACATTTGCACAGCATGAAGAAGTGCTGGAGATGCCAAACCTGATTGAAGTCCAGAAGGATTCCTACGAGTGGTTCCTTTCAGACGGCCTCCGCGAGGCATTTGATGACATCTCTCCGATCCAGGATTTTGCTGGACACCTTTCCCTTGAGTTCGTAGGCTATAAGCTCTGCGAAGATGAGAAGAAGTACAATATTGAAGAGTGCAAGGAGCGTGACGCAACTTACGCAGCACCTTTGAAGGTTAAGGTACGTCTCATCAACAAGGATAAGGAAGAGATCAACGAACATGAGATTTTTATGGGCGATCTGCCTCTTATGACAGACACAGGCTCATTTGTTATTAATGGTGCAGAGCGAGTTATCGTTTCACAGCTCGTTCGTTCTCCGGGCATTTACTATGGTCAGGATCACGATAAGATCGGTAAAGAGCTTTACTCATGTACAGTTATCCCTAACCGTGGTGCATGGATCGAGTATGAAACAGATTCCAATGACGTATTTTTCGTACGTGTAGACAGAACCCGTAAGGTTCCCGTATCTGTATTTATCCGTGCGCTGGGTATCAGCACCAATGCCGAGATCATTGACCTTTTCGGTGAAGAACCGAAGCTCATGGCTTCTTTTGAGAAGGAGTCACCAGAGGCTCAGAACTATGAGGGCGGTCTTCTTGAACTTTACAGAAAGATAAGACCGGGTGAGCCGCTTTCAGTTGATTCAGCAAGCTCACTTCTCAATGGCATGTTCTTTGATCCGCGCCGTTACGATCTTGCAAAGGTTGGACGTTATAAATTTAATAAGAAGCTTCACTTCAAGAATCGTATCAAGGGACATACTCTTGCTGAGGATGTTATCGATGAGACAACCGGTGAAGTTATCGCACAGGCAGGAGAGCAGATCTCCCGTGCAAAGGCTATCGAGATCCAGGACGCAGCAGTTCCTTTCGTTTGGATCGATGGTCCTACACGTAAGGTAAAGGTTCTCTCTGCAATGCAGGTAGACCTTAACAAGTATGTTACTTTTGATGCTTCAGAGATTGATTACGATGAGGCTAAAGAGTACGAGCATGTTAAGGAGTACTTTGAAAAGCAGGCTGACCGCACACATGCAACACTTAGCGATGAGGCTGAGAAGAAGCTTTGGGATGCTCTTTCTCTCGAGGAGAAGCAGGCGCTTATCGATCAGGATAAGCCTGAAGAGCTCGTTTACTATCCCGAGCTTGCGAGACTTATGGAGGAGAATGCTGACGATCAGAGAGCTCTCCGTATAGCCATCATGAAGGATATGCATGAGCTTGTTCCTAAGCACATTACAAAGGAAGATATCTTTGCTTCCATAAACTACTGCATGCATCTTGAGGAAGAGGTCGGAACCAAGGATGATATCGATCACCTCGGAAACCGTCGTATCCGTGCTGTGGGAGAGCTTCTCCAGAACCAGTACCGTATCGGTCTTTCCCGTATGGAGCGTGTTGTCCGCGAGCGTATGGCAACACAGGACATCGAGGAGATCACACCTCAGAGCCTTATAAACATTAAGCCGGTAACAGCTTCTGTTAAGGAGTTCTTCGGTTCATCACAGCTGTCTCAGTTCATGGACCAGAACAACCCGCTTTCAGAGCTTACACATAAGCGCAGACTTTCAGCTTTGGGACCTGGCGGTCTTTCAAGAGACCGTGCAGGATTTGAGGTTCGAGACGTACACTATACACACTATGGACGTATGTGCCCTATCGAGACACCTGAAGGACCTAACATCGGTCTTATCAACTCTCTCGCATCCTATGCACGTATCAATGAGTACGGATTCATTGAGGCTCCATACCGTATGGTAGACAAGTCTGACCCTCAGAATCCTAAGGTAACAAAGGACGTTGTGTACCTTGCTGCCGATGAAGAGGATAACTACGTAGTTGCACAGGCAAACGAGCCGCTGGATGCAGACGGACATTTCCTTCATGACAATGTTTCCGGCCGTTTCAGAGAGGCTACCCAGGCATTCCCTAAGGCTTCCATCGATATGATGGACGTATCGCCTAAGATGGTATTCTCTGTTGCTACATCCATGATCCCGTTCCTCCAGAACGATGACGCTAACCGTGCGCTCATGGGATCAAACATGCAGCGTCAGGCCGTTCCTCTTATGGTTACCGAGAGAGCAGCAGTTGACACAGGTATTTCTGCAAAGGCTGCCGTTGACTCAGGTGTTTGCTGTGTTGCAAAATATGACGGTGTAGTTGAGATCTCTGCTTCGAACAAGATCATTATCCGTCGTGACTCCGATGGAACTCTTGATGAGTATAAGCTTACAAAGTTCATGAGATCCAACCAGTCCAACTGCTACAACCAGAAGCCTATCGTATTTGCGGGAGATCATGTAAAGAAGGGCGACGTTATCGCCGATGGTCCATCAACCTGTCAGGGCGAGATCGCCCTTGGTAAGAATCCTCTTATCGGATTCATGACATGGGAAGGCTACAACTACGAGGATGCGGTTCTTCTTTCAGAGAAGCTGATCCAGAATGATGTTTATACATCTATTCATATTGAAGAGTATGAATGTGAAGCCCGTGACACCAAGCTTGGACCTGAGGAGATCACTTCCGACGTTCCGGGTGTGGGTGACGATGCATTAAAGAACCTTGACGAGCGCGGAATCATCCGTATCGGTGCTGAGGTTCGTGCCGGTGACATTCTTGTCGGCAAGGTAACTCCTAAGGGAGAGACAGAGCTTACAGCTGAAGAGAGACTCCTTCGTGCTATCTTCGGTGAGAAGGCAAGAGAAGTACGTGATACTTCTTTGAAGGTGCCTCACGGTGCATACGGCGTTGTTGTGGATGCCAAGGTATTTACAAGAGAAAATTCAGACGAGCTTGCTCCCGGAGTTTCAGAGTCAGTTCGTATTTATATCGCACAGAAGAGAAAGATCGGTGTAGGTGATAAGATGGCCGGCCGTCACGGAAACAAGGGTGTATGTTCAAGAGTTCTCCCTGTAGAGGATCTTCCATACCTTCCTAACGGACGTCCGCTTGATATCGTGCTTAACCCTCTCGGCGTGCCTTCACGAATGAACATCGGACAGGTACTTGAGTTACACCTTTCTCTCGCTGCAAAGGTTCTCGGTATCGACGTTTCAACACCTATCTTTGATGGTGCTACTGAGCCTGATATCAGACAGACCCTCATCCTTGCAAACGATTACGTTAACAAGTCATGGGAAGAGTTTACAGAATTACACAAGGAAGAGCTTGATCCTGAGGTTTATGAATATCTCGGCGCTCATCTCGATCACAGAGAGGAGTGGAAGGGTGTACCTATCGGAACCGATGGTAAGGTACAGCTCCGCGATGGACGTACAGGACTTCCGTTCGATGGCAAGACATCTATCGGATTCATGCATTACCTCAAGCTCCATCACCTTGTAGATGATAAGATTCACGCACGTTCAACCGGTCCGTACTCACTGGTTACACAGCAGCCGCTGGGTGGTAAGGCACAGTTCGGTGGACAGCGTTTCGGAGAGATGGAAGTTTGGGCCCTCGAGGCTTACGGTGCTGCATACACACTTCAGGAGATCCTTACCATGAAGTCCGATGACGTTGCA
>Ga0326512_10003631_pt1 | contig 11297 bp, 4 predicted proteins | sample 1_2617_0518_D_FD_203652 | JGI IMG/M metagenome (GOLD analysis project Ga0326512, IMG submission 203652) | Bovine rumen microbial communities from UC Davis, California, United States - 1_2617_0518 | ecosystem: Host-associated > Mammals > Digestive system > Stomach > Rumen | place: USA: California...
CAACCGCAATATGGACGACCATCAGCTCTTTCGTTACCGATGATAGCTTCATTACCGACAGAGACACCCATTTCCATGGCAAGGTCAACATTCCAAGTAGCAGCGATGACACATTCAGAAGCATATGAGCAGGTGTCATAGACTGGAGACTGACTCTTGATAGCAGCCATGAAGTAGACAAAGCCGACAGGACCATCAGAGGCAAAACCAGGAAGTAAGCCGATAGATGGTAAGGCAGTAGTCTGGAAGGCACCCTTCATTTCAAAGTCCATCATTTCATCGATGGTAAGAAGATCGAGATATTCTTCCCATCTTGGATCGTTATAGTCGACAAGGATGGTACCTTCACTATCTCTGACGACTTCTTCATTCTCATCAATATGGATGAGTTCATAGACCTGAAGCGTACCAGCTGGAGAACCCACAGTAGCCTGATTTGGCATGCTGACAGTTGTATCGTTGACGATTGGATTATTGGTTTCAGTAGATTTGATCTTAGCCATGAATTCTGGGGAGACGGTTCTCTTAGAATCATCACCAGCAAGAATTTCATTGACTGGGAAAGTGCTAGCGAAGTCATTACGGGAAAGGACAGAATCCATACCGTACTTGTCTTCGAAGGAGACATCATCGTATAAGTTTTCAACTTTGGTCTTCGTGGTGGTGTCATTTTCATATTTGACGCCATCGGTAAGTTCAAAAGTACGATCAAGAACGACTTCATGAGCGTTCTTCATGACCTTGACATCATAATGACCAGCATCTAACTCATAACCCTTGAAGTCATTCTTGTTAGCATCGCTATAGTCATAAGCGGCAAAATCATAACCCTTGAAGGTGATGGTGACATCAGCATCAGCACCTGGAGCAAGAAGTGGAGTCTTAGCAAAGCCAGCTAACTGGACATATGGCTTTTCAATACCGCCAGCGGTATATGGCGCAGTCAAATAGACTTCCACAACATCCTTACCAGAATAAGTAGTGCCAGTGTTCTTGACATTGATGGTCAAGGAGAATTCACGATCTTCTTCACCAGACCAAGTCAAGTTCTGACCATTTTCAAAGTTGGCTTCTTTCAATTTCCATTCAAAGGTGGTGTAGCTTAAACCATAACCGAATGGATAGACAACATTATTCTTATACCATGTAGCATCATCTTTACCACGAGTTTCATAGTAACGATAGCCGACATAGATACCTTCTTCGTAGTCGACGAAATGTTCAGCGATAGATGGCTTTGTACCATCAGAAACAAGGTAAGTGTTACCATTGTTGACCATGTAGTCAGAGAAGTTCTGATAGGTTGGGTCAAGAGTGAAGTCTCTCTGATAGGTGTCAACCGTTCTACCAGAAGGAGTGACACTACCATCTAAGACTCTACCAAGAGCCATGATACCGGAATAACCAGGACCACCAATCCATAAAGCGGCGTCAATCTTGGAGTGAACTTCGTTCATGCCAGCAACAACCGTATCATCATTGTCAGCGACTTCATCAAGGAAGCCTAATTCCAACTGAGTGGAAGAGTTGATGATGACGATGACCTTGTTGAAGGAGTTGCAGACGTTGACCAAAAGTTCCTGCTCGTTCTTATCTAATTCAAGATAATGGTCGTTTTCATTTAAAGCACCATCGGTGTTCTTCATCGTTCTTGGTAAATCAAAAGATTCGCCACCCATACGAGAAAAGACAACTAAGGCAGCATCAGAATATTCACCATAGGATGATTTGATATCATCCGTGTAAGAAGCATATGGAGTTTCGCCAGTGCCAAAACCAGAGAGAGTGCTTCTACCATTATCCAAAGCTGGAGAAGTAGATCTGCCAGCACCAGACTTGGAATTATCATCATAGAAGGCTTTTAACTTCTTGTTGTAGGAGAATCCAGCAGCTTCCAAACTCTGATACAGAGTTGGGGTCTCGTCGGTGACTTCAAAGGCACCAGAACCAGAACCACCATAAGAGAGATTGACGGAGTTCTTACCGAAGACAGAGAGCTTAGCACCCTTCTTTAATGGAAGAGCGTTACCCTCATTCTTCAACATTGTGATACCTTCTTCATTGATTTTCTCATTGATGAGATTAGACTTTTTAAAGGCATCTTTCTTATCTTCATAATCAGACTGATAGTAGACACCAGAGCCAAAGACCTTGGTGTCTCTCTTTCCTAAGAAAGAGATGAATAAATCATGTAAACCAGTCTGACCTAAGATATTAGCAACAACTAAAATTACGTTTAAAACGGAGCAGAGAATCAGCCAGATACGATTCAGAGTGCTCTTAAAGAAATTTTTCATTGATTATGTTCCTCCTGAATTACTGACCAAACTCATTAGCGGTGACAGGATCCCAAGAAAGCTCAGCCGTGGTATCGATTTTAAGACAATCGATGACAGGAGCCGTAGCCGCCATGGTACCGCCCATACCATTCATATTTGAAGAGATGAATTCAAACTTGTTCTCACCTTTTTGCAATGATAAAGAAGTTGTTAAGACGTGATCAGAAAATGGGCGCCAACCATCCGTAGAGGTGTAATCTGCAGCATTATAAGTGACTTCAACAGTGTTGTAGTCTAAGGTAGCATCATTGACTTTGATAGTATAGTTGGAAATATTTGTGCCATTATCCGTGGTGCCACTAGATTCACTTCCAGAAAGGGCATAACCCATCTTTTCACAAGTGACACGGAAGGTTAAGGTAGCATCAGAGACCGCACGATCCGAAGTGATATTGAAGACTAAGGTCAAGAATGGACTATATAAATAAGTGACATAATAACCATTAGAAGCGTTGATTCCAGCAGCATTTGGCGCTGGAGAATCAACCATGTTGGCGCCCTGAGAACCACCAGAGGCACCCATACCCTGAAGAGGATCGCCATTGGCATCGACCAAGCTGACATGTTCCGCTTCAAAGATGTACTGGCCAGACCAACCAGCAAACAATTCGATATCGGCAGTAATTTCGGTAGCAAAATCAAATGGAGTGGTGCAAGCCTTATCGGTGAACCAACCCTTGAACGTGAAGTTCTGAGCCTGATGACCTTTGGTAGTGACATTGGCTCTGGTTGGATCGGCTGGACGAGAAACAGCCGTTCCTTCAGCAGCCTGAGCTGTAGAAGTCGTTGGTGTCTCTCCATAGTTGTTGTTGAACGTGACCGTATAGAAGGTGACACTATCAGCAACCCACTTAGCATAAACAGTAGTATCGGCAGTGATGTTGGAGTTGAAGTCGAATGGATTTAAGCATTCGGCTTCTGCATACCAACCGGCAAAGGCAAAGCCATCTCTGGTTGGAGCAGTAACATCATTGGTAACCTTACCAAGATAAGTCTTACGAGTGATGACTTCCGTAGCACCCTCATAATTCAAAGAATACGTTACCGTGAACTGCTGATACCATTTGGCATAAACAGTAGTATCTTCCATGATTTCAACCGAGGCAAAATCAAATGGAATAGTACAAGAAGGATCAGCAAACCAACCACCAAAATCATAGCCTTCTCTGACAGGATCAGCTGGAGCAGTGGCAGTGGTCTTGATGACGACGGTCTGGCTTTCAATCGTAGGAGCACCTTCATAGCCGAGGTTGAAGGAGACCGTAAACTTCTTATCACCAACTTCAATCTGGAAGGAAGTGCTCTTACCTTCCACGGTGACACCGACCATCTTCTTACCCTTAGAAGACATGTTTGGCGCCGAGATGATAACACTGTTATCCGTCAGAGCCAACACCTTCTCTGGGGTTTCATCCTTATAAGTGATGGTGACTTCACCACCAGTAATATCGAGTTCTTCACCCATAGCATAGTAAGTCTTATTTGGAAGCTTAGACACCGTAACTTTAGAAACGTTCGATGGTGCTTTGATCTCCACATGTTCTCCACAATGGTCGCAAATGCCATCACCATTGGCATCGACGTGAGTGATGCAAGTGACGCTAGCGACACAGGAAGACAAAGGAGCAGCAAGCATACCAAGCGCAATACTAGCTAAAAATACTCTTTTTTTCATTATTTTCTCCCTATTATTTACATAAAGGCATGCCAGGGAAGGCAAACGCATTCCCTGGCATGTGTTCGAAGTATAAGACTAAATTAGTCTTCTTTGTTCTTATTCGACTTCTTCTTTAAAGCGAGTGCAACGCCAAGTAAGCCTAAAGCACCAACTGTAGAAGAGGCAGCGATGATAGAACCACCGCATCCGCTACCGGCAGCACCAGTGTCGCCTTTGTCGCCTTTGTCGCCTTTATCACCCTTGTCGCCTTTTTCGCCCTTTTCACCCTGGGCACCAGCGGCACCATCTTTACCATCTTTACCATCAACACCATCCTTACCGTCTTTACCGTCAACACCATCTTTACCGTTGGTACCATCGACACCATCAGCGCCATCAGCACCCTTGAGGTCAGCAACAGCGATGACATCGACCCATTCACCACCATTGATTCTGCACTGGATCATACCGTCCTGAACACGATATTCAATGGTATCCTGATGTTCTTTGAAGATAGCAGTGAAAGTGATATCGGCAGTGATTGGAGTAGTGAAGTCATAGACAACACCATCAACACCCCAACCGACGAATTCCTGGCCAGCAGGAGCTTCTGGAGCTTCTGGTGGAGTGACTAAGTCGCCCTTAGCAACGGTGATGACAGTATCACCGAAGGTGCACTTGACAGTTTCGCCAACAACGATAGTAACTGTTCTGGTGTACTTCTTGGTGGAATCATTAGCCCAAGACCAAGAACCCCAAGTCATAACACTTCTTTCCTTAACGGTGTATTCAATGACAACATTGTAAGTACCTGCCTTGGTAGCAGTACCAGAAATCTTACCAGTAGTAGCATCAAAGGTTAAACCTTCTGGTAAACCAGTTACGGCTGGAGTAACAGAGACGATACCTGCTTCCTTAGAACCGAGGTTTGGATTAGCGACCCAAGCATCAGTGGAAACAGTAGCTTCATAAGCGGCGTTGAGATCAATCTGAGTAGCGCCTTCGAAGTTGATTGGATCAACGAATTCAATATTAACAGTGATGTTCTGACTGGAAGCCCATCTATCATAATGAGCCTTAAGAACGACAGAACCGTCGACAGCTTCCGCTCTGCTAGAAGCAGTGAAGACACCAGTCTTGGCATCGAAAGTGACACCAGATGGGAGGTTATCGGTGACAACTTCGAAAGTGACATCAGCATCAGCACCAAAGCCAGTGACTAACTTCTTGGAGGCAGAAATACCCTTGTAGAGCTTAATGGTCTGAGACTTGAAATTCTTCTGGAAGTCAGCACCATTATCCATGAGGTTGGAACGAGCAGAGGTATAGAGCAATTCCATAGCTCTGATACGAGTGTAATAGTACTGCATGTTGGTAGAGACAGTATCAGAATAGAATTCAGTATCAGAATATTTCTTGGTAGCCTTGTCGTACTTACCGACCTTGACACCGCCCTTACCATTACGTAAGGTAGCATCCCAGACACCGCCACCGACAGCGTTATCATTTCTATCGCCGAGTGGGATGTTGTTACCAGATCTGGTCATGATTTCAAGGTTATTAGTAGTATCGCCAACGGTACCGACCTGATAGTCAGTAACGATATGACCTCTGAAGCCCCATTCATCTCTTAAGATGGTAGTAAGTAATGGATAATGTTCAGAGTTGGCAACCGTACCGATTCTGTTAAAGCCAGTCATGATACCAGCGCTACCGCCTTCTTCAACGGCATACTGGAATGGCTTGAGGTAGACTTCACGGATGGTCTGTTCATCAGCCCAAGTGCAGATACCACCACGGTTGGTTTCCTGGTCATTCAAAGCGAAATGCTTGATGTAGGAATAGACACCATGAGAAGCAGCACCGGCGATGACCTTGGCAGTGATCAAACCAGCCTGGACACCATCCTGAGAATAATATTCGAAGTTACGACCGGAGAATGGAGATCTATGAGTGTTCATAGATGGAGCATACCAACCGTTGTAACCGTTCCACATACCTTCTTCACCGATCAAATTACCGAAATCAGCGGCAATCTGGAGATTCCAGGTGTTAGCTAAGGTCTGAGAGGTAGCCCAATATCTGGTACCAGATGGACCACGGGAGGAGATGTAACCATCTTTGGTCTGGCCACCGATGGTACATGGACCATCTGGATCGACAGCTTCTTGTTTACCGATACGATCAATACCTAAGGTCTTGAAGAAACCGGTAGAATTGAGCATCTGCATTTCATGATAGGTTAACTGGTTCATGAACTTATCCCAAGCCTTGGCATGGCTAAGGCCGTTGATTTCTTCATTAGCAGAGACAACCAAAGTGGAATCATCATATGGATCAAGACCCATCATATCGGTAAGTCTGATTTTGACTTCACCAGTAGTGTCAGCAGCCTGCGTCCAGTTATCTGGAATGACAGCGGCAGCGTCATTGCCCCATTTATTCCATCTTTCCTTGAGTTCGTCATTGCCGTCACCGAAGACGAAGCCAAACTTTAAAGCCTTGGCGATTTCACCCTTGGTGATGGTGTATTCTTCGTTGTTGTTAGCTGCGGAGATGAGTGGATTAACAGTACTGTCAGCATCCGTGATGATTTCATGTTCAGCAGCAGTTGGAGCTTTTGGGAATGTGCCGATCATATCCGTTCTTGACATGATGGTCATAGTTGGAGAAATAGAAGAATAGTTGTACATGGAACCTTCTTCATTCTTAGTGAAGACGTTTTCGATTTCAGCGCCAGTTTCTTTGGACTTATCCAACTTAGCGGCTTCCAAATTCATGTTGTAGACAACCGTCGTAGCATCATGATCATGAGAGTTCTTAGCGGCATAGAACTTATAAGCGCCAGCTTCAACTTCATAACCCTTGAAACTATTCTTGTTGGCATCATTGTAGTCATAAGAAGCGATTTCGAAAGAATCCCATGTGATGGTTAAAGTCTGTTTTTCACCAGCCTTGAGAGTCTTGGTCTTACCAAAGGAGATGAGTTTGACAACGGACTTTTCAATACCGTTATCGGTATATGGAGCTTCGACGTAGATTTCAACGACATCCTTACCAGCGACAGTACCAGTATTGGTGACGTCGATGGTAGCGGTATAGGTTCTGTTACCCTTGGCATCTGGGTCACTTTCAACGATGTTGAAGTTCTCCCATTTGAAGGTGGTGTAACTTAAACCGAAGCCGAATGGATAGACGACGTTCTTAGCATACCAATCATCAGCATCAGTGAAAGTATCACCTAAATCTTTGCTACCTAAAGCAGCCTTAGTAGCTTCAGCAGTTAAGTCAACACTGCCGTCCTGGATTTCTCTATGCATGGTTTCATAGTATCTATAACCCATGTAGATACCTTCTTCGTATTCAACTTCAACGCCAAGTCTAGAGCCCGAAGCATCAGCACTGGCCTTTAATTGATAAGTATCATTGGTGCCGGAATCCACAGTCTGGGAACCATCACCGAAGTTGCGATAGGTTGGATCAGTTGTGAAATCTCTGTTCCAGATATCAACCGTTCTACCGGAAGGAGAAACTTCACCCTTCAAAACCTTTAAGACGCCATCAAAACCATAGTCACCAGTCTGACCGATGGATAAAATAGCGGAGATCTTTGGATCATCCTGTAAGCCACCCATTTCAAGGATGTTACCAGAGTTGACCAAGACAACAATCTTGTCGAACTTAGATTTAACATGTTCAATCATGGCCTTTTCATTATCGGTGAGTTCAAGATAGTGCATGGTCTTATCAGCACGACCAGCAACGTTCTTGACACCTTCATCGACACCTTCACCGCCTAAACGGGAAAGGAAGATAAAGGCGGCATCACTATAACGATTGTAAGTAGCCTGAATCGCTGGAGTGTATTTATCCATTGGCAATTCAGTATCTTCATAAGTTGGGGTGGACCAAGCGGCCTTGGTAGATAAGGAACCAGCGGAATTAGCCATGTATAAGGCCTTTAAGGCTGGGTTGATCTTTAAGCCAGCGTTTTCTAAAGAGGTGTAGATATCAGCGCCTTCTTCCAACTGACCGGAACCAGAACCAGTACCACCATAGGCATAAGCCCAGGAGTTGACACCGAATAAAGAGATGTTCTTCATGTCAGTGTATGGAAGCATGTTTTCGTTTCCACTAGCACCGCCGCCGTTTTTCAGAAGAATAACAGCATCCTGCACCAACTCGATGTTTTTCTCCTTGGTAGCCTCTTTCAATTCTTCATTGCTAGAGAACTCGGAATAATACATACCACCGTCTTTACCGATGATCTGTTTACCCTTGATAGCGGAGATATTCGGAAGAGAAGCACCACCAAGAATGGCACCCATGCTAGCAGCCAAAACTGGTAAAGCTAACAACAACGCACCCTTCTTCATGTTTCTTTTGTTTGAATGTTTCATAAATCCCTCCTTTTTGTGTTTTCGGACTATACTTCAAACTGTTTCAAGGATAAATTGAGGGACCCTAGAGGTTCAACCGAACCGACACCCTTGACATGAAACGAGGCACGTTTTACAAGAAAAAAGGGCCTTGTGAATAAAGCCCTTTCATAAATGTTACAAATGGAAACTTAAGCAGCGAGAATGGTGGATTCTGATAAGAAATCATAGAAGCAATTGAGAAACTCGTTACGGTTAGAACGACTTAATGGAAGTTCTTCATTCGCCTTAGAAAGATAGACTTCTGTACCCCTGACAGAGGTGACATATTTCATATTCACCAGAGCGTATACACAACACCTGGCAAAGCCATAAGGTTCTAAGATTTTCTCGTATTCACTCAGTGTTCCACGACATCTCATATTATATATATTATCCTTATAACAATAGTGAATGTGGAGCACATGTCCTTGAATTTCAATATAGAGAATATCACTGGATGGGATGCTGACGATGCCCTCTCTAGTTTTAATGATTAGTTCTTTGATTTTCTCTTTAGAGACACGATTATGTGCTTTTTCTATAAAAAAACGCACATTTTTTTCTTCTATTGGCTTTAAGATAAACCCAGTGGCCGACACCTGATACCCTAATAGTGCATACTCATCATTTTCACTGAGAAGAATGATTGGTTGCCAAGGGTGACTCTTACGAAACACCTTGGCCACTTCCACTCCGGAGCCATCGGGCAACAAGACGTCACAGAAGAGAATATCGATGTTTGTCTCGTCTTGATTGAAGAAAGCTTCCCCTGAATGAAAATGATGAATTCGTATCACATCGTCGGTCTTGGAAAAATAATTTTCCAAAAGAAATACTAACTTGTTGTGGATGGTTTGATCCACATCGATTATACCGATATTGATCATATTCGATTTTGTTCCTTTGTTAAAAATTATATGTTTAAAATGTAAAGGCTTTCAAAGGCTTGGCATGGATTACCAAAAAAACGGCACGGAATACATATCAAACAAGACCGCTATAAATTGAAAAGAAACTTAGATAATAATATAATTACCTCATGATAAACTTGACATTAATCGATGACGATATGAAGGCTTTGACTCATCTGCAAGCAGAGCTAAATATCTATTTCAAGAAACACAACATCGAATTCCAGATCAGAACTTATCAGTCTGGGTTAGACTTCTTAGAAGAAAGACCAGTTACTGATATCCTCTTTTTAGACGTAGAAATGCCCGGCATGAATGGTATTGAAGTAGCCAAGAAAGTTCGCAAAAACGATACTGACATGGTCATTCTTTTCTGTACCAACTATCGCCAATTTGCCATCAACGGCTATGAAGTCAATGCTTTAGGCTACATGGTCAAGCCAATTGAGACTTATTCACTATCCGCAAACTTAGATCATGCCTTGACTTATTTGCATGAAAAGAAAGCTTCACAAGAGAAGAAAATCGAGTTGCACGCCTATCAAACCATCATCGTCTTACCATTGAAGGATTTAGTCTATATCGAAGTCAAAAAGCACAATTTGTTCTACTTCTTAAAAGAGGACAGTGAGTACCCTGAGAAGACGTTAAAGGTACGAGGGACAATGAACAACCTATATGAATCACTAAGAAATGCCAACTTTGAGAAATGCGGTAATTCATTCCTAGTTAATCTTGATTGTGTCCTTTCTGTAAAAGGAGATATGGTGACATTGAAGAACAAAACCACCCTCCCATTATCTCGACTTTACAAAGAGAATTTCATGTCAACATTCACCAGGTATCTGGTTAAGAAAGGATCCATAGTCTTATGATAGATAACGTAATTATAAAATATATATTTGAAAGAGAATTCTTCTTCGAATACTTTGCTGCATTCTGTGTCTTGGCCCCGTGGAAAGAAAGACGCAAGTATTGGTTTTTGATTTTACCTTTATACTTTGCAGTTTGCCTTGGTGGCATCGACTTCATTCCGATTGATATCACCTATCGTTATCCGATGGTATTTGCCATCTTATTCTTAGTTTGTTTTGGAACCTTCAAGGCCGATTTCTTCCAAGCGCTATTCTATGCGGTGGATGCTTACGCACTGCAATTTGCAGCTTCCTGCTTCTCCTTCATCTATATCCCAGCTATCGACAAATTGTTCCCTGCTCACGATGTCTTGTATTATACGCACGTAACAGTCTCCATGTTGTTATTCTTCGTTCTCGGCTACTTCTTCATCGCTCGACGAAGAAAAGGAAAAGCCGTTCAGTTATATCATATACGAATTACACTAAGCTCCCTCTTAGGCATCGGCATCTTCGTCTTCCTTTCTACCATCTATAAGAGCGATATGGCTCGTTTCTGGATGAAAGCGCCAGCGCAGAATGTCGTCATGCTGATGTTCACTTTCGCAGGTCTAGGAATAATGCTATTCAATGATCTCAACACCAGACAAAAGAAGATGGAAGAGGATCAGAAGATCTTGGAACTCATGCTCAAGAAAGACGAAATGCAATATGAGCAGACCAAGGCCCTGATTGAACGAATCAACATCCGTGAACACGACTTACGTCATCAACAGGAATGCCGTGAATTATCACAAGAAGAACAGGAAGAATTAGAGGAGATTTCTTCTACCAATATCGCTCGTTTTGCAACGGGTAACGCCTCTATTGATATCGTCTTATCCGAGCAAGCCTACATCTGTCACAAAAAAGACATTCAGTTGTTATGTAACATCAACGGTCAACTTCTCTCCTTCATGAAATCTACCCATATCGCCTCCTTATTCACCAACGCCTTAAACAATGCGGTCAACTACCTTGATAAAGTCCAAGATAAAGAAAAGAAGATTATCCGAGTTTCCTTACAGGGTAACAAAGATAACATCATCCTTGCCTTCCAGAACTATCTGGAAGAA
>Ga0326512_10003632_pt1 | contig 11296 bp, 11 predicted proteins | sample 1_2617_0518_D_FD_203652 | JGI IMG/M metagenome (GOLD analysis project Ga0326512, IMG submission 203652) | Bovine rumen microbial communities from UC Davis, California, United States - 1_2617_0518 | ecosystem: Host-associated > Mammals > Digestive system > Stomach > Rumen | place: USA...
ACCTGAAGAAAGACCAGGTGCTGCTGTCGGCCGAGGGATGGGGCGGTTCGTCGCTCTACGGACTCGAGGACCGTGCCAACATCAGCTTCTTCAATGATGTGGTTGAGGCCAGCGGACTGAGCAGTTTCTCGCATACCGAGCTGATCAAGGCCATGGCAGGCAAGATTGCCGGCGCGTCGCTCTCAATGAGTGCCCAGCGCACGCATGTCAGCGGCTCGTCGACCCCCAACGACGTCGAGACGATGCTGCAGCTCGTCTACCTCTACATGACGGGCAATATCAAGAAAGACCAGCAGTCGTTCGACCAGCTGATGAAGTCGGCGGAAGTCCAGTTGAAGAACCGCCTGCTGAACCCCGAGGCCGTCTTCGGTGATTCGCTCAACGCCACACTGTCGTGCCACAACCCCCGCTTCAAGTCACTCGAAGTCAGCGACCTGAAGGACGTCGACTACGACCGGATCCTCCAGATGGCCCGTGAGCGCACGGCGAATGCCGGTGCCTTCACGTTCACCATCATTGGCAACTACAACGATACGATCATCCGTCCGCTCATCGAGCAGTACATCGGGTCGCTGCCTACACAGAAGGACATCGTCAAGGGCAAGGACATCGCCACCGACTACAAGGGCAAGGTGGTCAACGACTTCCGCCACAAGTCTGAGACGCCGAAGTCTATCGCCGTCATCCACTGGTACACGAAGCAGATACCCTACACGCTCGAGAACAGCATCCTGGCACAGGTTGCCGGACAGGTGTTGCAGATGGTCTACCTGAAGGAAATCCGCGAGGAGGCCAGTGCCGCCTATACCGTCAATGCCCAGGCAGGCGTCAGCCGCGACGACTTCGGCGACGAGGCGAGCCTCTTCGCCTACTGCCCCATGAAGCCCGAGAAGGCCGACACAGCCATTGCCATCATGCGGGGTGCCGTCCAGGAGATGGCTGCCGGCAAGTGCGATGCCGACATGGTGATGAAGGTGAAGGAGTACATCCTCAAGGCCCATGCCGACCAGCTGAAGAGCAACGGCTACTGGTCGGGCCGCATCGGCGCCTGGCGCAAGTGGAAGCTCGACTTCCATACCGACTATGAGAAGACCGTGCAGGCCGTCACCCCCGAGCGCGTCAGCGCTTTCGTGGCCGAGGTGCTGAAGTCGGGCAATGAGGCCGAGGTGGTCATGCTGCCCGCAGAATAAGTCGTAAATTGTAAATCGTAAATAGTAAATCGTCAAATCGTAAATAAATCGTAAATAGTAAATCGTCAAATCGTAAATACCAATGAGTTATCTGTTTTCATCCGAATCAGTATCAGAAGGCCATCCCGATAAAGTGGCCGACCAGATAAGCGACGCCATCCTCGACCAGTTCCTGGCCTACGACGCCGATGCCCGCGTGGCTTGCGAGACGTTTGTCACCACCGGTCAGGTGGTCATCATGGGCGAGGTCCACAGTAGTGCCTACATCGACCTGCAGACCGTTGCCCGCAAAACCATCAACAAGATTGGCTACACCAAGGCCGAGTACCAGTTCGACGGCAACTCCTGCGGCATCCTCAGCGCCATCCATGAGCAGAGCCAGGACATCAACCGCGGTGTCGACAGAGTGGCCAACGGCTCTGCCGCAGGCGACGACCCCGAAATGGAGCAGGGCGCCGGCGACCAGGGTATGATGTTCGGCTATGCCACCAACGAGACGGAGTCGTTCATGCCCGTATCGCTCGACCTGGCCCACCTCATCGTCCGTACGCTGGCCGACATCCGCAAGGAGGGCAAGGAGATGACCTACCTGCGTCCCGACTCCAAGAGCCAGGTCACCGTGCAGTACAGCGACGCCGGCATCCCCGAGCGCATTGACACCATCGTCGTGTCGACCCAGCACGACGAGTTTGCCGACGACGACACGATGCTCGCCCGCATCAAGGACGACGTCATCAATATCCTCATCCCCCGCGTCAAGCAGCAGATACACTCGCAGAAGGTGCTCGACCTCTTCGGCCTCGACATCAAGTACTACGTCAACCCGACGGGCAAGTTCGTCATCGGTGGCCCACACGGCGACACCGGTCTGACGGGTCGTAAGATCATCGTCGACACCTACGGCGGCAAGGGAGCCCATGGCGGCGGTGCCTTCTCGGGCAAGGACTCGTCGAAGGTCGACCGCTCGGCAGCCTACGCCGCCCGGCATATCGCCAAGAATATGGTCGCCGCCGGCATTGCCGACGAGATGCTGGTGCAGGTGGCTTACGCTATTGGCGTGGCGCGTCCGATGAACATCTATGTCAACACCTACGGTCGCTCGCGCGTCAACATGACCGACGGCGAGATAGCCAAGAAGATAGAGCAGCTCTTCGACCTACGCCCGAAGGCCATCGAGCGTACGCTGAAACTGCGCCAGCCGATGTATCTTGAGACGGCTGCTTACGGCCACATGGGCCGCAAGTCAGAGGTGGTCAAGAAGGTATTCACCAGCAATTACCACGAGACCAAGGAGATGGACATCGAACTGTTCACGTGGGAGAAGCTGGACCGTGTCGACGATATCAGGAAGGCTTTTGGAAAAGATTGAGTTGCCACTGTATTACCGCGAGTCGTTCTTTACGGGCGACTCGCTGCTTCATCCCGAGCTGCCTGGGGGGCACTACGGGATAAGTGGCGAACTTGTGCCCTATACCGTCCAGGGCGATGACGTCCTCGTGGCTTTGTTGCTGGGATGCGTGCTCATGGCGATGCTCGTCGGCTCGTTTTCCAGCCACTTGCTCACGAAGCAATTCAAGGCGTTCTTCTACATCTTCCGCAGCGACAACAGCGAGCAGTCGACACCAGACACCTTCCCCCTCGTCATGTTCAGCCTGCAGACCTGCCTGGTATTGTCGTTCACCTATTTCTTCTACGTCACCAGCTATGACGAGACCGATTTCCTGTTGGCGAAGCCATACCAGCTGATAGCTGTCTTCTTCGCCGTCTTCGTGGTTTACTTCCTTCTGCGGTCGCTGGTCTATACAATCGTCAACTCGGTCTTCTTTGATGATAAAAAAAACAGACACTGGGCGTGGGCGCTACTCTACGTGACAGCCCTGGAAGGCATCGCCTTGTTCCCGGCCGTCTTACTGCACATTTATTCAAGCCTGACGCTTCAAGGTGTGCTATATTATTTCGTTTTTGTGCTCATTTTGGCCAAAATCTTGACGTTTTACAAGTGTCAAGTTATCTTTTTTAGACAAAATAGCTATTTTCTGCAAATAATTTTGTACTTTTGTGCCCTCGAAATCGTACCTTTGGCTGCTCTCTGGGGAGTCTTGACGGTAACGACCAATGTATTAAAAGTAATATTTTAGGACACAAAGGAAATGATTAAGAAGATTTTGGTTTCGCAACCGAAGCCTGCAAGTGAGAAGTCGCCATACTTTGATATAGCGAGTAAGTTCGATGTCGAATTGGTGTTCCGCCCGTTTATCAAGGTCGAGGCCATGTCGGCAAGAGAGTACCGCACACAGAAGGTGAGCATTCTCGACTACACCGCCATCGTATTCACATCGCGTCACGCCATCGATCATTTCTTCTCATTGGCCAAGGAACTGCGAGTCAACATCCCCGAGGACATGAAGTACTTCTGCGTCACCGAGACCATTGCTCTCTATATACAGAAGTACGTGCAGTATCGCAAGCGCAAGGTATTCTTCGGAACGACAGGCCGCATCGACGACCTCATCCCCACCATGGTCAAGCACAAGACCGAGAAGTACCTCGTGCCGATGAGCGACGTCCATAACGACTCGCTCACACAGCTGCTCGACTCCAAGAAGCTCATCCACAAAGAGGTGGTCATGTATCGCACCGTCAGCAATGACTTCACACCCGACGAGGTGGCCAACTTCGACTACGACATGCTGATCTTCTTCAGCCCTTCGGGCATCGAGGCACTGACCAAGAACTTCCCCGACTTCAAGCAGGGCGAGATAGCCATTGCCACCTTTGGCCCTGCCACGGCTAAGGCCGCCAAAGAGGCCGGCCTGCGTCTCGACATCGAGGCGCCTACCGAAAAGTATCCGTCGATGACGGGTGCGCTGCAGCACTACCTCTTCGAAGTAATGGACTAACCAGTGGCGACGGCAGAGCGTCCTGCGGGTCTGTCGCAGGGATTCCCCAAGCGAGAGCACGTCGTCGGCAAGCGTCTGATGGAGCAGCTCTTCGGTAGCGGCAGCCGCTCGGCGGTTGCCTATCCGTTGAGGGTGGTCTACTGTCAGGTCGACCGTCAGCTGACGGGCGTTCCCGTGCAGGTGCTCATCAGCGTACCAAAGAAATGCTTCAAGCATGCTGTCGACCGCAACCGCGTCAAGCGCCAGGTGCGCGAAGCCTACCGCCGGCTGAAGCAGCCACTCTGCGACGCTGTTCCCGCCGACCAGTGTATCCTCTTAGGTTTCATCTGGCTCTCCGACCGGCTGGCACCGTCCGCTCTGGTCTATTCGCGTATCGACAAGTTGCTGACACGCATCGCTGAAAAAGCCACGGTAGAGCCATGAAGCCACTGCTCCATTTCCTGTCGTGGCTGCTGGTGCTTCTTATCCGTTTTTACCAGCTGTGCATATCGCCGCTACTCGGCCCCTCCTGCCGTTTCACCCCCACCTGTTCGGAATACGCCCGTCAGGCCATCCTGAAGCACGGCCCCATCCGCGGACTGTATCTCGCCATCCGCCGTCTACTCCGCTGTCACCCCTGGGGTGGCTCCGGCTACGACCCCGTACCGTAAGTTGGCAACAACAGCCAAGTCTGTCTGCTCCCCGCAAAATCCCGATTTGTCCCAAGTCCTCCGGCTCGTAGTCTATCTCTATCTGGTTCTGCGGCACGCCCCACTGGTCGACCATGAATTCGCGCAGCCGCTCCGTGCGCCCTTGTGCTAGTCGCACGTTGTTCTCCCATGAGCCTTCCGGCGAGGCGTAGCCTTTGATGCGATATTTCGTGATCTGCACACACTTGCCGGCCTGCACCTCTAGGATGCTGTTGTGCATAGACTGTAGCTCGCGGCGGTTGTTGGCCAGCTCGGGCACGAACTCCGTGCGGTTGACGATGAACTGTATGCGGGCCTGTCCGCTGACGCTGCCCGTCAGCTCCTCCTGCTCCTTGTTCTCGTGGGCTATGAGGGTGGTGTCGGGAGGCAGCAGGGTGAAAGCCGTCATGTCGGCCACCAGCACACCGTCGCGCTCCATGACGTTGCCGTCGCAGGGCGTGCCGTCGCTGCGGATGATCTTCAGCCGCGAGTTCTCCATCCAGGGCTGGTGAGCGATGGTGCGGGCGTAGTGCATGCTGCGCGGCCCGCGCTTATGGCGGATCTTGTAGGCGTCGGGCTTGAAGAGTTGCGACTTCCCACCGCGCGCGTAATAACAGGTGGAACGACCAAAGATGACCACCTCGGGGAAGTCAATGGAGTCGTGCTCACCCACCAGTCGCGGGGTGTAGAGCACGAGGCTCTTGCGTGGCGGTTTCTGCTTGGCAATGTCGATGTCCATCGTCAACTGGACAAAGTCGCCGTTGCGTGAGAGCTTCACGGCACTCACGCTGTCCAAATCCTGAGCCTTGACAGCGCACGCTGCTAAGGCCAGAATCAATGCATAAAGAAAATGTTTATCGACCGAAAACGCTCTCTTCAGCTGATGCTTTTTGGTTGATGCGGGCAAAGATACTGCTTTTTTCCCAAACCGAAGAAAAATAATTTCATTTTTTTGGCATTCTCCCCGTTTCTTTGTACCTTTGCACCCCAAAAGAACAGAATACATATCAGATATGAGAAAGAACTTTGTTGAAGAGCTCCGCTGGCGCGGAATGCTGGCACAGATGATGCCAGGAACGGAAGAGTTGTTGCAGAAGGAAATGGTATCGGCCTACCTGGGTACTGACCCGACGGCCGACTCCCTGCATATCGGCCACCTCTGTGGCATTATGATGCTGCGTCACCTGCAGCGCTGCGGCCATAAGCCCATCATCCTGGTGGGTGGAGCCACGGGCATGATCGGCGACCCCAGCGGCAAGTCGCAGGAGCGCAACCTGCTGAACGACGAGACGCTGCGCCACAACCAGGAGTGCATCAAGGCTCAGGTGGCCAAGTTCCTCGACTTCGACTCGAAGGACGAGAACGCCGCCGAGATGGTGAACAACTACGACTGGATGAAGGACTTCACGTTCCTAGACTTCGCCCGCGAGGTGGGTAAGCACATCACCGTGAACTACATGATGGCGAAGGAGAGCGTGCAGCAGCGACTCAACGGTACGGCCCGCGACGGCCTGTCGTTCACGGAGTTCACCTACCAGCTGCTGCAGGGCTACGACTTCCTGTATCTCTATCAGCACAAGGGCGTGAAACTGCAGTTGGGCGGTAACGACCAGTGGGGCAACATGACCACGGGTACGGAGCTAATCCGCCGCACGCTGGGCAACGAGGTGGAGACGTTCGCCCTGACCTGCCCGCTCATCACGAAGTCGGACGGCAAGAAGTTCGGCAAGACCGAGAGCGGCAACATCTGGCTCGACCCGAAGCGCACCACACCGTATAAGTTCTACCAGTTCTGGCTAAACGTCTCGGACGAGGACGCCGAGCGCTATATCAAGATCTTCACGTCGCTAGAGAAGGACGTCATCGACGCACTCATCGAGGAGCACCGCCAGGATCCCGGCCGCCGCGTGCTGCAGCGCCGTCTGGCCGAGGAGGTGACAGTACTGGTACACTCGCAGGAAGACCTCAACACCGCCATCGAGGCCTCGAACATCCTCTTCGGCAAGGCTACCAAGGAGGCACTGGAGCGTCTGGACGAGCAGACCTTCCTCGACGTCTTCGAGGGCGTGGAGCACTATGACGTCAGCAAAGACCAGCTGGGCCAGCCCGCCATCGAGCTGTTCACCGCCGCCGCACCCGTGTTCCCCTCAAAGGGCGAGATGCGCAAGATGGTGCAGGGCGGCGGCGTGTCGCTGAACAAGGAGAAGCTGACCGACGCGCAGCGCCCCGTCACGGCCGACGACCTGATCGACGGCAAGTATCTGCTGGCTCAGAAAGGTAAGAAGAACTACTATCTGCTGATTGTCAGGTAAAAGTTTTCCCTAAATGTTTGGCGATTCGACAAATATTTATTACCTTTGCAGCCGCTAATATGCGATTGGACGATGGTGTAATGGTAACACTACAGGTTTTGGTTCTGTCATTCCCGGTTCGAATCCGAGTCGTCCAACAGAAAAAGCGCCTTGTTCAAGGGCGCTTTTGTTTTTTTTAAGCCTTCAGATTTTGTCATCCGTATATTAATTGCTAACTTTGCACTCAAACTTGAGAAAACAGAAGACAAACTACGAAACAATACACTCAAACATTTAAAAAAAAGAATTATGGCAAACATTTTTTCATTAGAGGGAAAGAACGCGTGGATTACCGGCGCATCCTACGGTATCGGGTTTAACATCGCCAAGGCTTTCGTCGCTGCCGGCGCGAAGACCATCATCTTCAACGACATCAACGAGGCTGCCCTGCAGCGCGGACTTGACAACTACAAGGAGGCAGGCATACAGAACGTGAAGGGCTACGTCTGCGACGTGACCAACGAGGACGCCGTGAAGGACCTGGTGAACAAGATCCACGAAGAGGTGGGACAGATTGACATCCTCGTGAACAACGCCGGCATCATCAAGCGCATCCCCATGCACGAGATGAAGCGCGCCGAGTTCCAGCAGGTCATCGACATCGACCTCGTCGGACCGTTCATCTGCTCCAGCGCTGTCATCCCCGAGATGATGGAGCGCCGCGAAGGCAAGATTATCAACATCTGCTCGATGATGTCGGAGCTGGGACGCGAGACCGTCAGCGCCTACGCCGCCGCCAAGGGTGGACTGAAGATGCTCACGAGAAATATCTGCTCGGAGTATGGTGAGTATAACATCCAGTGTAACGGCATCGGCCCGGGCTACATCGCCACCCCGCAGACCGCACCCCTGCGTGAGCGCCAGGCTGACGGCAGCCGCCATCCGTTCGACTTGTTCATCTGCGCCAAGACGCCCGCAGGCCGCTGGCTCGACCCGTCGGAGCTCGGTGGTCCCGCTGTGTTCCTGGCATCGCACGCCTCGGACGCCGTCAACGGCCACGTGCTCTATGTCGACGGTGGCATCCTGGCCTACATCGGCAAGCAGCCTAAGTAAACAAACAGAATGTACGATATTTATAAGGTACGCGAGGACTTCCCTATCCTATCGCGTGAAGTGTACGGCCGACCGCTGGTCTACCTCGACAATGCGGCGACCACACAAAAGCCGCTACAGGTGCTCGACGCCATGCGCGAGGAGTACTTGAACGTCAATGCCAACGTCCACCGCGGCGTACACTACCTCAGCCAGCAGGCTACAGACCTGCACGAGGCGGCCCGCGAGAAGGTGCGGCAGTTTATCAACGCCCGCAAGACGGAAGAAATCGTATTCACACGCGGAACAACGGAGGCCATCAATCTGGTGGCCTCCACGTTCTGTTTATCACAGATGCAGCCAGGCGACGAGGTGCTCGTCACAGAGATGGAACACCACTCGAACATCGTCCCCTGGCAGTTGCAGGCCATGCAACGAGGCATCGTCGTGCGCCACCTGTCCATCACCGACGACGGACGGCTGTGTCTTGATGACATCAAGACATACATGACGGAGCGGACGCGACTGATCAGCATCGCCCACGTCAGTAACGTGCTGGGAACCATCAACCCCGTGGCCGACATCATCAAGGCGGCACATGAGCGGGGCGTCCCCGTATTGGTGGACGCCGCCCAGAGTGCTCCCCATATAACCCTCGACGTGCAGCAGCTGGACTGCGACTTCCTGGCCTTCAGCGGGCACAAGATGTACGGCCCGACAGGTATCGGCGTGCTCTACGGCAAGGAGGAGTGGCTCGAGAAACTGCCGCCCTACCAAGGTGGTGGCGAGATGATTGACCACGTGTCGTGGGAGAAGACCACCTTCGAGCACCTGCCCTTCAAGTTCGAGGCCGGCACCCCCGACTACGTCGCCACACACGGGCTGGCCACCGCCATCGACTACCTCTCGCTGGTTGGTCTCGACAACGTCGAGGCGCACGAGAAGGCGCTGACCCGCTACTGCATGGAACAGCTGCGCACCATCGACGGCGTGACCATCTACGGCCCCGACGAGCCGCATGACGCCGTGGTATCGTTCAACGTCGACGGCATCCATCACCTCGACATCGGCACGCTGCTCGACCGCCTGGGTATCGCCGTACGCACCGGTCACCACTGTGCACAGCCGCTGATGACACGGCTCGACATTGCCGGTACGGTCCGTGCGTCGTTCGCGCTGTATAACACGAAAGAAGAGATTGACGCGCTGGTTGCCGGACTGCGTCGCGTCGTGCAGATGTTTTGAAGATGTTAGAGAAACATTACTACAACGGACTCATCGAGGCCGGCTGCGACGAGGCCGGCCGCGGATGCCTGGCGGGCAGCGTCTTTGCTGCCGCCGTCATCCTGCCCGACAACTACGAGAACCCGCTGCTCAACGACTCCAAGCAGCTGACAGAAAAACGGAGATACGAACTGCGCCAGATGATTGAGCGCGACGCCGTCTGCTGGGCTGTAGGCATCGTCACCCCTCAGGAGATTGACAAGATCAATATCCTCAACGCCTCCATCCTCGCCATGCACCGTGCTCTCGACCAGCTGACAATACGGCCAGAGGCCATCATCGTCGACGGCAACCGCTTCAAACCCTACCGCACCGTGGTCGATGGCATCGCCATCGACATCCCCCACACCACCATCGTCAAGGGCGACGGCAAGTACATGGCCATCGCTGCTGCCTCGATCCTGGCGAAGACCTACCGCGATGACTACATGAACCGACTGGCTGAGGAATATCCGCAATACGACTGGCAGAAGAACAAGGGCTACCCAACGAAGAAACATCGCGAGGCTATTAGGCAGTACGGTACAACACCCTACCACCGCATGAGCTACAACCTGCTGGGCGACGGCGAGCTGAGTCTACCATTCACAGATTAATATAACCAAAAAACAAAGAGCAATGAAAAAAGTAAGAGTATTCGCAGTAGCAGCATCGGCTGCTATCCTGACCGCATGCGGCACACTGGGGCAGAGCAGCACCGGTAGCGCATCAACCGGTATTCTTGGTTCCGTTCTGAACGACGTACTGACCGGTGGCACCATCACCAACGTCATCACCAGTGTCATCGGCGCACAGACGGTGACGGCCAACGACCTGATAGGCTCGTGGAAATACGCCAACCCCGGCTGTGCATTCACCAGCGACAACCTGCTGGCAAAGGCTGGCGGCGAGGTGGCAGCAGCAGAGGTTAAGTCGAAGTTGCAGCCCTATTTCCAGCAGATAGGCATCAACAGCCAGAACACGGTCATCACCTTTAATCAGGACGGCACCTTCGCCGCATCGTTCCGTGGTACGAACATGAGCGGCAAGTGGACGTTTGATGCCAAGACCTACAAGGTGAACCTCCAAGGCATGCTTCTGAGCATCAACTGCTATGCCAAGCGTAATGCCAATGGCGTCGGACTGCTTTTCGAGGGCAAGAAGCTGTTGACCGTACTGCAGACGGTCGCTGCCATGAGTGGCAATTCGAACATCCAGGCCGTCGGCGAAATCAGCAAGAGCTATGACGGCTTGCGCATAGGCTTCGACTATACACGTTAAAGGTCCAAGGTATAAAAAAAAACCTTGGACCTCACGGTCGAAGGTTTATGGTCAATTTTTCGGGCTCTCTTACTTCCCTCACGGGAATTGGGAGGATTTACATTTAACACTAATCCTTAGAAATCTCTAAGGCCAAAAAAACTATAGATAATCTTTCAACATAAATTTCGACTGCAAAGTTACAGTTTTATTTTGAATAACCGTCATTTAAACACTTAAAAAATGTCAACAGGCGCAATAAACCATAAAATTTAGTGATTTTTGTTGTAAAAAGTGGGTGAACAAACGATTTCTGCCCTACTTTTTATGGCTGCGGAGTAAAGAAAAGTGGTGTTTCTCTTTGTTTTTTCCTGACTTCTTTGTAACTTTGCACGCACTTTGAGACGACATTAAACTTAAAACATATAACTATGGCAAAGAAAACAGCAAAAGAGCCGAACGCCAGACGCGTGGCTTACGAGAAGAAACAGGAACAGCAGGGTGAGAAAGTCATCAAGTGGATTATCGGTGTGCTCATAGCACTCGCCCTTTGCTATGCTGCCTACTCCATCTGGCTCGTGGCATAATGAGCGGCATGGAGATAGAGCGGAAGTTCCTGGTGCGTGATGACA
>Ga0326512_10003633_pt1 | contig 11293 bp, 3 predicted proteins | sample 1_2617_0518_D_FD_203652 | JGI IMG/M metagenome (GOLD analysis project Ga0326512, IMG submission 203652) | Bovine rumen microbial communities from UC Davis, California, United States - 1_2617_0518 | ecosystem: Host-associated > Mammals > Digestive system > Stomach > Rumen | place: USA: California...
TCAAACTTAGAATACTGCGCTCCTGTATTTTCATATGTTGTTGTTCCGAATATTTCATATTCAGATGGAATCCACAACGATTCTGTGGTTGATTGACCGTTGACAACAACCGCACTGTTCTCGTATGTGCCCGAGATCTTCGTGACAGGTACAATTGCATTTCTGATTTCGCTTTGCAGTTGAGGCAGAACATCGCTTGTAAGCCAAGATTTCATGTTAGATGCATCATAACCGCCTGTGGTAGTGTTACCTGTATTCATAACATGTGTAGTCAGGAAGTTTTTGTTCATCCATGTCATCCTAGCCTTGCCGCCACTTGCCTTAGTGTCTTCATCCATTGCAACGAGTTCGAAGTAGTGTTTGCCAAACGTGCCAAGATCAACAAGTTTCGTGTCTCCAACAGTGTAAGCTGTCGCATAATTGTTATTCGCAATAATCGTTGACCAACTATCCGTAATTGTACTGAGGTCAGTTACCGGATAATCATTGATATCTGCAATATTGTAATTAGACCAATTGGTGTTTGCCTTGTACGTTGCTACCAGACTTGTTGGTACATATACCACACCTTCACCATAAGCAAATTTCGTGCCTGTAAAAGCATTTGTACTACTCAGCGTTGCCATCGTACTGCTTCTGATGATTACATGTTGCAGATTCGTGCATCCGCTGAACGCATTGCTCGCAATCGTAACCGCACCAGATGTAGCAGACAGATCCACAACCTCAAGATTCGTATCATTTGCGAACGCATATTCAGCTACCGATGTCACAGGTGCTTTCGCACTCGTCAGCTTCGTTGCATAGCCAAGTCCATATGTCGCAAATGTCGTATTGCTACTGGACTCATACTCAGCAATATTACGCGACAGATACTGAATCGTAACTGCTCTGTTGTCTTGGAACTGAGCTACATATGTCGTGTTGGCATAGATCGGCGCGAGTGCAGGACTCCAACCTGTGAATGTGAACTCTGTCGAATCGCCCTGTGCCGTGGTCGGTGTAGAGCCACTGTATACAGGTGTACTACCTTCATCGAACTTCGGACTTGCCAATGTGTACTGACTTCCGGTCGGACTGTCAACTGCCGCCAATACGAATGTCGCTGTGTACTGCGGAACGTATTTTGCGTTGATTGTCGTGTTTCCTGTGATACCGACATTGAGATCGTAGTCCCAACCTGTTGCGGTCTGTCCACCGCTTGATGGCATTGCCTGTCCCCATACAGGTTTGGTTCCCCATTCGACATCTGTATCTGTCCTGATAGTCGTGCCGTTGTTTCTCCATGTGATGGTGTACTTGCGAACGTTTGCTGTGTAGCAAGCGTAAACATTTCTGTCTGCCGTTACGTTTGTTCTTGCATCTGCATCGACCGTGTTGTCATCGTCTTTTGACCATCCCACAAATGTATAACTGTAATGACCATCACTGCTGTTCGCTTTTGTAGGAGTGCCAGTGTATACACCATTTGCACCGTCTGTGATTGACTCTGTATAGTACAATGTTTCTCCGTTGTAATAGAAGAGGTTGGATGTGATGTGGTTATATGTAATGTCGATGTATGGGTACTTTGCTTTCATCTGTGCAAGCCATGCACCTGTCAGCGTGTCAATGCCTGTGATTATGCCTTGAACCTGTGCAGTGGCTACGTTGTTACCGTATTCGTCAAGTCCGCGCATTGTGTCAAGATATGCGTAGAACTCTTCGATATCTGTCTTTTTCGCCGCATCAGATGCACCACTTGCTGTTGCCGTGAAGCCAATAATACGAACACGACTACCCTGTTTAATATCGTCAAGAATATCCATAACAGGGATAACGGAACTACAATTCTCAATGCGGAGTGTTTCTATGTTGCTATAGTCGTTGTTCGTGACAGAGAATGTGGTCAACTGAGATTGATTTTGCACAACAAGACCTGTGATGGTGCTTGGCAAACTGAGGACTTTTAAGACACCGCCATTCGGAAGCGTAAGTCCTTTGATGTTTGTTCCATCAAAATAGACTTCCTCGATGACTTCGCACCCAGAGATATCAACGGTGGTTTGTGTGTGACCTTCTATGTTGGTGTTTCCAAGACCTGCGCAATTTCTCACATCAATTTTCTTGAGCAATCTATTACTACCGAAACTTAATTGATACAGCCAGTCGTTATTGTAACTGCTACTTGAATCACCGAGTTTTACTTCCTGCAAGTTGATTGCACCGCTGAAATCTGCCAATCCCACTTTAAGTGGCGACAAATCTCCAACACTTGCAATCTGTTGAGCGGAGTAAATATAAATCTCAGTGTCGTAAAACGTAGTTACTTCTGGTGGACAAACAAGCGTTGTTGCCTGACCGTGTGTCGATCTTTGCGTGACTATAGGAGTACCATATCTGACGGTTGCATAAATATCAAAATACGGTGTGACCGTGATATTGCCTTTAGAGTATGCTCTTAACTGAATCGGAGAAAGCAATGCATCTCCGCAATGCCATCTTGAATCCTGATAACGGAATCTGTTTGAGAGCCACCATTTTCTCTGTTGTTCCTTTGAGCCTTGCATCATCGGCAGATACATGGATGTTGGCTGTTTACCTGCGTCTGGATTAATAAGCGGATCAATATACTTGAACCACGAATCCTCAAGCCAAATTGCTTCTGACCATATGCTTTGATGTTCTTCGAATCGTGTTTCAACAGTGTCAAACGACAGGATGCCTTGGCTTCTGAGTGACTGATACATTTGTACGATTTCCGTATTGAACGCATCACGAATATTTTCCCAAAGTACAGATCCTTCACCTGTATACACACCGCCGTAATCCGCATCTTCTACATTATAGCTATTAACAAGAGAACCCTCGTTGTTTGTTCCAATTGCGGTATCCATATCATATGGCTGCGCAGTTGCTTTTCTGGTTGCTTTTCTACCGCTTACTGTAACAGGCGATCCGTTAAAACCAATGAAAAGGTTCTTCGCGCGAGAGTCTACCATCAGGAACTGCTCAGTAAAGATATAGTAGAAAATAAAGCTGTCAAGTTCCGCATATGTCGGGAATTCATTTTTGAATTTCGCAAGCCTATAATCGGCATTATCGGTTGTATATGTTACTCCGCCATATGTTACAGAAGTAGGAAGTGCAGTATTCGGCGCATTCTGTCTCCATGTTGAATAAACAAATGTCTGGAATTCTTGCAGGATGCTGATGTCTGTCCATTCATCAGACGGAAAACGTGCTTCATAGTCAAACCGCCATGCTTCTTTTGTTTCGCCTGTATCCGGATCAGTTCTCATTTCCATATTGAAGTAATCCGACTGGAACAACATAAGCGCATCACGGTTGTTCTGGAACTCCCATGATTCCATTGTTCCATCTTCTGAATAACCATACGGAGCAGGAGCGCGTTTTGGTAAGTTGAAGTTGTATTTGCCTAAGAATTTTACTGTGCCTGTTGCTGTATCGTTCCAGAAAACTACAATCGGAAATCCGTCAATACCCCACCGAACTCTCGAATCTTCGACCATTTCTGGAGTTTTATACGGACAAGCGTCATTATATAGGCGAACCAATTCCACGTTGTTTGCACCTTCAGAAGATGCCACATCTGCTTTTAAAACGAATCTATTAAACGGAATTGCGCCTGTTCGAAGGGCATACTGATTTGCATGACCAGATGTCAGTTCAAATCCGTTCTTGAACTGCATATCGTAGTTCTTTCTCGCATACGGTGCAGACGAAGTACCCTGTACATTAATCTGGCATCCAGTAAACGTAAATGATTTAGAGGGATACATCGGGTCTGTATATGTTCCGGTAATCGTCTTCTTGTCACCCTTGTACTGCGGAAGTTCATCGGCATCAAGGATGAAATACGGAATGTAACTCGGAAGATTCGCAATCGTAATATTGCCGTATGCATCATAGACATTGTTTCTGGAATATCTATCGAGCATTTCTGAACCATCTGTTGTGTCTGCGATCCAGTTGTCAAGGACTTGGTGCCGTGTCAGATTGTTGTCATACACTCTGATACAATACAGGTCGATTGTTGCATCATTTGAGCCAATAGCGATATTAACAGGCGGGATTTGTGAGAAGTCATCGTTGGTCGGGTACTCAATTACTCCCGATGGAATTGAATTGATAAATACAAATACCAGTCTGTTTTCAGCACGCTTCTCTACGACAAACGTGACTCTGATATGTTCATTTTCTTTGTACTGAACACTGATTTCAGATTGTTCTGATTTCAATGTTGCCTTTTGTGGTGTAAGTTCCAGACCTCTGCCACCACTCATACATGAAAGAATTGTCGCATCATAATCAAGTACGTTTCTGGTTGCGAACTCCAATTCAATCGTCTTACCTGTTGTACGGAAGTCTTGTGCAAACGGCTTGTATGGAATCGTAACTCTGGCATTTCCAGAAACACGAAGCAATGTTGCATTGTCATCATCTGTCTGCCAACCGTCAGATACCCAGTTAAATCCGCTAAGTGTACAAGCGATCTGACTGGCTCCATCGCCATACGTCCAAACATTACGAGTTGATTCCGCGTTGCTTCTGCCCTGCGAAGAAAGATACAATGCTAAGTCTTCTGTTTCGGCTTTAACATCAATTTCAGACTCTGTAATTGTCAGAGATATAGTCTTCGACACATTACCTGTAGAAATTACAAACGTAAGCGTTCCATATTGATTTGCCTTATATGAGAACGATTGCTCCGTCCTGTCTACCGTCTGCGTTGAAACAACTGTTCCGTTTACGCTAATCGTAACATTCGATGTGAGAGTCGCAGGTGTATACACAAGAAACGGAAGTGCAATGGTCGAATACTGTGGCATTGATTTTGTATTAAACGAAGATGCAATAATCGGTGCTGTGGTTAGTGAATCCACAAACAGGAATTCATAATACAACTCATTACTTCGTACTGTTTCGTTATTAATTGTGGATTCAAAATACACTCTTAATGAGTGCGCTCCGTGACTCTGTGAAGGAATCGTATATGACATCTGTCTGTTTGATACCTGAGTTGTCTGCGTACCAATTGTCTGACCGTCAAGAATGAAATACACTGTTTTTTCGACCGCACCAACAGGAGTGTACGGAAAACTTATTGCACCGCTGTAAACCGTAGACGAATCAAACGTACTTGTAATTGACAGCGCAATCGAAGTAATGTTAAACGTGATTGTTTTGCCCTGATCGTATGTATCGGAAATACGCACTTTCACCTTGTTTGTACCTGTTGCAAGGTATGGGGCAAGATTGACAAACACGTTTCCCTGAGAAATTTGATAAGTTGTTCTAACGACATCGTTAACTGAAATGCGGATGTTACCATCACCTGTAGGCATACCATCTTCCGTTGAAGACCATACAAGTGAAATATCACAATCAGAACCAGAGGCGATAGTTTTTGAGAGCCACCCTGTTGTATTAGTAACATTGAGTATGGCAGAGATGACATCTCCACCACCACCGCCACCACCGCCTGATGACGCAAGCGGAATACCGTTTTCTGAACGAATACCTTTGTATGTCGGATACACATAGTAGGTATCCTCATCCTGTTCCAAACCAAGATCATCAGCATCGATTGAAATGTTTAACATTGCCTCTTGAAGTTCTGCTATTTGCGATTCAAGCATGCTAATGTAAGCTTCGTTATTGTTCAATCTCGCACCGACCATTGATGAATCTGCTGGCATTCCAGCGACAGACAAACTTGCATCTGTCTGCACAGTAACAGCATTATAAACACCACCAGCAAGCCATTCAGACCCATCATAATAATACCAATAACCGTTATCATATCCAGTTTCGTTACCAGTATATACATAAATTCGCGATGTATCAGTCATTTTATCTGCTGTGGATGCAGACAAAGGCGTAGATATTGATTGTTTGACAATACTTACAAGTTGATCGTATAAACTCCTTGTAATCTCTGTGCTATGGGCATCTTGTATAAGGATGTTTTCATCAACAGTTAATGTTAAATAGTTGGTCGTGGCGATAGTATTTTCCCCACTACCATAAAGCATCATTGTCACCGTTCCTGCACCAATTTCTGATGGGAGATATGCGGAGTTTTCGGAGTCTAATAATTGATTATATGCAACTCCATCTTGGATAAACTGCGCAAAGACTGTAAGCCCATCCCAATCACCAGTTAGGTTATAGACAAATCGGATGAACTCTTGTGTGCCTGCTACAAGGTTTTTCAGATTTGCCGCTATTTTTAGTTTTTGATTAGCGACATTAACTAATATATCCATATAAAATCTCCTATTAAACTACAATTTTACACTACAATATATAGTGTATATTGTGCTTTATTGCACCATATATTGTGTTCATCATCACAATAAAATGATAGTTTTATTTAGTTGTTGTTAAATTGTAAAAATAAGAGTGATTGCATATTGCAACCACTCTCTTAAACTATATCATTCTTCTATATCATCGTCATTTTCATCAAGTTTGCCTATTACTGGCAGATTTCTTACTTTCAGCATTAGAGTTGCAACATATCCATTACCATGTCTTTCTTGGTATTCTTCATACATTTCTTCTAATGCCCGTAATTGTCTTATTGTTATTTGTCCTTTGGAAACATATTCTTCACCAGCACGAACAATAGCATAGCGTAAACTTTTTAAGTCAGATTCATCTTGCTTATCTAATTGTTTTTGAATGTGCGATAATTTGTCACTGATGGACTTTAATTGTTCATCATGGCTCTGAATCATTTTCTTAAATTCAATACTTTCTTCCCTTATCTCATGTGTCTTTTCAAATGCTTTATATAACTTGATAGTAAATGTAATGATAGTTGTTACAATTCCAGCTAAAACAACAAGCCAAGCAACTATCGTGCCTATTGGGATTAAAGATAATTCATGAATTATCGTGCTTGTTTCCATGATTAATTTACCTCATACGATTTTACTCAACTTTATTGTTTTCTACTACTTCTTTTAATGTCTTTAAAGATTCGTTAATTTCCATATCAATCCATGCGATTAAATCACTCTGATTAACTGCTTTTGAAAGAATCGGGTATTTCTCATAAATCATACCAATTACTTGCGACCTCTTGATTGATCCTGCTTTATTCCAATCGTTAAAGTCTAATTCTGCATCAAGAATCATTTTTAAAATAGTTTCCTTAATCTGTTGTTTAGCAATCACAATTCTCTCTTCGTTAGTGTGACCTACAAATTCCATTACCTTTTTAGCGATAGTAAGGCACAATCCAATAATCACCGCGATAGTAGTCCAGTTTTCATTAACTAATTCTAAAAAATTCTGTATTCCTTTAAGCATAGTTCATTTCCTCATATGTTAAAAATAATGTTTATAAGTTACATATAAATAGCCACCACCAATATAAATTGATAGTAGCTATAATATTACTTGCTATAAGATGAATCACATAATACGCTTTGTAAGCTGATTATATCCTCTGCCGAAAGAGAATCATATTTATCATTATCATCATAATCAAATACAGAAATATCAATCTTATATAGATCAACATCGATTTCAATATTAAGTAATTCACCTATTTCATTTCCGTAAGTCGATACGTGTTCTTTATCAACAATAGGTATTCCCTGATTATTGTATTTTATGTTACCATTTTCATCTTTAACAAAATATTCTTTATACTTATCAAAAATGTTTTCTAATGATTTTGAGTAACATTCAATATCTTTTGCTAACAAAATCATGTTCCTTGTAATTGCGAAACTAATTCTTTGTGGCAATTTCTTTTTTGAATAGTATTCAAGAACACGAACCATACCTATTAAATCAATATTTTTTACTTTCATTTATTTCCCTCTTTTATCATTTCATACAATTCCTGTATTGCTTTTACAATATAACCAAGCATATAGAAATCATTTACACTTTTAACATTCATAGTTCCATCTTTGTTATAGCCACCACCGATTGATAATTTATCATCTATCTTTTCAAGTTCATCTGCGATAAAACCTATTTTTTGATGACCTTTTCCGTCTTTCCAATCGAAAGATCGCAATGATATCTCATTAAGAACATCTATTGCAGATTTTATTTCCGTTTGCGCTATATTCTTTTTTAATCGTATATCGGATGATGGAACAGATAAATATTTTGTTGAAAAATTAGATGTTTCCCATTGACCTATTAGAATAAGACCATTTGAATTTGAGCCTATACAAGCCATTCTCTTTGTATCTGTCGTAGCTGAAGCCAATGGCTTTCTTGTTGTTCCAGACCAATCTTTAAAGTAAAAGTGTGATGCATTGGCTACAGAAATAGAATCATTGTCATCTGTATATAGCAGAATCGCTTTATTAGCAATGGCATTAAAAATACCGAATGCAGTTCTTGATGAAGCATTACCGCCATAAATAAACATATCATGCGCATAAGTACCATTAGAGTTTGCAGAAGAAATCCTTAAACGTCTTTCAGTTCCTACGGTGGAACGACCAAGCCACGTTGTTTTATTATTCAAAGAAACCTGTCCATCGAAATCAATATATCCATTTGATGTGTTAGCTTTAAATGAAGTACATATTAATGATTTCGGAATCCTTGTATTTCCATCTTTATCTAATAGCTGAAGCGTTCTTTCATAACAATGATTTGATATATAATTGTATTGTTTTACTCGAATAGGTATGTAATGATGATCGTTGTCTGAAATATCATTAGTATATGTTGTAGAGATTTCAAAATATCCGCTATCGCCTGTTGTGTTACTGCTTATACTCCAAGAAGTCGTATCATCATCTTTTTTGCAAATAATACTGTTAGTTACTATGATGTCGTTATTCACTTTTATGTTGTCAACTTCAATGTCTTTAGCAACAACATTGCCATCTTCAATACGAAATGATTCTCCATATTTAAAGTAATCACTCCCAATGTGCGTATATTGATTAAATTGTGCAAAACTACGACCAAACCGAACAAACGCAAAAACATCAAGAATTGTAATATCAGTAAGAGGATAGTTGCTCCCAAGATTCGCATCATTGTTTATTACAAGATTTTTGATGTATGTATCCATGTCGTTTTCATGGAAATCATGCTCGTACTTGTAATGTACTTTGTTTGTTGGGTAGGTAATAACTACTTCATTTGAAACATCTACTTCTGAATATAGAATAGGAACAGTTATATAGTTTGTTCTCGTAACAGTATTTGTGGTTGTTGTAGTAGTTCCACTTGAAGAACTTCCTACTAATTGCTCATCTTCATCTGAATCATCATACAATTCTAAATCGTCAATAATAACGATATCATCATCTGTTTCTTCTGTCTCATATGAATACATTATATTTAGACTTATATACAACAATTTTAATGAAGTGTTGTCATTGTCGTTCTCAGGGTCTTTTTGTCTTTCATATGAAATAGTAAACGTATCATATTCGTCATTTGCATTTGGGAATATTCTTTCATTTTGCTGATAAATTTTATATTCGCCGGATGTGGCAGTGTAATATCCGTCAAATCCATTATCTGAAATATTAAATGGATTCACACTGCCTATAGTGCCACTTTTAGCGTTAATATTACCTGTAAGATTTAAATCGCCATCTGTATTGATATTAAATATAGATGAATTACCTTTTAATATCTCAACGATGGATGATGCACTTGGATTTACAATAAAAGAATTGTTAGCATTTGAAACAGCTAAACCGTTTTCATCAAAAGTCAACGAACCTGTTTCATTATATAAACCAAGTGTTTCACCGATAATCATTTTCCCCACTATTGTTTCACCGTTTATACCATATGCGGTTTCCATTTCTTCTGTTACGGGATTAATATAATGAAATCTTCCTATAGCTGTTTTTGTAGTACGCCAGTTATCAGTAGTAATAGCAATCGTAGAATTAATGAGTTTCATTTGCTCATCTTCATAGTCTTCTGTAATAGGATCGAATTTTCTGAGAAGTAAGCCATGTTCATCGAACGCCATATCTTGCCCTATTGCAGAATTGACGATTTTAGTAAGAGTTGCGTCTAATCCGTCTTCAAACCATGAATTTACAATTTCCGTTGTTTCTTCACTTTTTGATGCTTGACGTTCAATAGACTGATAAGACGTTGCCATACTATTTGCTTGATCTATGATGCTTTTTAAATCTGATACATCATTCCCACTATTTATTACATCTGAAAATTCAACAGATAGAGAATCTATATCATCAAAATCTACTGTATATCCTATTAATCTAAGTTTATATATTTCACCGTCAATTTTTACTCTTATCCAATTACCGACACAGAAATAATCTAATATTGGTTCAAATCCTTTAATTGCCAAAAGGTTTTTTAATGTCGCATCAATGCTATGTTGAAGAGTAGCGGATTTAATAAGTTCTTTATTTGCAACATCTATAAATTCTCTTGCTCTTTCTAATAGCTGCGGATTTGTTAATCCATCAGATATATAATTTCGATTTGAATAAATCGCTTCGCGCCGATAAGAACAAAATTCCTTCCATAAATCATCACCGATAAATTCTTTGAAGTCTAAACTCTTTTGAATTGATGATCTTATCTCAGACGCTTCGTTATATACTGATTCTATTATTTCGATTTCGTCTTGTCGTAAAGCTATTTCGCATTCGATTGCTTTTAATTTTGTATAGTAATCTTCGTAAAATGTTTCATATAGATTTGTTTCTGCGTTGATCCAAGTTTCATTATCAGATATTCCTTGTTCGACAAGGATATCTAAGCACGACTGACAATTTTCATGGAATGACTGTAATTGATCTAAACAATATTTTTTTAATTCATCTACAAATTCTCCTGAATATATAGCATGTGAATAAACACACGTTTTACTAAACAAAGATACTGTATCACATTCATCGGTTTTTTCTTTATTTAGTACATATTCAATTTTCTGTCTTATGAAGGATGAATAATCATCGTCTATCCCAATCATTATTTCTTCTGATTCAGCGGCATCATCCTCATCTGAGTAATTAGTTATTGAAAATTTTCCGCGCCAAATGTACAGCGTTGAATCATATGACGACTCTTTTATTTTTACTTGATAAGTAGAACGTACAATAGCTTTTGCTAAAGACAATACATTTAAATCTACTGTTGAACTTGAAGCAGAATGCAAATTCGCAATGGAGATAGAAGATAGAGATTCGCTATTAAGCAACTCTACTTGTTCTGATGCGTTAGTGTCTGACATTTCCACAGTTGGTAACAATCCGCTTTTTAAATATATTTGAAAATCTAATGTACTATATAGAATGTCAAT
>Ga0326512_10003634_pt1 | contig 11293 bp, 11 predicted proteins | sample 1_2617_0518_D_FD_203652 | JGI IMG/M metagenome (GOLD analysis project Ga0326512, IMG submission 203652) | Bovine rumen microbial communities from UC Davis, California, United States - 1_2617_0518 | ecosystem: Host-associated > Mammals > Digestive system > Stomach > Rumen | place: USA...
TTATCTTTATTGAATACAATATCTGATTCATTCAAGACAGGATCATATAATTCGGCATTCATTTCTTCTCTGACGGACATATCCCCGCAGGCTATCAATTTATATTTTTCAAGCTCTTCCCTCAGACATGCATTTTCATATTCCAGCTCTATGCATTTGAGCCTTGCGGAACGGCTGATATAGTTTTCGGAAATAATCTCTGAATATTCTCTGAAAGGAATCTTGCTTGTATTTTCATCTATTTCCTCTCTGCTAAGCATATTAACTCCATTCCTTATATTATCAAAGCCGCAGGGTTCAGACTGCGGCTTTGTTCATTATTTTTTTTCTGAATAATGATGTGCTTTTTCAAGCAGCATATCCTTGACCTTCATCAGTCTTGTACGGCTGCTTCTGTCATTTTCTTCAAGCTTCATCGAGATATATTTAATGGTTTCCTCATATCTCGGTATCATAACATGCTCAAGAGAATTAACTCGTCTTCTTGTCTTTTCGATCTCGGCTGCCATAAGCTCACAGCTTTTTTCTATCTCAGCAAGTCTTATCAGCTCCGGCAGAAGGTCGTTAAGCGACATTACAGCATCGTCAAGCTCAAATGATGTAAATGCAAAGCCATAGGGGAATATATCGTTTTCATCAGAGCTTTCACTGACAGCGGAAAAAACAGGTACATCAACACTCATTATGTTTTTCTGTCCTATTTCAACGCCTGTCTGCTGCTTTGACGACATAAGCGAGGATTCAAGCGCTTCACGGCTCATTACTGCACCGGCATTCGTAAATGCTGCGCCGCATGACCTTAGCTTTTCTTCAACCTGATCTCTCAGCCTTTTATTCTCCTGTACAAGCTCAATAAACTGTCTCATAAGCTCGTCACGCTTGTCTTTAAGCATCTTGTGACCTCTTCTTGCTGTCTGGAGCTGCTTTTTGAGCTTTGTCATCTGCATTCTTGTCGGGTTTACATTCATTATAGCCAATCCGAAAACCTCCCGACTTTACTGTTTTCCATAGTATTCGTCAAGCATATCATCCTTGATTCGCTTCAATTCACTTCTCGGAAGTATATGCAGCAGCTTCCAGCCTGTATTCAGAGTATCCTCAATACTGCGGTTTGTAGTATAGCCCTGTGAAACATACTGTCTTTCAAACTGCTCTGCGAATTCGGCATATTTCTTATCTATATCGGTAAGCGCTGCCTCGCCTAAAACTATCATAAGCTCTCTTGCTTCCTTTCCTCTTGCATATGCAGAGAAAAGCTGGTTCATGGTAGCGGCATGGTCTTCTCTTGTCCTGCCCTTGCCTATACCCTTATCTTTAAGACGGGAAAGCGACGGAAGAACATCTATCGGCGGCATGATACCCTTTCTGTAAAGCTCACGGCTGAGTATGATCTGACCCTCGGTGATATAGCCTGTAAGGTCGGGTATCGGGTGAGTTTTGTCATCCTCGGGCATTGTCAGGATCGGGATAAGCGTTATAGAACCGTCCTTGCCCTTCTGACGACCTGCTCTTTCATAAAGAGTAGCAAGGTTCGTATACATATAACCGGGATAGCCTCGGCGTCCGGGAACTTCCTTACGGGCTGCGGATACCTCACGCAGAGCATCTGCATAGTTTGTGATATCCGTCATTATAACAAGAACGTGCATACCCATATCAAATGCAAGATATTCAGCGGCGGTAAGCGCCATTCTCGGAGTTGCAATACGCTCAATAGCAGGGTCGTTTGCAAGGTTTACAAACATGACTGTTCTGTCAATAGCGCCTGTTTCCTTGAAGGACTGTACGAAGAAATCGGATTCCTCATAGGTAATACCCATTGCGGCAAATACAACGGCAAACTGCTCGTTTTTACCTCTGACAGCAGCCTGTCTTGCAATCTGGGCAGCTAGCTGGGCATGCGGAAGACCCGAAGCGGAGAAGATGGGCAGCTTCTGACCTCTTACCAGCGTATTAAGACCGTCAATTGCGGAAATACCTGTCTGGATAAATTCCTGGGGATAGTCTCTTGCAGCGGGGTTCATCGGCGTACCGTTGATATCAAGACGCTTTTCGGGGATGATCGCCGGACCGCCGTCGATGGGATTGCCAAGACCGTCAAATACTCGTGAAAGCATATCTCCCGATACGGGCAGCTCCATTGATTTTCCAAGGAATCTTACCTTTGACTGTGCAAGGTTGATACCTGCAGCGGAATCAAAAAGCTGAACAAGCGCATTTGAGCCTTCGACCTCAAGAACCTGACAGCGGCGTATCTCTCCGCCGGGAAGCTCTATCTCGCCAAGCTCATTATAGGTAACGCCTTCAACGTCAGTTACCATCATAAGAGGACCTGCTACCTCTTTTATTGTACGATATTCCTTTGGCATCAGTCCTCACTCCTTTCAAGTACGTCCTTGAGTTCCTTATCCATAATAGCCTTAATGGACTCGAACTCCTGATCTATCTGATTTTCACTTTCATATTTGAATCTGCCTATACGCTCTCTTACAAGCATTCCGACAAGAAGATTTATGTCTGCGCCTGCCTGCAAAGCCTCAAGAGACTTATCATAGCAAAGAAGTATTGCCCTCATCATAAGAACCTGCTTTTTGATGGAGGTATATGTATCTGTCGGGTCAAATGCATTCTGGTGCAGATAGTCCTCTCTGATAGCTCTTGCAGTTTCAAGCTTTAATCTGTCGGAAGCGGAAAGCGCATCAATACCTACAAGGTTAACGATCTCCTGAAGCTCTGCCTCGTCCTGAAGCATATTCATAAGTCTGCCCCTCAGCTCCATAAAGTCCTCGGAAGCATTCTCGGCATACCATTTTGCAAGCTGATCTGTATACAGTGAATAACTTGTAAGCCAGTTGATAGCCGGGAAGTGACGCTTATATGCAAGGTTAGCGTCAAGACCCCAGAATACCTTTACTATTCTGAGCGTAGCCTGAGAAACAGGCTCGGAAATATCACCGCCAGGAGGCGATACCGCACCGATAACCGAAAGCGCACCCTCGGTTTCCTTCTGACCTCTTACTATTACACGGCCTGCTCTTTCATAGAACTGGGCAAGACGGCTGCCGAGGTAAGCGGGATAACCCTCTTCACCGGGCATTTCCTCAAGACGACCTGACATTTCACGAAGAGCCTCAGCCCATCTTGATGTTGAATCCGCCATAAGAGCGACTGTATAACCCATATCTCTGAAATACTCTGCTATCGTGATACCCGTATAGATAGACGCTTCACGGGCAGCAACAGGCATATCTGATGTATTTGCAATAAGAACTGTTCTTTCCATAAGTGAATTGCCTGTTTTAGGGTCTTTCAGCTCAGGGAACTCGTTAAGAACGTCCGTCATCTCATTTCCACGCTCGCCGCAGCCTATATATACTATGATATCGGCAGCAGCCCATTTTGCAAGCTGATGCTGAACGACAGTCTTACCTGAACCGAAGGGTCCCGGTACTGCTGCAACACCGCCCTTTGCTATCGGGAAAAGAGTATCAATAACTCTCTGACCTGTGGTAAGCAGGATATCCGGAGAAAGCTTTCTCTTATAAGGTCTGCCTACACGGACAGGCCATTTTGTTGCCATGCAGATATTCTGCTTTTTGCCCTTATTTTCAACAACGGCAACAGTATCGTCAATTGTATAATCGCCTTCTTTAATCTGCTTGACAACACCGCTGATCTTGCCCGGAACAAGAATCTTATGTGATACAGCATGAGTTTCCTGTACCGTACCGATAATATCACCGGGTTCAACCTTTTCACCGACCTTGACAGTCGGACAGAAATGCCACTTTTTGCTGTGATCGAGAGAAGGTACTTCAACACCTCTTGTAAGGTTATTGCCGACCTTTTTCATGATCTCATTAAGCGGTCTTTGTATACCGTCATAGATTGCGCCGATAAGACCCGGACCAAGCTCAACAGAAAGCGGTGCGCCCGTAGACTCTACCTCTTCACCAGGGCCAAGACCCGATGTTTCCTCATAAACCTGTATCGATGCCTTATCACCGTGAATTTCGATGATCTCGCCAATAAGTCTCTGCTTACTGACTCGTACAACGTCGAACATATTTGCATCTCGCATTCCCTCTGCAATGACCAGCGGTCCTGCGACCTTTGTAATTATTCCGTTTGCCAAATTTTACACCCCTTTTGGAGATATGTGATCAGCTCAAAGCATAAAGCTTAAAGCTCAAAGAAATAATGCGTACTGAATTAATCATAAACTACTTAAAGAGAATATCCGAACCGACAGCCTGTTCTACAAACGCCGAAAGACGTCTTGAACCTATTCCTGTATTTCCTCTTGCGCCGGGGATGGGGATAACTGCCGGGATAGTCTGCAATGATAGCTTTGCGACCTCTTTCCTTGCAGCCTCAAACAATTCCTCAGTCATATATATAACGGCATATTTATCCTTATCGGAAACTGTTTTCAGCACCGCCGCAGCATTCTCCGCTTCATTGCAGATAACGGAATCAATGCCTACTGCGGAAAAGCCCTTTATGCTTTCACTGTCACCGATATAAGCTATATTTTTAACCATATGTTTCACGCAGCCTTTCTCTGATGCTGTCCGGAGAAGCCGCAGTTCTTATACCGCTGGCGATCATATTTACGGCTTTTCTCTCATATTCGCACCCGATATAATATCCGAAAAGCGGCTCGGGACCGTCGTTTGAATATCTGCACATTTCCCTTGCGATCTTCAGCAGGCGATTGTCAGCATATTTTTCAAACAGACCCGGTCTTTCCTCATAAAGCTTTACTGCCGTTTTGCAGTCATATGCGCTGACCGTTTCAAGATATTTCAGCAGTCTTTCATGTCCTGCCATTATCATTTTGATCGTCTTAGACTTGTCAAAATCATCACAGCCGCAAAGCGCTGTTGTTAGAAATTCCATAGTTGTCTTTGATTTTGACGCCCTCAGAGCGATCTTTATATTTGCATAAAAAGCAAAATTATTAAAATATTTTACAAGGAACAAGGATTTGGATTTTTTACTGATGGAAATAAGAGTTTCCATCAGCGCCCTGTCAAGTGCGCCGTCGCTCAGTCTTGCATCCTTTGTATGCGCCAGAAGCTCATAGGCTTTTTCACCCGCTGAGGCAAGCCACTGAGGAAGAGAATCAAACCTGCGCTCCTCAATGCATTTTTTTATAACATCGCAGGCAATATTTGACGGAGAAAGCAGAAGTCCCTCATAATCCTTTCCGAACATAACTCCCTTGAGTATAGTCTTGAAATTATGTATATCATTCTGCATATAGAACGGCTCAAATATTACCATATCGGGCGCAACGCTGCGGATATATTTCCACATCATTTCCTGACGTGCCGAAAGCATTTCTTCTGCGCTGTCACCCTCAGGATATCCCTTGTCCTTCAGAAAACCTAAAAGATCGCTTTCGCTTTTCAAAGCAAGCATCTGTTCATAATCGGAAGCACCTAAAAGATGCTTTTCCTTTGCCCTTACCGAGCCGATGGAAAATTCATACGACAATGACATATAAATTCCCCCTTAACCCACAAAAAGCTCAGAACCGATAACATCCTCTAACTTTTCACGGTTCGCCGCAATTACAGCAGAAAAGCTCATATTTTCCTCAACATCACCGTTTTTGAGTATGAATCCGCCGTCGATGCTGTTATCCGGCTCAGAAGATACTTTTGATTTTATAGAATGATCCGTCAGCACGTTACCGAAATTCGATGGCATTCTTTTAAGATCGGCGGAATTGAAGTACATCGTTCCTTCTGTATCATCAAGGCTCTCTGCCAGTTTCAGTATAACACGGAAATATTCCTTTGTTTCCAGAGATAACATATGCTTATGCAGCAGATCTATTGTCTTTTCAATTTCGGCTCTTTTTGTTTTGAGTATTGCATTGCGCTTTTCAAGCTCCGACTTGCTGTGAAATGTCTTGAGAAGGTTCTCAGCCTGCAAATGTACCTTATGCTCACCCTGTCTGCGGATCTCCTGAGCCTTTTTCTGCGCCTCGCCTGTTATTTCCTGATAAATCTTATCGGCCTGATCGTTCATTTCTTTTATGCGCTGTTCGCTTTCCTCTCTTATGACCGACAGTATTTTATCCGCATTGCTCATAGTTTCACCAGCCTTTTTATTGATTATTTTTCAAAAAGTCTTACATCTTGATTCCGGGGATGGAAATAACCATAAGAAGTGAAACGATGAAGGCAAGAAGTGCATAGATCTCAACGAGTGTGATAGATACCATTGCCTTTGAGAAGTTAGCCTCATCCTTTGCACACATTGAAATACCTGCAACAGAAGCTTTTCCCTGTGCAAAGCCTGAGATCATGCCGCCGAAGCCGATAGCAAGAGAAGCTGCCACATATGCAAGACCCTGCATGAGAGTCGGTACCTCGCCGCCTAAAACACCGCAGTTGATCATGATAAGGAAGCCTACGATAAATCCGTAAAGACCCTGTGTACCGGGAAGAAGTGTAAGAACGAGCATCTTACCGAACATGGAGCTGTCCTCGGAGAGAACGCCCATTGCTGTCTGTGCAGCGCCGCCGACACCCTTTGCAGAACCGATACCTGAAAGCACCGTTGCTAAAGAAGCAGCCAAAATTGCAAATACTATACCTTCCATAATTAAAAACCTCCAATTAAATTTCCTCTGAATTTTTCATTTTAAAATTATTGCATTTAACGGCAAACGGCTCAAACTTTCTTCCGCCGCCTTCATAGAATTTGCTGAACATCTCAACATACTGCAAACGCATCGTATGTACATAGGAGCCTAACGCATTCAGACCAATAGTTATCAGATGTCCTGCAATGAACAGTACTATCATAAATATGATACCGAAAACGCTTGTGCCCATAAGGGTAGAAAGCATATTGAATACCTGTGCCATAACGCCTGTTGTAAGTCCGAGAGCAAGAAGTCTCGAATAGCTGAGCAGGTCGCTGACATAGCTCGTGATATCATAAAGAGAAGCAACGCCGCCGATAAGCTTTCCGAAAATGCCCTTTGCGGATCTGCCCTGTGTAAGAATAAGACCTACAGCGCAGGCAATTGCAATGATCTCGCCCACTGTCATAAGCACAGGAGATATAACCATGCCTGCCGCAAGGACAGCAAAGCCTATAAGCATAAGCATCCACAGACCTGTATCAAAGAAAGCCTCGGCATAACGCTTATTCTTTAAACAGACATAGAATTTACATCCCATACCCACAATTATATGTACAAGACCAAGACCGATAGACAATATCATAATTGTCAGTGCATCCTTCTGGGTATCGAGGATAGGCCAGGGCAAAAGCTGAGCCATTGTTATTTCCTGACCGGTAAACAGTTTATAGAATACTGCGGGTGCATCTCCGAAAATACTTCCGAAAGCAAGTCCCCAGAATACTGTAGCATATCCGCAGTTGCGGAAAAGCTTGAGATTGTTCCTCATTGATTTATCGGGCTTCCAGACTTTAAGACCGATAGTTGTTGCAATTATCAGCACAAGTCCGTATCCTGCATCGGAGAACATCATTCCGAAGAAGAAATAATAGAATATCGCCAGTATCGGCGTCGGGTCGATATCCTCCTTTGACGGCGGGGAATACATCATTACAATGCTTTCCGCCGGTTCGGTAAAGCTGTTGTTTTTGAGCTTGACAGGTGCGTCATCCCCCGCCTCTGAGAACTCAACTATACAGTCGGCAGCCCTCAGACAAAGCTCCTCCAATTTGTCACAGTCACATTCAGGAATATATCCGTAAAGAATGAATGTATGACTGCTCTGATCAAGCTCGGAAATGACCTTATATTTATCCGAGCGCAGTACAAAGTAATCCTTTGTATCAGAGATCGCCTGTCTGTATTTGACATATTTATTTATGTCTTCAACAGTCTTGTCGATCTTTTCCGAAAGCTCCTTATCCTTCTGCGCCAGCCTTTTGATCTTTTCGGCAGGCGTTCTTGAAGTCGGATTCAGCGGTCTTGTAAAGCCCAGCGTCCTCAGAACGTTTTCAGCCTTTTCCTTCTGCGCCTTGGGTACATAAATGACCGCACAGGTAAGATTTACAGATGAGAAAAATATCTCAGAATCAAACACAAGATCTTTTTCCTCTGCAAGCGCCTCTGACAAAGCAGACTCATCAAACATCTTCGGGAAGGTTCCTATCAATATGGCAGTTGTTGCCGTATCGGGCGTATTAAGCGGTATATCAAGGCTCCCCCATGGTTCAAGCTGGGCGGACAAAGCTTTGAGCCTTATCCTCTCCGCCATATAATCAGACTTTTGCTTTTCAAGATCACATATCTTTGAGCAAATGCTTATGACCCTCGGTGAACCTGCCGCAATACTTCCCAGATCCTCAGGCTCTATCTCACGCTTTCCCTTGAAAGAATCAAGCATGCTTTTCTTTTCAGGCGATATCTTATCAAGAATTTTCAATGCCTGAGTGAGAAGCTGATTATTTCTCTCAAAACGCTGGAGCTGAGATGCGGTATCTACCCTTTCAAAGCCCTCATGAGGTACTTCATTATGCTTTACCTCGACCAGAGAACTGTTCTGAAGATGCTCAAGGATCCTTTTGCGGTCTTTTTTGAGGGCAATTATCCTGACGCTCTTCATTTTAAGCTTAGCCAAATACTATCACCACACTTATAATAATGTTATAGAATGCTTTTTTGCTGACGGGAAAAATTTCCCTATATCCGTCTCAGCTTTTAGTAAGGACTTCAAGCGCATGAGCTATGACCTTAGTCCTGTTCTTATCAGCCTTGGCAGACAGCTTTTCACATTCCGCCTTCACATTGACGCTTTCCTTTTCAAGTCTGAGATCAATGCTTTTATTCACGGCTTTCTTGTCGTCTTCAAGCATCTTTTCAACATCCTTATTTGCGTCAGAAATGAATTTTTCAGCTTGTTTTTTTGCATCAAGCTTTTTTTCTTCAGCCTGCTTTTTGGCAAGAGCTTCCTTATCCTTACACTCCTGCTCGGTGTCCAATATAGATTTAACAAAGTCTTTTGCCAAACTTCAACCCCCCTTTTAGCACACATTTATTTTATTAAACCACATTTTCATTAATAAATCAATAGTTTTTGAAGAATTATTCATATGATACCTCTGCAAGTGATTTGCAGGAATATTTTTTCATTATGCATCAGAAAAGGGACTGTATCACTTTTCAAGTGCTCCAGTCCCGATATTTTATCTTCTGTTATCAACATTATATCTGTATTCCTTCGGCGTCATATGATATTTCTTTTTGAAAATACGGTTAAAATATGACAGATTGGAGATACCTATACTTTCTGCGACCTCTGTTATCTGCATGCTTGTTGTAAGAAGCAGATTTGTCGCTACATTAAGTCTGTAATCATTGATATATTCTATACAGGTCATACCCATATATTTCTTGAAAAAGCGCATGAAATAATGTTTGCTGAGATCAACTGTAGCCGCAAGCTCATCAATGGTTATCGGTCTCATGTAATTTGTATCAATATAATCAAGAATGATCTTGATATTTCTTGTTGTATTGTCCTTCATGCTTGATTCATGAGACTGGAGTACAAAGAAATGCTTATACAGCTGATAAAACAGATCGTACAGCTCTGCTTTTATCTTTATTTCGTAAAAGTCGCCCTTCTGTTTATACAGCTCAATAAGATTTTTAACAGTCTTTTTAAGGTGATCGTAATGAGGAGCATCGGCGGATATTACAACGGGGTTGATATAAAGGTCATCAAGAAACGGCGTAAAATACTTGATAGAACATGCGTCCGTATTATTGCTTGTGAGCATATTAAAGTTAAAAATTATACTCCTGAATATGGTAGTCTTGTCTTCAAAGCTTCTGAATGAATGAAGACTGCATGGGCTGACGAGAATAATATCTCCTGCCTTTACATGATAGCTCTCAAGATCAACAATTTCTTCATACTCACCGCTTTCTACATATACGATCTCCATTTCATCATGCCAGTGCATAGGATAAGTGGTATAAAAATCGGGCATTATTGTATCAACTACAACAAAAGGAAGCAAAAAATCTCCCTTTTGACCTGTTTCTTTCAGGCTTTGAACGTCATCATGATACATAAAATCTTCTCCTTTCTTCACATATGGCAACAACTATAAATTGCTTATTCTTTTTTCCTTCGACAGTCCGGTGGTCAATTCATTAGATAAATATATGGTATTAATAGAAATATTTGTAAGTTATTCCTACAAATCCCAAGAAAGGCAACGATTTGTAATTTTATTGCATAGTATTCCTTTTTATAAAAAAATCTCCAAAATAAAACTTTAGTACAATAGTATTATAATACTATTATCCGTTTTCATCAATAGTACGATTGTGATAATTTATAAAAATATTATAACTTTTGCAAGAAAAAGCTCTCATCTTGCAGATTTATAAAATAAAAGATAGGTAAAAAATTCAATTTTTATTTGTGATTTGAAATGAAACATGATCAAAAAATGCAGTTTTACAAAGTTTATTTCGCTTTAATACACGTTTTTTCAAAAAATTTGAAGGATTTTGTATTTTTACTTGTAAAATAAAAATAAATATGATATACTATTCCTGTTTATATCTTTGAATTGTTCCGATGCTGTTTCTAATGCACAAACACCCATTCTGAAAGTTCAGTGCGGAATTAATTCTAAATCACATACATTTTATTGTATACTTTTTCAACAGATTAAAAAGGAGAGGAAAAAGATGTATAAGATCGTCAGAAAAAAAGAATTGAATCCTACGGTTACTCTTATGGAGATCGAAGCTCCCCTTATCGCAAAAAAGGCTGAGCCGGGTCAGTTCATTATCTTCCGTGCATTTGAAGACAGTGAGAGAGTTCCGCTTACAATTGCAGATTACGACCGTGAAAAGGGAACGGTCACTATAATTTTCCAGATCGTCGGCGGCGCAACAATGGAGCTTAATACTCTTAACGAGGGCGACAGCCTTCATGATTTTGTAGGCCCGCTCGGCAGACCCAGTGAAACAGACGGACTTAAAAAGGTCGCTGTTGTCGGCGGCGGCGTAGGCTCTGCTATAGCCTATCCTATCGCAAAGAAGCTTCATAGTCTCGGCTGCGAGGTACACAGCATAGTCGGCTTCAGAAATAAGGATCTTGTTATTCTTGAGGATGAATTCAATGCAGTCAGCGATAAAGTCTGTATGATGACTGATGACGGAAGCTACGGCACAAAGGGTCTTGTAACAAACGCTCTTGAAGAGCTTATCAAAGCTGGAAACGAATATGACGAGGTAATAGCTATCGGCCCCGTTATCATGATGAAGTTT
>Ga0326512_10003635_pt1 | contig 11284 bp, 9 predicted proteins | sample 1_2617_0518_D_FD_203652 | JGI IMG/M metagenome (GOLD analysis project Ga0326512, IMG submission 203652) | Bovine rumen microbial communities from UC Davis, California, United States - 1_2617_0518 | ecosystem: Host-associated > Mammals > Digestive system > Stomach > Rumen | place: USA: California...
TTTTACACCACTTCGAAAACATTGACGTCATGTACCAGTTGCCCTTTAGTTTCACGAAATAGTGCTGAGCAATCTTGAGGATCTCCGTCTCCTCGTCCGGCTGCAAGAGGAGCAATAAGAGGAGCTGCGTCCGAAGCCCGTCCTTCTCGAGTTTCTTCAGAGTGCCCTTGATGTCGTCGTCCTGTTTGTTCTCGGCCCGCTGCTCTTTGTCATCCTTGCGCTTGATCAGGAATTGAATGAAGCCCAGCACACCCCCGGATGTCATCGCAGATATGACAGCTATCAGAATTGTCTCTTTCATACCGATCACCTCACTTCGGTCTTACTATAGCGATGACGTGTCTGTCACGGTCGTAGGTGTATGCGCCCTTACTCTTCTGTCCGCTCCAGTTGTCCCATATGACTGGCTTGCTACCGTTCCATTTGCCCGTGAGGATAAATACGTGTGAACCACTGCCTACGCCACTTCCGTCCATTACGATGTCGCCAGCTTTCAGTTGGCTCTTAAGCTGACTCAGCGTCTTATTCTTCGGATATATGACGGTAAAGTTGCTGTTCGCACCATAGACTTTGCCGGACTCGTCATGCCAGAGGCTTTGCCCGCTTGGGATGAGTCCTATGCGCTGAAGTACGCATGACTCGTAGGTGACGCAAGTCCCCTTCTTTTTGGATTTCGGAACAGTTGGATTCTTCTCATATTCATACTTTGCGTTCTTCATCCACTCAGCCTGATCGACACACGCGTCCATTTCCTTCTGGATCAGAGTCTTTTCAGGATACACAGCTTTCTTGCCCATGTTATCGTTGAGGAACTTCTGTAAGGCTGTCATCGAAACCTTTCCGAAGATTCCGTCATCCTGACCTTTGGCAAGATAGCCCCCGGCGATCAGTTTTCTCTGTAAGCCCTTGCTTGTGTTCGTTCCCCACAGCCCATCCGGGTCCGAAAGCCCGAGCCACTTCTGCAAAGCCGTTACCGTTGGCGAGCCTTTGCCGTACTCATATGCGGTCAGAGCCGGAACGTATTTCTGCAAATCCTCACGAATCGTGATGCCGTCTGTCATCGTAACGCCGAGATACTTCTGGAGATGTCTGACTGTGTTTATGCCACCCACACCATCGACGGACAGCTTCGCATCGTCGTAGATCGGTGTAGTTCCGTACAGCTGCCCGGTCAGTTTGCCGGACCATACGCGGAGCACGTCGTTCTTCATGTTCTCTTCGTAGGTTATCCAGCCGTTACGGAGCGAGCTGTTTGAGTATGAGTCTTTGACATAGAGATGGTGCTTCTTGTCTCTAAACTTGTAGCTAACAGAACAAACGAAATGTCCTCCGCTCGTCCAACGTACACCCTTAGAGCCTCCGCTACGAGATCCCATCAAATAAATAGCCACCCTGTCGCCCTTTGCTAATTCTGTCCAAAGAGTCGACATTGTGGCGTGTTCCTTGACCTCAGTCAGTCCGTAGTGAGCCATCATTTTAGGGATGCCCGAGAAGTATGTCCCGTCTCCGTTTGGTGCCGCAAACTGTTTGCAGTAAGGCTGGATTGTGGCCGGTGTATAGTTCTTATACCGCTCCATCTCGATGATGATGTTTGCGATTGAGACCTCCCCACATCCGCAGTTCCGTATATACCACGGCTTCTTAGGATAGCCGAGACCGCCCCAGCGCGAGTCGGTCTGCAAGAATTTCGTCTTATTCATCGACCTCACCGTCCTCGATGTACTCCATGCCCTCGATGTCTATCGGCATGATTTTATTCTTTATGAACTGATAGAACACCTGATGCAGTCCGACAGACGCGAGACCGCTCAGCATACCCTTGACGACTCCCTCGTAATCGAAGCCGAATAAAATAAGCCCCGAAAGGGCTCCGAGCATCAATAGGACTGTAGGAATCCACTTGTCGTCTGTCGGCAGCCATTTCTTCATGACGAAACCGACACAGAGGCATCCGATCATGATCACCGGAATCAAATAATTTTCAAAGTCTATAGTCATTTGTGTCCTCCTCTTAAAATAAAAAGCCCGCCGAATTGACGGGCCGTCTGCGCGCTTCTATTCCGAGAGCTTGTTCTCGATGATATAGTTCCTCATCTGCGTGATCTTACCCTTCAGAGCAGAGTCCACAGCGAAGAAACTTCCCTTGTTGTTTGCCGATACGACATCGCCTGTCTCGGCATCGATCTCGTCGAATGTGTAGCTTATGCGATCGCCTCCGTTTACGTTCAGGACCGCGAATGATGCGAGCTGCTTAATAGTATTAGCCATAAAGTAATTCCTCCTGTTCTCTGATGTATGAATCCAGTAATGAGTCTTGTTCTGCTAAGCTCTTATATTCATCGAGCCTGACGCCGTACTGCTCGAGCCGCTGCGTTTCATAGCCCTTTTGCTTCGCTTTGAGCTCCCACGCGACTTTAAGGCCCGGTGTTCCTTTGATAACAAAGAATCGCGGCTGCTTTTCTGTGATCCAGCAGTCGCCCTCGCCTTCCTTCTGGAGAAAGACCTGATATTCTACCTGATCCGCTATGGTTTCGGAGAATATGTCGTCGAGATCTACATAGCAGAGCCCCTCTTCATCAAGGACCGCCTCTCCTATATCTCCGAAGAGCGGCGTCGGTGTTTCATAGCAGAATAGAAGGCGATCCTGATAGTTGTCGGTTTTTACCATTCTCGGCTTTCTTCCAGACACTACAAGGTCGCCAAAAACATTAACTGCGTCCGCTTCACCCAGCGGGCTAAGATTCAAACCGGCGACCGTACCTTTTATGGTTCCGACAACCGGCAAATTATTGCTCCATACGTCAGCGGTGCCGCCTTCACCCACATAAAAAGCAATTCCAGACAATGGATTAATGCTCGTTCCGTTTATTGACGAGGTGCTGTTTGCCTTGTATCTAATGCCTATCGTGTTATTTTCCAGTCGAATGCCTGAAAATGCCGGCCTTGTAATTGGCGGATTATCAGTCCTTTGATATACCTCGAATCTGGAGCCGGTTAGCTCTGCGTGTGAAACGGTTCCTCCCGCGTCGACTGTTTCGCACAGGAGCGAGTTCTGATTTATTTGATAATCCGCGATCGCGCCTTGCTTAGTCGTGAACTGACCGGTGTCAAGGTTCCATGTGTTCCTACCTGATACATCGGTTATTATTCCGGCCCTTATAAGGTTAGCTGTCAGCGCACCCGTTAAGATCATAGACGCGTTGATCTTGCCGTCTGCTGTGATCGCCACATCGCTGAACGGCCCGTTGTACCCGTTCGAGCTGTGTGCAAGTCCTCCCTGGTTCCACCTCCAGACGTTTCTCGCCTGGTTCAGATTAAGATTGTCTGTGATCAGGAGCTCTATCGGCTGCCCGTTTGCGTTCACGGTCGTGACTACATATCCGCCTGTGCCGCCTCTGATTTTCTCAGTTGCGTCATCAATAGCTTGCTCGTACTGCTCCTCGATAGTCTGTTTCGCCGTACTTATCGCGCCGTCCGTATAAGTCTTATAGTCTGTCTGCTTGACCCATGCGGAGCCGCTCCATCTGTACGTTGCACCTGTCGTTGAGTCTACAAGATAATCGCCGACCTCTTTATTCGCATACGTCCCCGACGTCGTCCCGTAGTAGATAGTGCTTTTCCCGTCTACCAAGTCGAAGAGATTATTTGACGTTGAAGAGTATGCTGACCACGTATTACTCGAGCCATTATACTTGTAAACGCCCTGAGGCTTTATCGTTACCGATCCGACTGTAATATTTGACGTTCCGGTGTAAAGCCATAAGTCCCCGTTATGCTGAGCCCGGGCATCCGCTGTCGTCCAGGCGCTCGCGGGATTTGTAGCCTGAGCCCATGTCTCGATCTTTGCGTCGATCTGTGTTTTGAGGCTCGATTCAAGAGCGCTTATTCCCGCGTCGGTGTATGCCTGATAATCTGTCTGTTTGACCCACGCTCCGCCTCGGTAGCGATATGTCGCGCCGTTCGTACTGTCCACGAGATAATCGCCCTCAGCAACTCCCGAATAGGATCCAGTCGGCCGTCCGTAATAGATCGTGCTCTTACCGTCCGCAAGGTCAAAGAGATTGTTTCCTGTCGAAGCGTAAGGCGACCATTGTCCGCTGTCTGCTGCCTCCAGAACGTTGTTGTTCTCGTCGGTTATGTCGACATTGCTCTCGTTGCATAGTGCTCCGCCGGTGATAAATGTGTACTGATAGACTCCCTGTGGTTTTACCGACTGCCCATCAACGACGAGGTCTGTCAGACCCGTATAGAGCCAGAGGTCTTTATCGTGTGCCGCTTTATCGCTCCATGCAGTTTGCGGATCTGATACTTGAGCCCAGGTCTCGATTTTTGCGTCGATCTGCGTCTCGAGCTCGTCCTTCATATCCGCGACCGCTGCGTCTGCGTAATTCTTCGCGGCCGCCTCAGCCTGATCAGCTTGAGACTGAGAAACTGATGAATCAATATAATAGTTGTAGTCGTTCCATACTCCGTTGATGTATGTCAGGATCGGTTTGTCCGGTCCCTGAAACCAGAGATCTCCGTTCTCAGCTCCTGTCGGTGTTGTGGCTCCGACAAAGATCTGAGACTTCCCGTCGATCATATCGAATACGGAGGACGGTATCGTCTGAACTTGCCAGCTGGTACCGTTCCAGCGGTATGTCGAGTTTTTGCTGAGCGTTGCCGTTGTGTCTCCGGTGTAATACCAAAGGTCACCGACGTGGTCTTGCCTCAAAGCCGGCGTGATCCAATCATCAGACGGGTCCGTGCTCTGATACCATGTCTCAGCCTTCCGGTCGAGCTGTCCTGTTATCTCGTCCACGGTGTCTGCAAAGGTCCCCGAAATAAAGGCATTGAGAGCCGAGTTGTCTGTGTATTTACTCGCCAGAATCCAGTCAGACCGACTGTATGTCTCCCCCGCTGCTTTTGGTACGGCACAACGAAGAATGTCCCCGTTCGCGCCCTGTGTCCAGAGGTCTCCGTCGTCATAAGGTGGGACCGGTTCGGTGTAGAAGATCCGCCTCTTTGCGTCTGCGGTGTCCTTCGCCTCTGATGCGAGCCTGAGCGCTTCCTGGACGCCAGTGTCTGATATTATCAGCCATTGGAATTGTCCATTCTCAAAAATAAAGCGCCAGGCCGTACCTGTTGCCGTGTTGTAGTATATATCACCGAGGTGTTCATTCTTCTTTTCATCTGTGTCCCAGCCGCTTCCTGAAACGTCAGGATCATACGCGACCGGCGGCGTATTCATAGACGGATCTGTATTGAAAAACCACGAGGTGATGTTTCCATCGATTTGGCTCTGAAGGTCTGCGATGTCCGCGTTTATGTCCAGAACAGCGGACGCGAGTTTTCCGTCTGCATATTGTTTCGCTGCTTCTGCCTTTGCCGTTGCGTCTGCTGCTGCTATATTCTGGACCGTGTTGATGTCCACGGCTATGGCCTGCAGTCCTGCAACGACGCCCGCGACCTTGCTGTTATATGTTTTTTCGAGTACCGATGCGAATGTCGACGGCTTGTCTCCCAGCTCCATCTCGTCGTATCTGTCGAGGAGTACGTTATAAACGACCCTAATGACCTTCGCTCGGAGGCTGGTCCCGTACATCGGCACAAAGACTCCGCAAGTGTCACAAAGGCTCAGCCTCTGAAGCGGCGCATAATCTTTGTATTCTTCCGTTTGCCAGAGCTGCACGAAGTTGACCGTCACGGTCTGATTCGGCAGCCATCCTTCCGATGCTCTAAGTCGGCCCGTTGCGAGTGCTCTTAATTCCTCGACTGTCGGCGGCTCCTGGAAGTCACTCGACAGGTCCATCGGAATGACGACCTCGCGTCCAGACGGTACCTGATGCCCGGAGCTGATGAAAAGCTCCGGCAGCATAACCAAATTCGAGACGCTCTCCTCTCCCTCAGTTACATCTCCGAGCCAGTACGGAACGACCGCCGTGTATGAGTTTGAAACGTCGAAGTCGTTTCTGTAGTCGATCAGGTTCTTCCCGTATCTGATCGAGACGTTGGTGTCCTGTCCTCGGTGCAGATAAAGGTCGACCTCGAACTTGTTGTATTTGTATTCTCCCGTGCCGTATATGTCGAGAATCGAGCCCTGGGATCCGACCAGCATTTCCTTTGCGTTCTTCGGTGCCTTGTGGTCGAAGTCCGCCGTGACGCTCTTATCCGTTAGGAATGTGAACGGATTGTCGTTGACGCTATACGCTTTTATTTTCATCAATGCTTCAGCGCACGAGGTAGCGTTGAACGGTGCGACCGTGATCTCGTTGAGTCTGTAGCTGATGTGGTGAGCGTAGAACGTGACCACTCCGTTTATAGGCTCGCTCCGGCCGTAAATATCGAATGGCTGGACGTCTCCCTGTTCGTCGTGGGTGCACGCTATTATTCGCCCCTCTTGTATCTCGCTGAACATCGGATCGTTCACCGCGACATCAAACTCGACCTCATAAATGCCGTTTCGCTCCTCCGTTGCAATGCAGCGTATGCAATTAAGACGGCCCAGACCGTTAGATCTGAAGGCCGTCTCTGTTCTTTCGTATAGAATAGGAATCATTTGTAAATTCCTTCCTTCAATTATTTTAGATCATTAAATTCTCATTATTAAGATAATGTGCAACTAGCAAAAGACCAACCTGACGCAGTTTTATAGCCGAAAATCATTGATCTTGCGCCTAGCCCATAGAAGATTACACATGAATAAGTTGTTGATGCTGTTTTACGTAATTCACCAAGATACGTTGAACCACTAGCGAATGGAGCAAATGATGCTGTTGCTGCAAACCTAATCTGCGCTATCGAATGACTGGCCATTGTGCCAAGTTTCGTATTCAGCGCATTTGATATATCAGTCAAAGAGCCACAGTCCTGCAGCGTCTCGATTGTCATATTACTATTTAATGCATCAAGTGCCGCCTTTACCGACTGCGCGGATCCGGCCAGCGACGAGCCGGTGTACTGCTCAATGATAGCCTTTGCGAGATTTGCGACGGTCACACGTCTCGATGCCCCGGCTGCTGTTACTGCTCTTATGAAATCGCTCTGTGTGATGCTTGTGATTGCGCTTAATGCTGATTCTTTTATACTCATTTTTATATCCTCCACCATCTCGGTATTATTTCAACGGCGCCTGTTGTGTAGGTGAAGCCAGTCAGCCCGACCGGGATCACCGGGAAATCATTCCCGTTAAACGAAACGTGCGAGCTCGCTCCTGTTATGATGCCGCCCGCGGACGTGTATATTTCCATCGACTCGCAGTCGATGTATATCGTTGTGGTGTCGCTTATGTCGAATATAGATATAAGCTGGTTGCCGATGCCGATGTTGCCCGGTCCTGTCGCCTTGATCAGCGGCTTCGAGGCGAACGGCGTCGGGTTCTCGATGTTGTCTGACAAAGTGATGCCGCCCTCAATGTCGACCCCGTTTTCGTCTGCAAGCTGGACAGAGTTTTCATCGAGGAGTCCCTGATAATTCGACACAAAATTGTAAGGCTGCTCCCCGTCCGTGAGAAAACGCTGCGGCTTACAATCGAACGTTATCTCAAACTCGCCCGCCTGATGATGTGCGACCGCATCGGCCTCAAGCCCTGACCTATAGAGTGCCATTCTGTACTCGTCCGTGTTGTATTCGTCCGAAAGTCTCTTATAGGAAAACCGCGACGCGAGCACATTCCTGAACGCCGCGATCTTTTGCGCGAAGTCGTACTGGTTATCAGCAAAGCAGCCGGCCGGATATGTGACTTCGATATTCTCGAAGCGCCCCTGATCTATTGCGAGCGCTCCGTTCTTTCCGGGGATCACTACCATGTCGACCGCCCTCTCCGGCGCGTTGTAAACGGCCTCGCCCGATATATAAACGCCATAATCGAGACTGTTTATCCCGTCAAAGGTTAGTGATTTAAATATAGCCATTTGCCATGTCCCTCCGTTTCTGGACCCTTGCGAGAGCTTGTTCGACCTTCCTCCCCAGCTCCGTCTCATTCATGCCCGCAGACGGATAAACGTTGATCGTGATCGTGTCTCCTCCTGTCTGCATTTGGTCGAGCTTGTCCCAGAACTTATCGAGCGGAACGACCGCCTCAGGGCCGGCCTCACCGACACCGATAACGGACGGCGTGTCAAAGATTCCTCCTGTCTTGTACCAACTGATTGAAAACTTTGGAACTGACGGAGGATCTAGACTGAGCTTTCCTGATACTTTCAGATGAGGCAGCTTTAACTTCGGGAACTTCAGCTTTGCGTTATTGATCGCATCCTTTATTTTTGCGACTATCTCTTTGACTTTGTCGAGCGCGTTCTGTATAGGTGTAACGATCGCCGTTTTGATGTTGTTCCAGATCGTTGTGACGCGCGTCTTTAAATCATTAAACTTCCCGACTGCGTTGCTTATGATCGAATCGATCGTCTGCTGTATTGTCGTTTTAATGCTGTTCCAGGTCTCCGTCAGCTTCGTCCATAGTTCCTGAGCTTTGGCTTTTATAAGGTCCCAATTCTTATATAGCGCAACCCCAATCGCGACGACGCCGGCAATAATAGCGATTATCGGAAGAAGTGCACCTGATCCCAGCGCTCCTATAGCCGGGCCGAGTGTTGCCATCAGGGACATGATCGAGCTGATCGCGAATGATATTTTTCCGAGACCTATAAGAAGCGGAGACAATATCGCCACCACGCCCGCGATGGATGCTATCAACGTCTGAGTTTCCGGGCTGAGACTGGTGAACCACTCCGCAAGCCTTCCGACCAGATCGACGACCTTTTCAAGCACCGGCGCGAGATACGCTGCGAGCTGAGTCCCAACAGTCTGGAACGCAACCATTCCGATTGCCTTCATCATGTCGAGCGAGTCGTTGAACTGATTCGCTTTGTCGAGAGTCTCCTGATCGATATAATCGAGTCCGTACTGTGCCAGAGTCTCCGAGACTCGTTTGTACGTTTCGCCATTATCCTCGATTAAAGGATTGAGCTCAGCAGCAGACCGGCCCATCAACTGCATCGCCAGCGCGTCGCGCTCTGTCTCGTTCGTCATTGAGCCGAGTGCAGCGATGACCTCTTGCCAGACTGCGTCCCCTTCTCGAAGAGACCCGTCTGCGTTCGTAATATCGACATTGAGCTTTTTGAACGCCTCAGCGCTTGCTCCCGTTCCCTTCGATGCAGACATCATCTGCTTTTCGAGTTTTACATGAGAGCTTGCAATCGTCTCGACCGACACATCAACCAGATCCGCCGCAGCCGAATACTTCTGAAGCTCCTGTGTGCTGATGCTATACACCTTCGACAGCGTGTTGATGTCATCCGCCCACGCAGCAGATTTGACCGTCACCGCTCCGATAGATGCCACAACCGCCGCAGCTGCCGTCGAGAGCCCTTGCATTGCCTGTCCCGCAGAAGTGAGGCTGTTCCCCATTTCCTTGAACTGTTCAGACATAGCCCGGAGATTTACATTCCCGACTTTCCTCAGCTGCCCCTCGAAGGTCTTGACCTGGTTCTCGGTTACGATGATTTCTCTCTGGAGCCTTCTGTATTCTTCTGAAGTCTTATCGACCCCCGCCGCGTCCATTTGTGCCTGAGCCTGTTTCAGCGCGTCTAGTTTCGTTTTGGTCTCCTCTACCTTCTGAGTGAGAAGCTGCTGTTTTTGTCTCCAAAGCTCGACCGATGTAGGATTGAACTTCAGAGCCTTATCAACCAGCTTCAGCTCTTTATCGAGGTTTTTCGTCTCGTTATTGATTTGTCTGAGAGCCTTATCGAGCTTCGTGGTGTCGCCCCGGAACTCGATTGTTATGCCCTTGATGTTTCCAGCCATTTATTTGCCCTCTAACCAAAGAACGCATTTATGTCGTTCTGTGATGCCTTGCGCTTATTTCCTTGTTTCTCGGCTCGTTTCTGAGCCTTTTCCGCCCTATTCTGCCGCTCGTTGTAGCTGATGCAGAAGTCGACCACTTGACCGAGCTGCATCCGGCGGATGTCTGTCATCGTTAGTCCTCGCTCGAGTCCGGCGAGGATGATGTCGTCGAGTGTGATGGCTGAAGATTTTTCAGACTTTCGCCCAGATTCTTCAGCCTCTTCAAGTTTTTTGAGCTCACGAACCCCTTCAGAACGAGATCAAACACAGCCGGGCCCACTACATCAAGCGGGAACTCTTCGAACTGTCTGACCCACTTCTTAGGTGGATCTATACTCTCATCTGCCGCTTTAGCCATCGCCCAGGTCACATTGACAACGAGGTCGACAAACTCGGCCTGATACATCGGCAGCATAAAGTCGAGCGTTCTCCCCTGAAGAGCCTCGGCTATACTTTCCGCCGTCATCCTTTCGCCTTCTGTTGATTCTGCAACCACAGCCGAAACGCCCTCGATCATAGATGTGAGGAGCGGCATGACTGCCGGGAGAATATCCTTCCCGAACTGGTCTCTATATTCCATAGTCCAGGCCACGTTGTTATTTAGCCGGACTTCTTTTTTTCCGATCTTGATTATTTTTTCCACGGTTCACCTCCTATGAAAAAAGGAGCGGGCCCAAAAAGAACCCGCCCCGTCTTGTTATGGTGCGATAACCGGTGCTGTTGGAGCCGTGAACAGGTCCGCGTATCCTGTGTCGCCCGGTTTGAGGACGGCCATTGTCACGCCTGTCGTATTGTCTCCGATGCAAGTAACGCCCAGAGTCTCCGTTGCCGGTTCCTTATTCTCCTCGATAGTGTTGTACTCTCTTGTGATCGCTCCGAGAGTGCAGTTGTAGAGGATGACCCTTCTCACCTCAGCATCGCCCTCGACCTGAAATGCGATATAGACATTCGGCTTCGATGCGTTCTTTACGTTCGCAAGGCCGCCGTTTGTCAGAGCCCTATATCCGAGGAACTGAGTCTTAAACTCATCGTCAAACATCGCGACTTCGAGATCGCCTTCGATAGAGCCGCCAGAGTAACCGCTCCAGTAGATAATGTTATCTGCATAGAAGTTATTCTGTTCGCTCTGCTCTTCAGGCGAGAACGAAACGGCTCCCTTCTGGTGATAAGGAGTCCCGAGTGTCACGGTTCCGTCTGCGTCTGTGTATGTTCCGACATGGAGCTGGGATATACCAAATTCAACTTTATTAGCCATTGATAAGCCCCTTTCGTTTAAATGTAGTAGTAGATCACGAAAACGCCCTCTTCTTCGATGTAGACGTCCTCGCTTTTGTCATATAAAAAGCCATTGTCCACCAGTGCGGTTTCAATGGCTTCCTCGTTTGATTCGTTTTTCGTTGTGAAGTAATACTCGACCTGATAAGTGTTCTGTTTCCAGTAGTGCGTATTGTCCGCCTCGAAG
>Ga0326512_10003636_pt1 | contig 11284 bp, 21 predicted proteins | sample 1_2617_0518_D_FD_203652 | JGI IMG/M metagenome (GOLD analysis project Ga0326512, IMG submission 203652) | Bovine rumen microbial communities from UC Davis, California, United States - 1_2617_0518 | ecosystem: Host-associated > Mammals > Digestive system > Stomach > Rumen | place: USA...
CTGGCGTATAACTCGGAGCTTGTGCCTTCGGAGCTTCTTTCTTTGTCTCCGCTGTTTCTGCCTTTCTGCCTTTCCATTCCTCATACGACATGCCATCAACAGTCTCAAAATTCTTGTAGAAATTATCGGGATAATCATCAAGGGCGGCAATGAGTGTACATCGACAGTTGTACACCTCCGCAGGTGCGCCGAGTGGGTCTCCAGGATAGCGGCATCCGTTTGAGAATCTTTCACCTACTTCCTGCACCTCGCCATCAATATATCTGTGGGTCTGTCTTGTCTTGCTGTCGTGTGTGGCTAACCAACGCTGATGCAGTTTGATTCCCATTTTTTCAGCGCGTTTGTAGGAATCGACACGCCCTCTGTTTTCCGCCCCCGTGGTCATTGTTCTGGCATTTCTGATTGCCGCGTTCTTGGACATGTCCGTGACTGTCCGAAGCCTTTTCGCTATCTGTGGGATTGATTCACCTGTTATCACGCCTTGGAGTATCGCCGAATTAAGCTTTTGTTTGTTCCACCTCTGTTCTTTTGGAATATTAACGCGCGGTTCTGGGAGCAAGCTTTGGTCATTCTGCAGAAGCTCTTTGACCGTGTTCCTGTCAACCAAGGTAAATCCAGTATCAATGTTAAGCCCATTTTCGACCTCATAGGATGCCCAATTAGCACTCTCTGCATATATGTCGGGCAATTCGTCACGAATGATTGCTTGGGCGTGTTCTCGGGCGTTTGAGAGGTCTTGTGATAGGTTCTCCACCATGTCTGTGTAGTATTGACCACTTAACATTTTGTTCCGCCGCCAAGTCAGATACTCATCCCTGCTCAGTTTCCCACTTTCAACCTGCTCCTTTTTCTTTTTGTCGTTTTCCTCAAACCGCTCAAAGTAGTCAGCACTCTTTTTCTTCATTTCCTTTAGTGCCTTTTCGTACTCCATGCGGATTTTCCGTTCCATCTTGGCAAGCTCTTTATCACAAATTTCTCTGCCTTTATCCATTCTTAGTACCTAACATTTTCTTTAACTGAGCCAGTACATCCGTCAGCTCCGTTTTCACTTGTTCTTTCTGTTCCGTGGTCAGTGAATCAAGCCTCTGTTCAAGAACATCAAGCCTTTCATTCATCGCATTTGTGACTTCCTGTGTAGGTGATGCCGTGACAGTTGATGAAGCTGATGAGGTTGAGGACTGTGCAACAGATGCCTTTGTCTTTTTGGAGCTTTTCTTCGACTTCTTAGAGCTGTCTTTTGCCTTTTTGGAGCTTTTGGCTGATGTTTTAGCCTTTGACTCTTTCTTTGGCGTTGCAAACTGGCTGTTAGCCTTTATCTCCTGTATCTTCTTTAGTGCCTTGGCTTGGAAATCCTTTTTAATCTGTGCCTTTTCCGCATCGGTCTTGGCTTTTCCAAGAGCCTCATTCATTTCCTTTTTTAGCGACTCTTTCGCCATCGCCGCTTCCATCTTTCCTGCGTCATTCAAGCCAGATGATGAAAGCCCGACAAGATTTTCCTGCTTTGCCTTTTTAGCCGCGCCCTTTTTCTTGCCCTTCTTTGCAGACCCTTTTTTCTTAGTCTTTTTAGCAGAAGTATCCGCGCCCTCTGCCTTAGTTCCAAGCTTGCGCCCTTTCAGCAAGCCTTTTTTTCTGTATTGCACATAATAATCATGTGCCTTTTTAGCATCATAAGCCATAGTCAAAGCCCTCCTAACAGTTTTTCAATTCTGTCAGCTAGTGCCTGTATGTCTGCGCTTCCATCATCTTCCTCATCAGTCTCAAAATCGGACATGAAATCAGCCTCATCGGTATCCTCCATCTCCTCTTCTTCCTCTTCCTCAGAGCCTACAGGAAGCATATCCATTTCAGCTTTCTCTTTCATTTCCAGTATTTCATCAAGTCTGTCAGCATCGCCTAAAATGGTTAAAAGCTTTTCTGTAATATAATCTTCTGGCAGATACTCGGCACATGAAAGCACCACGGTCACTTCCTCAGACTTGTTGATGATGATTGAACGTGAATAGCTTACAGTATCATCGATTCCTGCAAGCTCAAAAATAGCTTTAAGTGCCGACGTAACTTGGAACTCTATTCCATCAGCCTTTTCATTCAGTGGCTCATACGCCGCCTTAATCTGTGTAGCTGTTGCCGCTCCGCTTGCTATGCTTTTAACGTCAAGAGCCATAGCATCCCTGTAAAGGTCGTTTTCAAGCCTTGTGAGTATTGCTTCGCGGCTTGCATAAGGTACTTCCATCGTATGTGATTCAGCATGTGCGCCGCCATCTTCTACCACCGCCGCGCGTACCGTTTTCATACGCTCAACGAATTTTACAAGGTCAATATCATCCATTCCTCCTGCGTTCTGGATAATCCAGTATATCTGTGAGGCATCATCAATATCATTTGCAAAACCGCTCTTGATAAGGTCATAGCAGTCTATCTGCTCCCTAAGACCTGTTAAGGTTGATATATGGCTATCATTGCCGTACATCGGCACAATAGGGAAATTAGGGTAGTTCTCGCCCTTATAGATAATATCTCCATCTGCTTTAGTTGATTTGACAATGTTCTTGTACGCCCTCTTCTTCTGCAGGATAGTTCCCTGTGAGGCTGTCTTTCTGCTCCACATATACTGAGTATATCCGTCAAGTTCGTAAAGTGTAGCTCTCAACGGCTTGTCAGAGTCAATCTGCCAAAATCGGATACCTGCCTTTAATGCTCCGTCCTCTTCGTCATAAAGCGGCATGAACTCTGTTAGCTTAAATATGTCAATGTGGTCTAAGTTCCAAAAGCCGAAAGCAACGCCGCCGATTCTTGCTTCCCTTGCCCATTCCTGCACCTTATCATCAAAATCCTCGCCCAATGCATCCTCTTTGTCAGTTTCGCCAAGAGTCACGCCATTTCCAAGCAGGTATTGAATCTCCTGTGTGGTGAATGTCTCATAAAATCCACTGCAAAGCTTATAATTTGCGCTGTAGTTGTCGGGTACGGCTTCTCCGCTTATCGTGTATAGCAACTTCTGATATGCAAGGATGGTCGAATTGCGCTTGTCGAAGTATCTTTGAGCATTGTAGGCGGCAAGGTACTCGGGGCTTGATTTATGCTCATTGATACACTGATGCACAAAATTAATCAACTCGGCATCAGATTTCATGTGTTCCTGCAGGTCTTGGAATGTGCGCATTTGTTAACACCTCTCTTTCATAGATGATTAAAAATAGGATTATAGGGTTCTTTATCAATTCTAGGATATAATACACGGACTATTGATGCCGCCGAATCTGGGGCATCATCATGTTCCGCTACATCGGTATAATCGCATATCTGCTCGATGTATTCGGCATCTGTGCCAGTTACAAAAATAACATCTTTCCATACTTTTTTTAAGTAGGTGACTATCTTGATGTATTTGTTGGTTGTCTCCGCATAGGTTGCCACCCTCATGCCAAGCTTTTTGAGGTCACGCGCAACCATGCCCTTATCCGCGTTAGTTTCATTATACAGTTTTCCACATAGGAACTGCGTGTAATAGCCTTTAATCATATCATAGCAGTCCTCAACATGTTTCCGCCACATTTTCCCAAACATGTATATCTTTCCATCATGTATTTTGGCTATCGTCATTGCCGTGTAGTCCTCACCGTAGAATGCCGAATCAACATGCATGATACCGTTTAGGATTGTTGATGCATCTGCGCCCTGCTGTGGTGTTAGGAATATAACGTCCTCAGATGCAATGTGTTTAAGCTCATAATTGGCGGCAAAGAGCGAAGGTGACATACTCGCCCTCAGTTCCTCAATCTGTTCATCTGTCATTAGTTTGGTAGCATGACAGTCATATTTTTTTGGTTCTGGCATTAATTGGAATGCATCATCCTTGTGCCACGGAGTACCTGTGTTGATGAATCTTCCGCCACGGTTCTTGATATTAACAAGCTCCATGTATGCCGCTTTGGTGCGCTCGCGTTCTGCCGCGCTTGCCCTATCTTTCAGATTGACAATATCATCAGTCACCACAATGTCAGCGTGTTTTCCTGTGATTGACGTTCCAATACCCAAGCCGACAAGCTGCGAAGTTCCACGAAAGCCAGATGATAGGTTTGTCTGAATCTCACTGGAGCTTCTGACTATAAATTGAAGCTCTTTATTGTGCAGGATTTCGATTATTTTTCTACAGCAACCCGAATCAAGTATCTTGGCGGTCTGTTTGATGATTTCAGTCACATCGGTATCGGTCTTTCGGAAAAATAATACAGTCTCATTCGGTTTCTCGATGATATGGATTGCAAAGAACAGTGAAAGAGTAGTCGTTTTATATGAGCCACGATGCCCCTGCAAGGTCTGGTCCTCATCATCATAAAGAAAGTGCCAAAGCCATTCATTGTGAATATCGGTCAAATCCTTAAAGCCAACCCAATGCCCGACCTCTACAGGATGTTCATACAGCAAATCATATATCTGTTTTTTGCTTACGTTCATTGAAGTACGCTTCCATTTCCTTTATCGAATCATCATCAGCCCTAGTAACCTGCACTTCCTGTTTTTCCGTCTGTCCGAGATACTGTTTGCCAAGCCAAATCGCCATGACTGCAGATTTTTTAGCCAAATCAAACTGATAACGTCTCAAACTCATTTTGCCTTTAGCCGAATGTATTTTATATGTTTCCGCAAAAGTTTGTTTATACGTGCGTTTGCACCATCTTTCGATAGTGTCTGGAGAGCAGTCAAAGACTCCTGCAATTTCATCCAATGTACATTGGAGCGCACAGAGCTTTTTGAACAGCTCCGCGTCAATTTCCTTCCTTGGTCTGCCCATCTTCTTTTTTGTACCGCTTTTCTTTGCGCTTTTATCCTCGGCTGTTGATTTTTTCGGTGTTCTTCCCATCCATAATCACCACCCTTCTTTAATTTTATAAATCTTTCCATTGGATTTTTTCATCATTCCGAATTAAATATACATTCTCATCCGAGCCGATAAGGTTGATAATTCCTTTATGGGTAAAAATTCTATCTTGATGTTATCCATTATTTTCTTTTGCCTTTCTCTTGTTGCTCCACTTGCTTTTATTTATTTCTTTTTCAAAAGCATCTTTGACGTTCCAACCCGCCCTTAGCCTTTGATATATTAAATATCTGTTCTTACCATACTTGTCAGCTAATTTTGCAACGGTATCTCTTTCGCCATTATATTCCACAATCAAATTACTTCTTCTGTTGTTTTGATTTTCTTTTACTGTTACCCACCTACAATTATCGGGCGAATAACCTTTTTCATTATCTATTCTGTCAATCTGCAATTCGTCCGAATATCCATTTGACAATGACCACTCTCTAAATTTTGTATAGTCATTTAACCATTCATCACACATTTCTATATCTTTATAATGTGTATGAGAATTTATTCTAGCTATTATTTCTTTATATCTTTCGTACAATCTTTCCTTTTGATAACCATAAGCATTATGATAATTTATGCCATTTTCACAATTCGGGCATATCGCTTTTGCTTTTATAAAGCCTCTGCTTTTCCATGCTTCAAACCCACATTTTACGCATTTTACATAATATTGCGTATCACTTTTGTAATGCCTACTATCTAAAATCAAAAACCCATTTTTAATAGTTCCTATGTTCTTTGTTTTTCTTACTGCCATATAATTACCTCCGATAAGATAATTATACTACATCAAAGCCGAACTATTAATAACTTAATGAACAAGTCTCCTTTTGCTCACATTATACATTAAATGCGTGAAATCGCGCAAAAAACGCATGAAAAAAGCCCAAGTTTTAAAAACTTAGGCTTTAGGTTCTAAAATATTAGTTTTTAATAACTAAATTTTTCATTCTTTGGATTTCTTCTTCCAGAACGTACCAAGGAGCGGTTTCCGAGTTCTTATAGGCTTTGATGCGTCCGTCATAAATCCACTGTCTCAAAGTCCTTGGCTTTATGTTCAGCATCTCCGCCGCTGTTTTCAGTCTGTATGCTTTTTCCATCATCTGCCTCTACTTTCATTTCCAAAATGGGTTTTAATCTCCGCCTGCACATTTCATCAGCGTGTTTCTTGATGTATTTCCTTCGCTCATATATCTTGAATTTTTCCTTATGCTCCTTTCTGTATAGTCTTTGATACTCCGCCCTGCTGTCCTTTTTAGGTTCACCAATGCAATCGTCAAATTTACAATTGAGGCAATCGCCATCACACTTCATTTTTCACACCCCCACACGCTCAATCTGTTTCCGAGTCCTCTAACGCCTCTCTTATTGTTTTTCCAAGGGTTTCATTGTCCATGTAAGAAAGCTTCTGCATAACTGCACCCCAAGCCTTGACGCTGAATAAGCCACACTCAACAGCCTGTGCCTCTTCTGGCTTTTGGGTTACAATGAAATCATGGTAAATCTCCGTCAGCTTCTTTTCAATCTGTTCTTGAAACTCATCATTGCCATATATGTTCATTATACTATCATCCTCATTCCGCATTTAGTACAGTGACCAAAAGCCACCTGCCATGATAAGTCATATTTATTGCGCATGTAGTGAGTTTCAAAAGCCTTTATAGCTCCGCATGTGAAGCAATTAGTATTCTCAACCTTTGTTTCACTTCTCTTTTCAAGCCACTCCTGCATTTTCTCATCAACCTCACAGGGCTGTCCGCATGAAACGCATCTGTATTTAGCACATGAGCGGTCAAATATCAGTGGTTCTTCGCACACCGAGCATACTGGACTTCCGAAACATTTATCTTTTTGGTAATCATAATCAATTCCCCATTTTCCTTTTAACATTCTAACTCCTAACTAACCATTTCAATTATCAATTTTGTAGCGCAGGCGGCATTTGCAAGCCCCCAAAAAAAAGATAAATCCCGCCCCTTTTTCGCATAATCAATCCCCTCGGCAATCACAAAGAATATGTGAAAGCAAATCAATACTTTATCCATCATTGTCGTTATTTTCCTCTGAGTTGTTTTTCATAGCGTCTAAAATTTCTTGAATCGGAAAGTGCCGTCCAGTCTTATGCAACTCTGATATACTTCTACATCCCCAGTGACCTGTTCTTGAAAAGAAACATGCTATTTTATCATCAGTATTGGTGACTATGTATGTATAGTTTTTATCAAGTTGATAAACTTCATCCCCGACCTCGATGCTCTCGACATTCATTTCGGGAGCATCCTGCTTTTCTTTTGGTTGCCATAAAGTATTACCACTTCCATCAAAATGACATTCTTCACATTGAGCATCATCGTTCTTTGGCATACCAGTCTCAGTATGACTACAAGTTTTACAGCTCTTTTCGACCTGCTTCTGCTTTGGTGTCCACCTATCACGCTCTATGCATAGCACACCTTTTATATCGCATTTGAATTTGTTATCATAACCGCAATAATGGTCACAATTCTCACAGCGCTTTTTGCTCTGCTCTTGCTCTTGTCCCTGCTTCTTTTCCCACTCATCAAGCTTTGCTACTGCCTCTTGCACGGGAATATTTTTCATCACACCGTAATAAGACGTACCATAAATTTTAAGAATGTCGACAGAGGGTATGCCACCAATTGCGTCTGAAAGAACTATCTTCCTTGCAACTTCCCAGGCACGTTTCATGCCGCAAGCCTCGGCGCACTTTGCTTCTTCCGCCCGAAGTTCCTGCCCATGCTTTAAGCCTTTTTGATAAGCTTCTTCAAGGTCTTTTTTTAAGGGTTCATGAAATAACATTCTTTCGGCTTTCTGACCGTCTTTCTTGCCTATTTCATAAGCATCTTTGTATCCTGCGCCGTATCCTTTGTTGTATTCAGCCAACTTTATACCTTCGAAAATATCTATAGTTAGCACTTCATGTATGCCTTTGTTGTAGCCATCCTTATAAGCCTTATCACTTATTTCATCAGACTTTTTGCAAGTGATTAAGTCTTTGTCGTTGCAAGCGTCCTTGTAGCCTCTGTCGTACTGAGATCTTCTGATTTTTTCAAAGTCCTTTATGGTAAGCGTTGACATTCTGCCCTGCTCATAACCTCTCTTGTACTCGGCTTTCTTTTCATCATCAAATTGCTTTTCAAGTTTCTCAATCTTTTCAGCTTCGCCATCTAGTTTGCCATCATGGTATCCCTGCTCATAACCCTTGTCGAAAACATCGTCAATTATACCCTTTTGTTCAGCCTTTATATTTGCTACTACTGCGTAATCTCTCATTAATCATTCCTCAATAAAATCCGTGATTTCAATACCGACAATACATTTATTCATTTCATAAGCATCACCGTCTATTAATAAAACATTGCCTTCTGAATCATGTAACTCTGCCTTAAAATAGTCACCTTCACATACTAAATTGCAGTCGTTCTCCGGTATGCTATCCTCATCTATATCACAATCAAAATCAAAGTCTAGTACATCCAAGCCTTTGCAATTACCACGTACAGATAAATAAATATGTCCTACATATTCCCACTGCTGTAGCGTTATTTTTATTTTATGCGTTCCGTATGCATTAGGATTATAATTCTTCATTCTTCATCACCGTCCTCAGATAAAATGTTGCTAACTATATCTTCCACTCTTTCCCAAACCTCACCACTCATGTTCTTCCGAAGATAATCATCATCAACTATATTATTTAAGATTTTAGCAAGATATGGCTTTACAATCTCCTGCTCAGTGACTACTTCAGCATTCATTACATCATCTGCAAACTGTACTAATTCTTCATATTCATTTTCATCACTTGGTATAAATAATGAGTTTCTATCAATAAGTTCACGCTTCATCATCTTCTATTCTCCTATTCCATAGCTGAACGGGATAATTCATAGTCGTTTTCCAAGACTCGTAAGCTGCCTGTACAGAGTTTGGTGTTCGTATTCCGCACTGATTACACTGAACATACCATGTCTGTTCTAATTTTTGGTGTTTTCTAAGTCTCGCTTTTCCACCACAGAAAGGGCACGACTTTAATGAAATCTTTTGTCGTTCTATTTGGTATTCAGTCATTCCCATCTATCTACTCCTTTTAAGAATTTTAATATCTCATACTTCCTCACTTTCTGCCTCACTCAGCTTTCCATATTATCGAAAATATCACACACTAACTGTAGTGCATCTACTTGTGCTTCATCATCCTGCATGATATATTCGCCCCCCATTTCTTCTGCAAGTGGATGTTTTTCCACATATCCTGCTATAAGTGCTTTTATCTCTTCCATGTCGTATATCATCACTTACCCCTCACCTCGTTTGCTTGAAAATCACTTTTTCACCGCACTGTGGACACTGAACAAACTCCCTGAAAGCCTTGTAGTTGTCTGTGTCCTCACGCTGTACGTCTTCATCTTCATAACTGAATTTACAGCCACATTCACAGCACGTACAAACGCGTCTAGTTCCCTTTTTTATCACTATAATCATTTTCCTCACTCCTCAATATCAATATATGCTGACAACTTTCCGCCATTAGATTTCCAGTCTCCGAGTAAACATTCAAAAACCATGTCCGTGTCCATAAACAAGCCTTCGTCAATGCAATCTTTTGCAATCTCTTTACACTTTGCTATTGCTTTTTCGAGAAGTTCTCTTTCTTCTGCATCTAAGTTGATTTCAACGCTTTTACTTACACTGCTCATTTCTTATCCTCACTTTCTGCCTTGTACTTATCAATAATATTCAAAATATAATTGCAAGCATAATCGCTTTCACTACTACTTGGATTTACATTATACATAAAGTGCTTTATCTCGGCTCTTATCTTGTCAAGAATAGGCTCTTGCTCTAATGATAAAAGTCTTGTTACATCTTTTTCTGTATGTCCATCCCAGTGTTTACCACGTTCCAGTTCTATGCAATCGAATAATGAATAGAAAGTATCTTCGTAATGGTATGTGTAACTTCCCTCTGGCGTATCAATTCCTACTACAAACCATCCACCACCAAAACAAAGTTCTCCATCTTCGTGCCTAAGAGATTTCCATGCTTTATCTTTGTTCTGTTTAACAATTGTTGCAAACAACATCATTCTCTGATAGTAAAGTTGTCTGAACGTATGAAATCCATCGCTTACATCATCAATCTCTTTCACATGAGCAATTTCGCAGATTGCTCTTATTCTCTTTATTTCCGTATCAGTCATTCTTCCTCACTTTCTGCCTTGTCAGCAAGGATTGCAAGACTTTTAGATATATCTGTAAGCATTGTAGCAATTGTACCAAGCTGAAATGCTACCATTTCTTCATAAGTCCCAGTTGGCTTTAATTCCATTCTTTTAACCATTTCACTAATAACCATTTTATTTTCTTCAACTCTTGTCATTTTTACTCCTTAATGTGATGGCAATCGCAAATATTATTGATTTTCTTAGTCACCTTCTCCACACATGCCGTTAGTTGATTAACTTCATCAAGTCTCAATTCGTTGTCTGGGAGATTTAATACCCTATCAAGTGATTTTGCAAATTCGCCTGCCTGTTTGTTGTAACCTTCCCACGCCTTTTCGTATTTCTTTCTATCTGACTTCTTCATACCCTCCATGTGTTTTTTATCCTCTTATTCTTTCTCAATGAACTCGTCCTCATTCAGCTCTGCTATGTTCTCAAACATATCGACAACCATATCAACAGCCATGCTCTGAGCTATTTCCGAATCCCTTATATAATCGCCGCCAATCTGCACCGCCAAAGGCAGTTCATCGGCAAACCTTTCAAGCTCCGATTTGATAAAACCTAAATCAATTTTCATTTCTAACCTCACATATCCCTAAAGAACGGACAATTTGCCTCTTCGCATTTCTGCCAGTCAGCCCATGACTCTGCAAGCTTTTTGTTTTTAAAATTGCAGGCTTGAACAGCATCTTTATCTTTTCCGTCCAGTTTGAGCCATGCCATTTGATGTCTGCAGTAATCGTCCCTAAAAGTCTCAAATATTATTTTTGGTTTTTGAGACTCATTAGGATAATCAAAGATGCTCATCTGATGGAATGCCATTTTTAACCTCCTTTTTTTCTTTTGCCTTTCTTTCCCTCTCGATTTTGTAGAGGATATTAAGGGGATAGCTGCAGATTTCAAAGCATTTTGTCATTATTTGCCTGTTTTTGGGGCATTTTTTGCACTCTGCACAAATATTCCGCATATCAAATCCTTTTTGCCCTGTCATGCTCAATCAGAAGCATCGTTCTTTCCTTGATTTTCCTGCGTCTTAGGTCTCTGACCTTTTCATTTGCATTCTTTTCGCATCTGTAGATTGCCCTAATCCAGATAGCGGTGATAATCACAGTTGGCAGGAAAAGATATATTGCTTTAATCATCATTGTGTTAATACT
>Ga0326512_10003637_pt1 | contig 11282 bp, 6 predicted proteins | sample 1_2617_0518_D_FD_203652 | JGI IMG/M metagenome (GOLD analysis project Ga0326512, IMG submission 203652) | Bovine rumen microbial communities from UC Davis, California, United States - 1_2617_0518 | ecosystem: Host-associated > Mammals > Digestive system > Stomach > Rumen | place: USA: California...
CAAGCCTCCGTGAAATATACATACCTACATCCGTAAAAAAGATACAAGATTTTGCGTTCAAATACTGCTATAATCTTGAAGACATTTATTACCAAGGCACAGAAGAACAATGGAAAGAGTTTACTGTAGGTTGGTATGAAGCGGTCATAACTGCCAGTGACGGTACTACTGTACTTAAAGATAAAAACGATAAAGTCCTTAAGAAGTTTGGAAAAAAGTTGTACATTAAGGACGGCAACGATAATCTTTTCAAGGAAAATATCAAGGTTCATTTTAACAGTGAGCCACTGGAAATAAAGCTTGGATTAGACACAAATACATATAATTTTACCCGTAAGAAAAACTATGGAAACATTCAATTCACTGTTGACGATGAAAAAAACGCACTTAGAATTGACCATATAGAAAGCATAGGTGCTTTTCACGTACTTGAGCACGTAATTTATGCTTTCGGTAAAAACGCTTTCTTGAATTGTCCGAATCTGTATGCAACATTTACATACACAGATGACATAGATAAATATTTCCATGATTCTGGTATATCAAAGGACAACGGGTTTACTGTAAATATTCCCAAGAGCATAACGGAAATTGCTGACAATATATTCAAAAACTACCAAGGTCTTGAATGTGTCAACTTCGAAGAAGGTATTCAACTTACCCGCATAGGAGACTACGCATTTTACAATTGTAAGAATCTAAACAAATTTGTAAATCTGCCAGAATCCGTGAACTACATAGGTAAATATGCATTCATGAACTGCAAGGGGCTCAAGTCCATCGTAATAAACGAGTCTACTGATGTAATCCGTGAGGGCACATTTGAAGGGTGCACCGAGCTCACTACGATAACATATCCAAAAACCTTAAAGTTTATTGAAACACGTGCATTCTATAACTGCACAAGTCTGGGGCAGATAAGATTTTATGATGACCTTCAAAGCATCGGAGCAAACGCTTTTTACAACTGCCCAAATGTAAGGCTAACATGCAACTTCAATGAAAATTATTCCGATGGACAGGCTGGCTGGCAGAACCGGTCTATGTACTTGGGGGAATCTGGACTTACGACACGCAATGTCGAGACCATTTATGTAGCGGACGGGTACACCGAAATTCCGGATGATGAGTTCATAAATGAACCAGAATCTATACAAGGGTTAAGCTATCAATATGCAAACTTAAAAAATGTATATCTTCCAAAATCTGTTAAAAGGATTGGTCATAGGGCTTTTGCAATGTGTTCCGAGCTTGTAACATTGGATATTCCTGAGGACAGTGAGCTTGAATTTATTGGTGACAGTGCATTTTTGGAATGCTCCAAGTTGTCCGAGTTTTATTTCCCGGAAAGCCTTACAACGATATGTGATGATGCCTTCTCACTTTGTTCGCTTAAAGAAGTCAATTTACCAGAAAGCCTTACAGACATTGGCACCGGAATATTCAGTGGGTGTGGAAATCTTGAAAACGTCCATTTACCAAATACAATGACCAAAATTCCGGTCCAAATGTTTATGGGTGATAAAAAACTTATTGACATAAACATTCCAGAAAACGTCGTGGAGTTCTGCGAGGAATGCTTCGAAGGTTGTACATCACTGGAAAATTTTGAAATAAGAAATAACGTTAAGACTGTAGGAAAAAATGCGTTCTACAGTTGTCCCAACATACAAATTGAATGTTACTATAACGAACATTGGACGGATATATATGAATCTGGTGGATTTATAAAAAGCCAAGTATACCATTTGAACATTGCCTCCCAAATAACTACTATCCCAGATTACGCATTTGAAAACTTTATAAATCTGATAGATGTAAACTTTACTAAAACTGGCGAAAGCAATCTGACACACATAGGAATAGGAGCGTTCAGAGGGTGCGAATCATTGTCCGAAATAAATCCACCAGAATCTTGCAACAACATACAGGACTGGGCTTTTGCGGACTGTGGTATAAGAAACATAACTTTCCCAAGGCTCATTACCAAAATTCTTTCCAACACTTGCCGAAATTGTCAACAACTGGAAAACGTCGTCATTGACGGAAACATTGAAACTTTTTATGATAACGTATTCAGAGGTTGCACGAGCTTGAAAACATTTACCATACCAGAATCCACTGTAAAGCTTGGTAAGGGTCTTTTCCAAGACTGTTCATCGCTCGATGAAATTAAAATCCCTGGCAGCATTACCGTAGTAGAGGACAGTTGCTTCGCAAACTGTACAAGCCTAAGTAAAATAAACATACCTGACAACATAATAACATTAGGAAACGGTGCTTTTACAGGGTGTACATCACTAAAAACTGTAACGCTGTCCAAAAATCTCAAAACCATAGGAAACAGTTGCTTTGAAAATTGCAGCAGAATTAGTCGTATGAACTTGCCGGATTCACTTATAATCCTTGGCTCAAGGACATTCTTTAATTGCAGTAGCCTTAAAAATATTTCTGTTCCGTCAACCCTTAAAGAAATAAGATTCGGTACATTTGAGAATTGCAGCAGCCTTAAAGCATTTACGTTGCCGGAAGAATTGACAATTATCGAGGGCAACGTGTTTGCAAATTGTGTAGACCTGAGCATATCCAGTGGTAATAATGTCAATTTCCAGATAGGAAACAATGGAAAATCTATCACCAGTTCCGATGGTGAAACTATATTGGCTTATATTGACTATACCACCACAACATATACCTTGCCTTCTGGCATTATCAAAGTTGGAAACGGAGCTTTCAAGTATTGTACTAAGCTCCTGCAGGTTACATTTCCAAGTGGTGTCAAGTATATTGATGAATTTTCTTTCCAAGGTTGCAGCAGTCTTCAGAAGATTGAACTACCGGAAACACTTTTCCGTATAGGAAAAGGTGCTTTTGAAAATTGTAAAATGATTGGATGTTTGGAAGGAACCGGAATATTCTATGAGGGCACAAAAGCCAGATGGGACATTACCAAGATTAGTCCGGATGGTAACACTATCATTACCAAACCACTAAGGGCAATAACGTTTAACTACAAAGGTAAATAAGGGGCGTAACATTACGCCCCCTTTACACCCAAAATTATTTCACGCGGTGCCAACAGAAAGCACGTATGTATGGTGGCATGTTGTTATGTGCAACACTGCCTCCAGTGGTATCTATAGAAATTTTTGAATAACTTCCATCAATAGTAACATTTGCAGATGATGGTGATAAGGATATACCTGTGGTATTTGACACCGCATATATACCACGTCTCCAGTTTTCTTCAGTTCTATCGCTATGTCCATCACCTACAAAGTTTCCGGTACCCCTCTGGTCCCAATTGTTTGAGCCGTTATAGTCATCTCCTATTGTCCGAATGCCATGTGTATGCCCTGGGTCATTAAGCATGTGTCCGTGTCCTGGGTCATGGACAACGTGTGTATGTCCGGGGTCTGTAATAGTATGGGTGTGTGTAGGTATTTCATCTACGGTTAAAACATGTGTTGCCTCACCTGCTACTGCGGTTACGGCATTCGGGTCCGACGTAGTTGCCGCATACAGAAAAGCATCAGTTATGGACACCCATTCACCTCCGAAAAGTGTAGCCGGACTTATACCACTGGTGGACCAATAATAGCTGCCGACTGGATATAAAACATCCGCAACATTTCGCAAAGTCAAGTCTGTAACCATAAGATTCTCAATGTCGGCATTGGCAGCATTTAGATTTTCAACTTCCGCATTTGCTACGGTTTCCTTTGTTACAGATTCTCTTTCAACAATAAGAACTTCATCGTCTTTACTGCTGCTCATAGTCAATGAAGGCGATGGGCTGTCCGTATAGACCAAATCCAAAAAGTTTGTGCCATCTTCATTTTCGAATCTAATCTTCGGACCGAGCCTTGAACCTTGGGGGTGGGTTTTACCGATAATGGTTAAGGTTGTATTATCGGATGTATCTGTACCTATCGTACTAAGAATACCGGATGCCCTGAAATCTCCGGAAATCTGTACGTCGCCATTAAAAATGCTTGAGTTATTGTCGAAGTCAAATGTATAATTGTACATACGACCTTCGCCCTTTTTATACATCTGACCGTTCTCAGACCACTCATTGTAATAGATTCTGTAGCCATACCCAAAAACGAATAAGGGGTTTACTTCCGTTTCGTCCGGTATTACTGACAGTACCATATATGCCCTGTACTCGAATAAATCCCATCTCCATTCCGGCTCCGTTACCATATGCCAATCTTTATAGTATGCAGCAGGTTTTTTAGACTCTACACAAAGATTGCCATCCTCGTCCAAATAATTACCTTGGGAATCCTTAACCCAACCAGTTGTACGCGCTATTATTCCATATGCACCACTGTCAAAATAATCCTTGATTTGTTGTTTCTGTTCATCATTAAAGCCCATAGACTAAACCCCCTTATGAAACTCTGTGCCAACAAAAAGCACGTATATATGGTGGCATGTTGTTATGGTCTCTACCACCACCTATAAAAGGTTCGCACACACAATTCGTTCCTGATGACAACAATTTAACGCCGGTACTTGCGTTATACATACTTATGCCTGTCTTGGACATTGTGCACCCTATGCCCCTGTTCGCATTCTCATTCGTCATGTCATTATGACCATCACCCGCAAAGTTTCCAGTATTACGCTGTGTCCACCAATAGGAACCGTTATAGTCATCACCAATAGTCCGTATCTTGTGAATATGCCCTGGGTCTCGTACATCGTGTGTATGTATACCTACGTGAAGTTCGTGTGCATGACCTCCATCAACTACATTATGGTTGTGTATGGGAAGTTCTGAAATTGAAATAGTATGATTTGCAGCTCCATAATTTCTGGTATGTACATCGCCATCCGCAAAAGATGACGCATAAATAAATGTATCTGTAACCCTTTCCCAGTTACCACCAAAATGTTCCGACGGTTCGAAATCTTGGTCGCTAGTCCAATAAAAGCATCCTATCGGGAAAAATATCTTACAGATAGTCTGTATATTTTTAAATGTTATGGTCGCACTAAGATTCTTGATGTTTGCATTTTCAATTGTCTCTGATGTGGATTTTCTGGATGATACTGTAAGATTATTTGTTTTCTTTCTGGGAATCACAAAGACTTCATTCAAGCCCTTACTGTTTAATTTTAAAAACGGCTGCCAAAGCACTTTTTTGTCGTCGGTTTCACGCTTGTCTGAATAAACTACGGCTACCCACCCATCAGTTCTGTTTTCCCCAACTTGGAATTGCAGTTTCGGACCTATTAAATAGGATTCAATGATTGACTGATTAAGGTCTGTTACCCCTACTATACGAAGCACTGAATCATATGAATCGCTACTCCCGACCACCATGTTACTGCCAAGAACACGAAACTCTGAATTCGCAGTCATAGACGTACTGAATGAATTATTCTCGTCCATACCGTTAATGTATGTCATATGAAGTTCATTATTTGGGTCATTATAATAGACCATGCCATTATAGACATATACAAAAACATCTTCTATCTCGGATTTAAGAATCGGCTTGTCCATGAACTTTAAGAGCCTGAACTCATAGTTATCCCAATTCCACAAGATTGAGCTTATGTTTCCATAAGCAAGAGACCAAGTTGAACTATATTCATTGTTCGGCTTATAAACTAAATGATATTTCGCGCCCTTTTCATCATCTAATGATTTTTCATATTCGGACTTTATAAAATTTCTTTGGCTTTCGGTAAACTCCATGTCTAATTAGTTGCGTCATAATCTTCATGTGCAATACCATAAAGCCGTAAACATTCCTCTTCTGTTAAATGTCTTCCGTATAATCTAAAATCCGAAACTGAAATTCCATCGGACAATCGAATAAGTTCATTAGACTCCGCACGAAGTACATTGTTGCCGGATTTAGGCTTTAACTTGGACACCTTCAGCTCATTGTCAAAATATACGTCCACGTTCCTAAAGCCGTCAGAGTTTATTACAATGTGATGCCAATTATTATCCAACACATTACTGACATCGGACAAAGAACTGTCATCGACCTGTACCTTCAAGATTCCATCAACATACTTTAAAAAGATTCCTTGACAAGCATATGGTGTATAAACGTATTCTGTCATACCATTGTCCGTCCGTTTTGTGCCGGTCTTATAAGACTCCCCATCAACTGACGGCTCATTAATAGGGCTTTCAATGGTAAGACCACCAGTTGCCTTATGAATTAATTTAGTAACCCTGGTATATGCATCCGCTTTTGCACAAGTTAAAAGATTAACAATGTTTGGATTATCCAGTTTATACCAAAATGAAATAGCTATGCTGTTGGATTTGTTAATAGGATAATCTCCTAATGTCAATGGCTTCGTTAAAATAAGGCACTTGTCATATCTTGGAGTATCGCCTATTGGGGAAACTTCATTTTCCGAACCGTCTACTTTTTTATTGAGCTTATTATGTATCTGCAGACCATAAACAAGCTTTTTTATTTCCGTATCATCTATCGCCTCACTATAGATTCTTACATCCTGTAATCTACGTGCCGGGTTCGAATAGAACACCTGCGTATCATACATAAAACTTGAGCTTTTTGAATGTACGCCACTTTGTGTGTATTCATTCACACCGTTTACATAGATACGGAACGTCTGAGAGCCATATGTAATTGCAATGTGCGTCCATTCAAAATCTTTAAGAACACCCGGCAACGTACCTCTAATAAAAGCTGTGGTAGCCTCATCGTTCATCCAGAACCACGAAATATCATTTTTTGTCGGTCCTTGACTTATAAAGAACTTACGGTTGTTGTTTGCACCAAGATTATCATTGCCAAAAAGTGGTGCTGTTTCTGAGGACACATTCGGGTCTACATAAACCCACCCTGCCCACGTAAATCCGTTATTATTCAATATTTCAGATGTGGTATTAGCGTCCCACACCATTTCTCCATCAGTCATAGCATACCGATAAATGCAGCCCGTATCAAACGTTGCCGGTTTTGTCCAATTATCCGATGTATCTGTACCTGTATTATTTGTATCCCCATTCAATATGTATCTTGCATAAGACATATACTACCGTTACCTCACAATTAAAGAACCATACCTACCAAACCAGGTACTGAGTTTATCTTTTCTGGTTGCGGGGCTTCATTTTTTGGTGAGTCTTTTGTTTTAACATCCAAATAATACCGTTGTAACGTATTGTCAGTTGAGTAGAGTGTAATTGTTACCTTATATTCACTGTTAGGATATAGACCTGTAATGTCCGCTTCCGTCAAATGACAATCAGTTATTATGACCGGCTTCTTGGTAGGAATGTACAGCTCCATATGGTCAAAGTACTTGAACATACTCGGCTTTACACGGAATACTATTCTGGCGGATTCCGATGTCGTGTTAGCCTCATCCCAATAGTATTTTGACAAGGTACACATGACATCCTCCTGCCAGTATGCACGGACTGAATCCGTCATGTACTTATTAGGGATTGCCACGCTTTCCGCAAGCTCACCGTCAGACATTTCGTGATTGACAAAGTATGGACTGAACAATTTATATTCTTCGTCGTTTGTATCTATCAATTCAGGGTCTACCGACAAGCCCCACTTTTGTGAAGCCCATTCAATGACTACCTCTTCCGTCAAGATTTCTGGTGGCTCACAGTCCTCTTCGAACTCATCCTTATATCCCGCAAAACGCATAGGAAGCTGAATAATCTTATCAACATTATTTATACACAGTTGATATGACCTTGACGTTAATTCCATCTCTATCGGAAAAATACGGTTTTTTGTCAACCAATCCCTTTCCTTATATTCTGGATTTGTATTTATACTTTCTACGGTAACAAATGTAGGTAAATCGACATTTATATTACGCCACTTTACGGAATTGTACATCCAGATTGGATGCTTAGGAATCATTTCCCAATACAGCAACTGCTGGGCAATGCGTACATCGTCCAATCTTGAAAAATATAGGATTACCTTATATTTTGTTTTTATTGCCGTTTTTCTCATGAGCCGGTTTTCTTTTTCATAATAAAGACCAGTAATGGCTTCAGTCGCATTTACAGACGCATATCGGTCATCCGGCTCTGGGTCGCCCACCATACTATAACTGGCAAAAGGGAGGTCCAACATTTCGGGCTTTAATGGCTTTTCATCATCTTTTCCTTTGTCAAGTGATTCTACCCTTTTACGGAACGCCATATCCTGAGTAGAATATACTATACGTGACAAGTCATCGTGAAATATAAGCTTTGAAAGCCAAGCTTCTATAGAAACTTGATTGGAGCGGTGAACATCTACAAATTTAATGTTTGTTGAATTAAAATAATTTCCTTGTATGAACTCTTCTGCCATAATAAATTAGTGAAACGTGAAAGTTTCATACAAAAAAAGATAGGCTCTAAAGCCTATCTTCCTTTGAACGCTGCCCCAGGCTAAAGACCTTAGGACATTCCAAACTGCTTACAATCTAAAGGAATCAAAATTACGCAATCACACTTCTTACGAGGGAATACGTTGCACGGGATACTGTTATTCCACTTTCCTTTATCATCTCCGCAAAAGACTTTGGCAAATCTGAAATGTATGAGTTCGAAAACTGCGATATGTCTACCGTGCCGTCTTCCGTACCCACCTCTGTACTTGTAGTAATCCTTGTAGGTACCCGCTCAATGCCCTTAATGTTAATGTTCGGATATCTTTCCTTGGCTTCCACTTCGGTATTACAGTCAGTAATGATATATGAATATGCACAGTTCTTGTCCTCTTCCGGCAATTCTTCACCCAACTTTAATGTTACGTATTTCAAAAATCTTGGAATCCGTATAAAAGATTCTGTTCCATTCTCATAGACTTTATATCCTCTGGGATATGAATCATTCTGTTCCGCAATGGAGTTAGGGAAAATAGAGCCAATGTATTCATCCCTAAGCCTAAGGTGGATATGTCCTATAGCATAGCATTTTGCATGATAATTGGTAAGGTCTACGCCATCCTGTGCCCATGCGGGACCTGTTGTTTCCTTAATGTTCCAATGACCAGTTACAATGTCATATGTCTTGTCCTTATAATTTTCCGACAGCTTATTATAATAATCGTGAAGCGTAATACCCTCGGTAGATTTTGCTTGCCACGGAAGAACCAAAACATTATATCCGTTTTCAGTTACAAGTTCTGTTTCCTTTTCAAAAACGTAAACATTCGGAAGATTGGTCAGGAACTTTAGACTATGTTGTTCAATGTCGTGATACAACTTTTTATCGTGATTACCACATACAACGTATACTGCCTTAGCCTTGCTAGAGGCACTTGAAAATAACCGCCACATCTGGTCTACAACATTACCGGGGTTTACATCCCTTTCCGCAATGTCGCCGACAAAAATCATTTCTATGTCATCTTTATTACCAAAATCTTCGTTGGTAAACCAATCTATAAAATGTTCTCCAGCCTGAAAATTCCAAGCATTTATGCTTGAAAAATGAACATCACCAAAACATAATATCTTGCTCAATTGTTTTTTCCTTATAGTTTATTAAAAGCTTTCTTGTAGCATCTTCTACAAAGGCAACGATATACATCATCACCTACAAGTATGTCTGAGGTCTTGTTTGCCTTGCCAAAGTAACCGGAATAATTACCATGTTGTGAGCCACAAACTTGGTCGCCTATACCAGTGCATACGCCATTTAATTTTATTATGTCATCACAGTATGGGAGTATTTGAATTGTTTCGCTGAAAAGCTCGTTTTCTGATGTTGCCAAAAGACCTGCAAAATAAACATCGCATCGCTTGTTTTCAGGTATAACATTACATAACCATTTGCAACCTTGAATCATAAAATATTCATCTACAAAAATTGCGTCATACTTGTCTACAAAATCTTTAGCTTGTGATTCACTGAACTTGGATATTTCAAAATATCCATCACCATCTTTTAGAATCTTTTTTACATTGTCTATTCCACCGTGTGTAAAATAACCACGGTCATCTTTTACTGGTCGGATTAAACAAATCCGTCTGTCAGCATAAATATAGCGTTCCATTTTCTGTATAAGGGTAGTAGATTTACCACTATACATAGGACCGCAGATAAGAGTTATCAAATTGTAATGCCTCCGAAATACCAAAATATATGTATAGTAGATATTAACAAAAAAAGCCGTACATTTCTGTACGGCATAGCGTCATTTTAACTTGTACGTTTTTCCAATCTTTATGATTTCAACATTATAGCCTTGCTTTCTCAGATGTTCCTGCAAAAACGCTTGTGCATCGGCTTCACCATGAACCAAGAAAATCTTTTTTAGTTTGCTTGTATCTATTTCTTTAAGCCATTCTGTCATTTCCTCGTAATCGGCATGTGCGGAAAAAGCATTTATGGTTCTTACGCTGGCATTCACCTTGTATGTATTTTCCATAATACTTACTTCCTTTGCCCCATCACGAATCTTACGACCAAGCGTATTTTCCGCCATAAAGCCTACGATAAGGATGGTATTATTTGGGTCTTCAATGGCGGCTTGCGTATGATAAACCACACGACCCTCTTCCATCATCCCGTTTGCAGAAATAATAATCATCGGACCCGGCATTTTGTCAAGACGCTTGGATTCTTCCATAGTATCAACAAAAGACAACTGCCCGAAGCTGAACGGATTTTTGCCTTTTTTCAAAAACTGGTTCCGCGTTTCTTCATTATAACACTCCTGATGAATGTTGAAAACCTGAGTTGCATTTGAAGCCATAGGTGAATCAACATAAATAGGTATCTTTTTAGGAATACGCTTCTGGTCAGACAATAAATGCAAGTAATACAGAACTTCCTGGGTTCGTTCTATGGCAAAACATGGAATTATAAGCTTTCCATTCTTTTTAACCGTATCATTTACAATTTCAGCCAGCTCATCTATAGCGAACTCAATACTTTCGTGCTTTCTGTTGCCATAGGTAGATTCCAACAACATATAATCCGGAGCCGGAACTTCCGTTGATGGATTTTGTATGATTGGTCTGTTCGGTCGTCCAATGTCCCCGGAAAACAGAACGTTTATGTCCGTGTCCTTAGACTTTCCAAAAATCTTTCCAAAAAGGCCTTTTGGAGCATTTGCATTTTTAATATTCATGGAAACAAAAGCCGAGCCAAGAATGTGTCCTGCATCAAAGAACTCAATACTTACATTATCTGCCAGATTTACTTCTTTTTTATAGGGAACTGTCTTAAATTGTTTTGAAGTTTTAAGTACATCCTTTTCGGAGTAAAGAGGCTGTTTCTTAAACTCATCTTCCTTATTCTTTAC
>Ga0326512_10003638_pt1 | contig 11279 bp, 12 predicted proteins | sample 1_2617_0518_D_FD_203652 | JGI IMG/M metagenome (GOLD analysis project Ga0326512, IMG submission 203652) | Bovine rumen microbial communities from UC Davis, California, United States - 1_2617_0518 | ecosystem: Host-associated > Mammals > Digestive system > Stomach > Rumen | place: USA...
TAAATTAAGAGCATTGTTTACAGTGGACTGCATACTCATTCCGGTTTTGACTTTCTGCTTTTGTTTCTGTCGCATTTTTTCCAAATCGACATTTAAGTTAATCTGCATATAAACCTCTTGTTTCATTAGTAGTGTCTAGTTTTTTAGACACTTGTTTTTTAAGGGAATAGGTCTATAATTTCCTTGCTAATATATGTGAGGTATTGGTATGAAAAGATTTTTAATTCTTATTTGCTTGTTATTTGCCTGTAACTTGCTTTTTGCAGAAGATCCTAAAGGACAGATAATGCCTTTTAATGAAAAGGCTAATGAAGAAATAATTGTTATTAATACAACTCTCAAAAAAGATGCTTTTAAAATCTATGTTCATACAAAAAATAGTTCTGCATTTCATTTCAACGGCTTTGCTTCTAACTACACATCAACAGAAGAGGGATGGCAGTTTGTAACCAAAACACCAGAAATAAAAAATAAAGAAAAGTGGAAGTCTTCAAGTGATTTTGAGATTTTAGAATTATCTGATTATATTTGCATAGAAAGTAAATCCGGCACTAAATACAATTACACCTTTGAAACAAAACACGATAAATTATATATAACAGTTTCACTATTCCAAGAAGGTGATGACTGGTAATAAAAAAGGCGGGAATTAACCCGCCTTATTTTTTTTAATCCTTTGTAAGACCTTTTAGTAAAGCTCCGCCTTTACCAAAGCCAAGCTCTTCGAGTGCCTTGTCTCTTTTTTCCGGGTCTTTCATAAATCTATAAATGAGCATTCCGGCAGCTTCTTTAGCATCGAGACTGTCGCCAGAATATGCCATAGCCATAAGTGTATTGGCAAACTGTTCATCATTCATATTGCCTAACGTTCCGCCGAGTTCACTTACAACCTGTAAAGCGAAGACCTTCTGTCTTTCGTTCATCATATTAAATGCACTCTGCAAACGGTTGTTAGAAGAAATTGTAGCAATAGAGTCAGTAACGGCTTCTTCACTCATTCCGCCCTGTTTTGCTATATCTATAGCGCCCTGTGTTTCTGCTTCGTACTTCTTCCAGCGGTTTTCCATACCCTTAGCAAAGTTAGACTGCTGGTATTTTTCATAATCACTCATTGTATCAGAAAATAGAGGACTTCTGCCGGCAGTAACCATAAACGCATTACTTGCATTCTTAAGTTTTGACTGAACACCATTAAGCATAAAGTGTGCAAGGCGTAACTGTGCGTTTTTCTTGCTCTCTTTTCCTTCTGGTGTAGAAGTGTCTGAGATGTCACCAAACTCGCCATTTTGATAGCGTCTAAATAAGAACGTAGGGAGCTGGTCTACCATGTGGTCATCAATATTGCGGATAGAATTAGACATCTTATCAATATTTGCGTTTCTTAAATCCCAGCGCTTGAAAAGTTCGTCTTTCTGCCTTTCATATTCCTTGTCTTCCTGAGTATTTGCAATAGTATTGTTTTTATCAAGGAAAGTTGAAGAAGTTGAACCACTTCCACCGTTGCCGCCCTTGGCGCCTTCCTTTTCTTCTTTGACGTCTGCTTCTTTACCTACTTTGAAATCATTAAAAACTTCCGGATTCTTATTTTTGTACTCATCCGTTACAGCTACCCCTCTGTCTTTTAAGTTCTGCGCTACATCTTTCGAGTCTGTAGCACTTCCTTTAAGAAGTCCCTTGCTTTTTTCAAGTCCTGTAGCTTCTGCGATTTCGTCAATAATCTGCTGGTCTTCTTTCACCTGTTGTATTGTAGGCTGAGAGTTTGACATAGCAGCACCACCGGCCCCCGCCTGATTGCGACTTATAGCGCCACCGATTTCTTCAAGGGTCTTAAGAACTCCGCTTTTCTTCGGTTCTTTCTTTGGTGTATTTATGTCTTTAATGTCTTTTTTCATATCCTGAGCAGAAGACTGTTTTTTCTCCAGGAACTCTTTAGCTTCAAGATATTTAGGGTCATCCTTTGAACCCTTCCAGTTATTTACTAAGTTCTGTGCTTCTTGTGTTGTCATTTTATACCACCTTTATTCCAAGTACCTTTTCAATAATTAAAAGGCGCTTACAGATTTCTGCAATAACTGCAGTATTTGCACTTGTGAGCTCTGCGGGGTCTATCTGTTTATAACCGTTAGGGTCATCTGAAACAACCGCTGCAGTGTAAGGGTTCTTTTCAAGGTCCTGCGCTTTAATACCATAATGCTGGTCGTTGTCTACACCGTTTTCTTCGTTAGGATGTATTTCTTTTGCCTTGTCGTTGTATGTAAACTTGATAGAGTCGAGTTTTGCAAAGGCTTGTATTGCATCCGGATTGTCACCAAAGATGCGCTTGAGTCTTTCGTCAGAAGTTACAGGTAATGAAATACCATTTGAGGAGTCTGTTCCATCATCCTTCTTTTCGCCTTCTTCGTCTTCTTTTTTATTTGAAAGTAAATCTTTTCCCATATCCTTGATTTTATTCAAAGCGCTAGTAATAGCCTGAGTGCTGCTTGTGTCCTGTTCTTCCGGTCTCTGATATCCGCCAGAAGAACCAGAAGCGCCCTCTGCGTTTCCATTACTTAAATTTGAATAATCTGCACCATTTGCACCGTCACCGGCCTTTGTTGCATTTTCTACGCCCCTGTTCATGTTGTCAGTGGCTTTTATAATCATGTTTGCTATTGCGTTAAACATAACTTATTCTCCTTTTGTTGTAATCTTTAATGCTTTTATTTTTGAAGGTGATCTGACAACAACCTTCTTTGAACATTCCTGGTAATGTTTAAGTTTTTCGTCAGAAGTAAGTAAACCAATACCAAGGCCCCAGTTTGCGTTTTTGCGGTTGTACTCGTTCTGTCCTTCCTGTTGTGCGGCGCCCATTTCTGTACCGGCTGCACTTACTGCAGCATTTCCCGCGCCTGTCATCATGTTCTGCTGATTTACCATGTTCTGTCCGTAAACGTTTGTTGCATTGTTCATTTGGTTAGCGTTCATTTGTGCAGAGTTATAAATATTTGAATTGGCGCGGTTAGCCTGGTTTTCAAAAGCACTGTTAGCCTGTCCCATTTGCTGAGAGTAGGCGTTACCGTATGCGTTCTGATAAGCGTTAGCGTTCTGCTGACTTCCCATCATGGCCGCTTGTGCCTTGTTCATTCCGGCGGCTCTTGCTGCAGTAGTTGCCTGACTCTGAGCTCCGGCGGCGGCATTAGCGGCCTGTTGTCCGGCGTATTTCTGAGCTTCACTATTTACAAGTGCATTCTGTCCTTTAGAGTTTGTTTCTCCGGCTCTGTATGCAGCCGCATTATTACTAAGTCCCTGATTAAGTCCTTTTTCGTTTGCTGCCTGAGCAGTTAGGGCGCCTTGTTCGCGGCCTTTTCCTAACTGATCCATAGCCATAGCGGTTCCCTGGTCCTGAGCGGCCCTTACACCTCTCTCATAACCTTTTACACCTGTATATTCAGAAGCTATTGCGTCATAATTTTCTGCTGCTTTTTGAAAGCCTTTATTTTTAGAACTAGCCATTTTAAACCTCTTGTTTTATTAGTTATAAACATTACCCATACGAGGGAACTGGAAAGCATCACTTCCAAGGGTCTCTTCAAAGGTCTGCTCAATCATAGCAAGCTGATTTTGAAGAAGTGTAATATCTGCGCCCTGTTTGCTCTTAAACGCAATAGCGAGGATATAAGAGATAATCTGGAAGTAAGTTGAGTTAGGATAGTTTAGCGGTGTGTCTTCACAGTAAGGGCATACATAATAAGCACCAAACTTCTTTGTACAATATCCGTAACCTGTTCTTTCATCAATTCCGATAAAACCGACATTCAAGCCGGTTGAGTTTTCAATCAAGATAACTTCATTATCTGCATTAATCAGAGCAAAGCCAGTGTCACCAAGTACATAACACTTCTTGTCTGAGTAAATAATATGTTTAGCGGCTCCGGCGTTTGTTGCTTCTCCGTTGTGCATTACGTCATCATTCAGAGTGTAGAAGAAGTCTGTCATATCATCATCACAAACATAGAATTCACCACCGGCAATATCTTCAACTGTTTTCAGTTCACTTGTTGTAACTGAACCGTTTCCGATATGGAAATACTTGATTACACCTTCCGTATCAATAATAAACTCTTTGCCGCTTTCTGTAATAAGTGGAACATAGCCTGTTACCGTTGCAGAATATCCGCTCATAATGTCATAGATTGTCATGTCATTTTCAGTAATGACAAATACAAAGTTTTCAGTAATAAAAGCTCTTACAATGTCAGAGTGTGCAATCTGCAAGAAGTCTTTTGAGGTCTTAATTCCGTCAAGGTCAATTATTGAAAGAGTCTCATGTTCTTCTGCGTCTTCTGTCTCACAAAGGAAAATGTGCTTATGACAGTCAAGGCAGACACTTGTTGCATCAAGTGAGATTGCTATATCGTGAGGTTTGAAATAGAGTTTTTCAGGCTTTGGAAAGTATTCAACAAGTACGTCATTAGGGTTTCCAAACAAGTAGAGTTTTCCGTTTCTGAGTTCATAAGACAAGTGGTGTACTCCGTTGTTATCTGCTCGTCTGTTGATTGTCTGCAAGTTTCCGTTATTCCAGAGCCACACGCCTTTTAATTGCCAGAAGTCTGCCGGAAGCTCTTCTTCTTCCTTTGTGGTCCTGTAAGACTTCACAAAAGAGTTATCGCCCATAGAGATTAATTTCTCATAGAGTCCTACGTTACTTTCGTTTATGCAGCTTACTGCTTCATTCCAGGATATGAAGTCAGAGCCTTCCAGGTCTGCAAGCTGTTTCGCTCTTTTGAATAAATCACTTGTTTTCATGTTGAACATATATTTTTCTCCTTACCACTCATTATTATTTGTAGTTACAGAAGGCGCAATTATAGCACCCTTTGACACCTTATCAACAAGAACTGCGTCTGGCTGTGAGCCTACGCTCAATGAAGCAATCTTGAACGGTGAGTCAATGGCAAAGGCTACACCAAGCCCCCTCTGTGTCTTTGGCTGATAGCGCAGGTAGATTGTGTGTGTTATCTTGTCCCAGTCAGAAGCCTTAATCTTGAAAGTCGTCTCTTCTGTCTTACGACCTCTCAAGGAAATTGTTGTAGCACTTACTTTCAAGTCGCCTTCTTCGTGTTCTTCTGAGAAAATGCGGAAGTACAAGCAGTCATTGATTGTTACTACTTCGTTATTCATTCCGTAGAAAGAAGTCTCTACATTGATGTTTTCTTTGGTGTAGTCTGTGTCACCTTCATCAAGATAGTATTTGATGTAACGATAGTTTCCGCTGTTGTCGCTCATTACAATACCATTATCCAGAAGGAAAATGTTTGAGATGTTTGTGTACTCTAACAAGAACATACCAAACAAGCCGTAGAATAATACGCCTATATCTGTAATTAAGAATACTGTCTGTGTGGCCGGATTGTAGAGATAGTTTCTTACTTCGCTTATCTTGTCTACAAGCTGTTTCTGATTAAGAATGTTTGCACCTGTGAAAGAGCAAAGACAACGGTTTGTCTTTGAGAAAAACAGAGCTTCATAAGGTGTGTTTCCTACAAACTGCAAGTTAGCAACCGATACAACAAAAGCAACACCAGAAACAACACCGTTATTATACTGCATAGAAAAAATACTGTTATTGATTATTCCGTAGTATTGCCCCTGAATGATAAACGCCTTTTCAAATCCTTCAATTTCACTACCAAGATAGAAATTAAATACAGCTTCGTTGTTGTTACCAATATTCAAAGGGTAGCCTTTGTCACCTTCCTGGTAAAAAGCATTATTGCCATATTTAGAAACAACATTACCAAACAAATCCGGTGTATAAGTTACGTTACCGTTAGTATCTATCGGGAAAGGTAAATCTACTAACTTTCTGTTTATATCAAAAATTTGGTAACCAAGAGAGTCTAAAGTTTTTCCTTTTATTGTATATTTGTAAATAACTTTAGGGTCATTAACCGTATTGAAATATACATTTACTTTATCATCCGTAAAACCAAAAACGGCATTACTGCCACCTGTACCACCTGCAATCATGGAATTTGCTGTAGCATAAAAAGATATTGGATTTAAAATTATTGAGCTATTATCTTCTAGGCTATATTCATTTACTGCAACCCCCACCATCTGAGAAGAAGATCTATTTACAGAAGGGTTTGCAAGCAAACATTGTGGAGTATAATCATTATAAACCCCATTAAATGCAGAAGCATAATGCAATCTCTTATTTCTGATAACATCATAACTATTTTCCATGCAGTCAGCATTACAAACAATCTGATTTAAGAGTTTTTTAATTTTTGGCTTTCCATTTTTAATATAAAAAAGTTTTCTGTTATGTTTATAAACAAGGCCTTCTTTGATAACTCCATTATCCCAGAAGAGAGAATAATTAAAGGTATTCAAGTCTTCGTCTGTTATTTCATTCCAGTTACTCAATAAAACATTCTTTCCACAAATTGCAGAGAAAGCATTGTTATTAAAAGCAAAATTAAGAGTGTCTCCATAAGAAACAAAATCACCAAAAACATATTTTCCTCTTGAACCATCAAAAGAAAAACCTAAAACAGGATAATTTTGCGGGTCCTGAAAACCTCTCTGATATGTACTTGTAAAATGCAGTAACATAAAATATTTTGCATCATCATTGACTGTTCTTTTTACTGCTACTTGAAAATCGTAGCAGTTCACTGTTTTACTTATTGTTCCTGTTAATTCATTCTTCTTCTGTTTATAAATATCACCATACCTAACTGTTTCTGGTGATACAGAGCTTGTTGCAATTACATCATAAAAACCATCAGAACATAAACGTTCATTGCCTGTTGTACTACCAATAAGCCGTCCTGAAAGCAGAACGACACTTGGTTTTGATATAAAACCTCTTACATAAATTGTATCATTAACCGTTCCTGGATCATTTCTAATAGGAAGTGTAGGAGCGCTTTTTGGTATAATAGTATTAATAGGGTAACTTGAAATTGCATAATTTGTGATTGTTTTTGAAAACAAACATTCATTTGGATTTATTTTAGAACTTAAAAATGTTGTATATCTATCACTGATAGATGACAAATCAAATTTTACAGAAGTATAAGCATTAACGTTAACTAAAGTAGCATAACTTAAAAAACAAATTATAAAATTAGGTGTGCCTGATGTTGAGTCAAAAATAACTGGTGTATCTTTTGAGGTTATATTTATATTTTCAAAATCTTTAGAAGCTGAACCAAGATAAGTCAAACTATTTTCTGTTACCTGAATTTTTATTATGCGGAAAACACCGGCAAAACAGCAGTAAACAAAAAAATATAAATCACTGTTTAGTTTAAAGAATGTTCCTGTTATGTAGTCCGCCATTTCTTCATCAGAAAGAGCAGCGCTTTTTTCAACCTCTGCAATATAAGCATCATCAATACCTTGTATCTTATACTGCCAGGTTGTGTCATGGTCTTCTTTTATAATTTTTACTGCATCAGAATAAAACTTGATAACATTTTCATTTAATGCCTTTTCTTCTCTTTCCCAGAATACAGTATTTTCCGGGAAATTAATTACATAATCACCATTCTGTTTAAGGCCGTTAGTATCAACTTCAAAGGTAGTTCCGTTCTTGTCAATAATTGTATTGCTATCATTTGCACCTTCAATCTGCTCTTCCTTGGTAAACACATTACTCAGACAGCCGCCAACAAAAGGGGAGTTATTCTTGTTAAATCCTCTGTACTGCTTTATTTCTGCGTCATAGCGGTTCAAGCATAGTTCTGCACCCTGTAACTGAATAGGGTAAATATTGCTCTTTGAATTAGCCATTGGTATACCTCTATTCATTAGTTAATGGGTGTCTACTTTTGTATACTTACTATAATATGCATTCTGTTACCTCGAATGCGGTTGCGAAACAGATTGTAAAAGGAGAGTTTACCAAAGTTACAGAAACATTTGGAAATCTGTATTATGTTGGAGACCGACTAAAAGGTGAACTTCATATTTATGGAATGGTAAGAGCAACCGCAATAGGAATTTATGCAAACATTAAGTTTTCTGGGCTTCAAAGTGTTATGCAGTCAATAAAAACTAACAGCCCTATGTATTTCCCTTGCAGTGCAACAGGAACTGCTGGAAGTATAAATATAGGTGGAGTTTTTCGTGTTGGTGGTGGAAATACTGAAAATTTTACTGATTTTGTTGATGCAAGAGCCGACATTTCTACTGGTTATACAAACCTTATGGTAGATGCAACAATTTATGGAGTTTTAAAGTAATACACCAAAACAACAGATTAATTTAAGAAACTGTAAACTCAAGGTCTGTAATAGATACAACACAACCAGTATTATTTGTTACTGTTGCAGAGGTTATTGCATTTTGCCAAGCCGTACCATTTTTTTTGAATATTGATACTGTTATTCCAAAACGCCCTCTATCTGTAAAAGAAAAATTATAATCTGTCATATTGATTTTTCTTGCTCCGCTTCCTTCAACATAACCACCCAAACCAGTACGACAAGCCAAGCCGATATTTGTAAAGTTTACAGTTTTATCGCTATCGTGAATAATAGGCAACATAAAAACTAAAGAGGTCGAAGAAGAAGAAACATAGGCAGGCAATAACATTTTTACACCGTCTTCTGTATAACTATAACTTCCACTCTGATAATAAGTTCCAACCGCTTCTGCCACTGCATTACTGGTGACAGATTGCATATTACCGCTAGTGACTTCATCAACTGGAACTACTGCATTTGAGGTTACAGGGTTCATATTGCCTGCTTCTACTACATCAACAATATCGCTTTTCTTTATAAACTCGCTTGTATCAATTTCTTCTGAATTGCTTAAACCAAGTAACATATTAATACGTTCAATATTGCGCTTGATTGCAATTATTGAAATGTTGATTGCGTCTTTTGTTGCTTCCTGTACTAAAGGTATACTCATTCTACTACCTCATAATTTCCGTTGATTAAGTCGTGTGTTTCAACCTTGTGGTAAGTCTTAAGCAGTAAAACAGTGCCGTCATTAAGTCTCACCTCAATTCTCAAGTCCGGGTTATCGTTGCACTTCTGGACAAGCTGTTCAAGTAAATGCCAGTCGCTTTTTTTACCCAGCAACTTCTTCTTGAGTTTTTCCTCTCGCTTCTTCTGCTTGTAAAAATCCCTTGCTTCCTTGAATGCACTCATTTATTTAATACCCCCTTCATTGTGCCTTGTTTCTGTCCCTTTTCATAAGACTTCTGCATCTTCTTGTAATAATTCTTGATATGGCGGTTAGAAGTCTTTGTATTCTGTGGGTTGTGGTTTCCATGAAGCTGATAGTTTACACTATACTGGTCGTGTATGTTGTTCATAAAATACTCACCCTTAGAAGGCGCCGCCATCATTTCCCTAACCTTTTCTTCCGGTACTCTTGGATACCAATACTTTTTGTTAGAACCTTGGAAAGTAACCCATAACTCTTTTGTCTTAGGGTCATACTTCATTTTCTTAATGGCCGTTGATGGAACATCCTGAGTGTACATCTGTTCAGACTGTGCCTGTTTTGTAACAAGCGCTTCCTGTCCTTTGGTGAGCTTCTTTCTTCCAAGCTGTGCAGCAGCTTCTCTGATTTTCTCCGCGATCTTCTTATTTCGCTCTTCGTCAATTTCACCTTGTCTGAAAAATCCTATAGGTGACAGAGTGTCCTTTTCTTCCCTTGTTTCCGGTCTGAACTTTTCAAGGGCCTTGCCTGTAACGTTTGGAAGATAAGTATAGCGCTCTGACTTTGGAGCCTTGATTGTGATTTTCTTTCCAGCGTTCAGAGCTTCGTCTATCTTTGCCTGCTGGTCTATATTCTGTGGTGAAGTGTTTGAAAACTTTGTCTTCAACTTGTCAAAGATGTTACCCATTACGTTTGCCATAATTACACCGCCTTTTCCACCTTTTCAGAGAGTGGATATATTTTCCCTTTTCTCAAAGTTCTTGAGTAATAACCGTCTTCCCTAAGCGGCCAGATAGTTTTTATGCCTTCTTCATCCTCAAAGTAAGGGCAGATTAAAGCATTAAACTCTGACTGAACGTATGCAGCAAGTTCAAGAGGAAACATTTCCACCTCAAACAGTTCACACACCTTCTTGATATAGTCCGGGTCTGAAAAGTCAAAATCAAGCCCATGTCTCAAGTAGTGCTTCCACTTCCTGCGTATTTCCTTTACATCCGGTTTATCGTTGCTCAAGATGTAACTTGTCACAATGATAGAGCCAGGAAGTGAAGTATACATCTCAAGCGGAAACATAAACTTGTTTTCTGCTACGTTCTTTTTAATTTTTCTAAGTCCCATATCTTTAATACCTCACAAACATTAGTTAAATAAAAAAGGTGACCGCATGGGAGTACGGCCACCAATGGAGATAGTTTGACAGAAAGTATGTTGTCACAATCATTAGTAACTAATAGGTTATAATCATTTTATCACTTCTTGCCCCTAGTAAACCTCACAAGTTTAATTCCAGACTAGGGGCATTTCTTTTAACGTTGCCAGCAAGTGCCGTGTAGTCTGTCTGGGTGATACCATTTATAAAGTTTGCGGTTGTAAAAGTCTTTTGCTTCTTCTGTGTATTGATAACAGACAACACCAGAGAAAGATTTTTTATATTTCTTGAAGTCCCAGCACCAAAACTCTAACTCGCTTAATGTACCAAGTTTAATACCTAAGATCGTTGCAAGGTCTTTTCTTGTGATGTAGTCTTCTGGTATCTGTTCTTTTTTCTTTGGTCTGATTTTACGGATTAAATTAATAATTGAAACATCATAAACAAAACAGTTTTTCCCATTTGCTATAACAGGATATTTTGTTACTTTGTACTGTTCGCAGATTTTTCTAACTGTTTCCCACCAGCAACCGCAAGTTAAACAAACTTCACGTTCACTTATTAAATTACATTTTTCATGCAACTCTTTGAAAGAGTCGTATTCTTTGCCATTATAAACAATCATTTTTTTCACCTCTGCATTATTAGTAGTGCGAGGTGTTATAAATGCAATTTTAAGGGGTCTTAATCAAATATCATTAATTTATATGGCTAGACTGTTTTAAGCCTTATTATACCTAGTGCGAGGTAGTGTTTTTAACCCTTTTTTGAGTGTCTGTTCAAAATAACTGTGCGCTCTCAAACTCTTCCTCTGTCTGTGGTTCACCTTCGACAAAATCAGGGCAGACTACATCTTCTTCAAGCTCTGTGTAGGTAAATAAATCCTTTACCAGACAGAAGCCTTTTGTCTTGCAGAATACCCATTTTGTACAGTGTGAACATTTACATTCTTGCATTA
>Ga0326512_10003639_pt1 | contig 11279 bp, 17 predicted proteins | sample 1_2617_0518_D_FD_203652 | JGI IMG/M metagenome (GOLD analysis project Ga0326512, IMG submission 203652) | Bovine rumen microbial communities from UC Davis, California, United States - 1_2617_0518 | ecosystem: Host-associated > Mammals > Digestive system > Stomach > Rumen | place: USA...
GACCCTGCTCATCGTCACGTGAGCAGGACTCGAGCCATTTGTCCACAAATCGCTCGGAAGTGCGGTTCCAACCGCGCGCTTTAATTTTTATAAGCATAGCGTTAAAAATTTGATGTGAAACAATCAATGCGCCCGAGCATTTCGCTTTGAGCTCCCAACGACCGGCGGGGGTGGTTCGACCGTGTCGACCTCCCCGGGCGGGAGAGCGAGAGAGTTTCCCGTTTTCATACTCACAAAATAAAAATTTTCGCGTTCTTACACCCACACTGCAGTTTAAAAAATAAAAAAAAATAAAAAAATTCGGAGCCAAAATGACCCCGAACTCTCGCGCGTACCTTATATATATTATATATATATTACTGTTTTACTATGTCAAAATCCACTATAAATGGCCTATGGTCCGATAACCCTTCTATACCGTGTTCACAGCTATTTACTACTATTTTACTATCATATAATGGGCTATTTACTACAAAAACTCTATCCAAATCTGTATTAGGGAGTACTTGATCTATGGTAGTAGAACCGTCTTCGAGCGGAAACATGAGATAATCTGATATGGTTTCGTTATCCATCTCTGTATCTGCACAGTTTGTGTCCCCGATTATCAGTATTGGGTAATGTTCCCCTTTGTTTTTTATATAGTCTGTAAGCTGTGTAAACTGCTTTCTCCTTGTATTTGAGTCTCTTACGTCGTCAAGGTTTTCAGATGCGTCTGCATGCAGTACGTATACTACGAATTTACAGCCTGTTTTGGTATCTTCGAGCAAATATCGTCTAAATCCTTTCCTTGTGAGCTTATCGTTACAGTGTGAGAAGTACCCGCAAGAGTTTTTCCACTCTACTATATCCTCTTCAAGTATGTTTATTTTAGGGTTTGTGATTATATTCAAGCCATCTGACTTATATCTAAACCATTTTACCATGGAGAATATCTTTGAGAAGTCTATTGCACCCTGGAATGTGCCCCAATTTTTATTTTGAAGGTCTGATTTCAGCTCATTGTGGTAGTTAAAGTCTTCTTGTACGCCTACTATATCAAACTGCTGTAGATATTTACTTATCTTTTTAGTATCTTCTGACCTTCCTGTGTTATCATTCAGATGGATTAAGGTTGTTCCTGCGAACAATTTATATATCCACACTGCCGGTTTAAATATCCAAGGGAGATCATTCAAATCCATGGTTTCTGGGAGCCCATCTATGTTGTATGTTGCTATTTTCATTTGTACATTATTTAAAATTGTTAAATACTTCGTCACATTTCTGCTTAAACTCGGCTTCTTTTAATATTGCCTTATAGTTTGCAATAATTTCTTTAAGCTTTTCATTAACCTTTGGGTCGTTGTGGTATTGTAAGGTATTGTATGGCATGGTTCATGTAAAGGTATTTTGGACAATTCTTCGCAAGTAAAACCTGTGTTATGTTTTATTATCGCTTGTGTTTGTTTATTAAGTTTAAATCTCATGTTTACTCAGAATATCAAATTTCTCCATTCTTGTGCTTTTTTGTACAGTTCTTTTTGATCGTTGTCCAGATCACAAATCATCAACTCCTCAGATGTTATTCTAGATTCTGGGTCTATAGAGCATCCCACTCTAAGCCCACAAGCCTTTTCCTGGTGAGCTATATTTTTCCCGCATTTTGCTATAATAGACTTTCCGTTCTCATCCTGCTCTATATGTTCGTAGAATAAAGACTTTTCCCACTCTTCAAACCTGGAATAAGCTGCATTTCTGACCTTTTTAGGGCTCCACCTATATGCTACTTGCAGCATTCTGTTCCCATCTACCATGCCACATGCCGCCAAATTACATACACCGTCTACAAAACTAGATGCAGCATCTTCTCCCAGCTTGCCTTTTATCTGATTATATTCAGTAAGACTCTGTATAAAGTACTGATTTTCAGCATTGTAGAATGGTTCTACTCCAGCTAGATATGAGATATTTATAGGGGCTCCGTGCACGAAAAAGTATTTACACGTATCTGTAACAGGTGTTCCAGTATACTGAATACTTAAGAAATCCGCATAATACAATATTGAATTAAGTTCTGCCGTATTCATTTCTTTGTAGCCGTTTTATATATACACATTGCAATCCATCCTACCATGTATGCATATGGCTCATGTGTATCGTTGCATAATCTCATTCCCTTATCGCTAAGTATGTCTTGAGCAGCATGCAATGCTTCGTGAGCACAAGTGTTTACCAACATTAGGTTGTCTGGGTGCGGAAATATTAGTATGAGCTACACATAATCTCCTGTATTCTTATCTCTACCACCACCGTAAGACATTCCATAGACTGCTCCTTCTTCCCAGTCTTTTTCAAGTTGTTCCTTTGAAATATTAAACTGTTTGGATATCTTTTGTGGATCTGGGTTCTTTACTACAGCTATTCTACTGTGATATAAAGGAAGGTCGTAGAAGTCTACTATCTATTTATACTTTTTCCACTTTTTAGTGCTCTTCTGTACTGTTTTACTGTTCATACTATATATTATATATTATATATCTATATACTCTAGTATACTGTAATATACTACTCAGTAGTAACGAGGAAATATCGTAATCGGTTGCTTTTGGTATAAAATTTACACGTTTTGCAACCAATTTAGTATGATTTTACGTTAAGTGGGTGTATAACGAAAAATACAAATACAGATCATGACAAATAAACTTATAGTAGTTAAGCCTTTCTTTGTGATGGAAGAAGGTGATATTATGGAGAGAACCGAGAACGGAACTTATGTAAGTTCATATGATAGTGCTTATTCTGCATCAGATACAGATGAGGATGTAGCTTCTCGTTATTCTTCAGTATTTGAGATTTCTGAGTCTTATGCTAGAGCTCTCTTGAACGACGGCGTTCTTAAAGAGGATAAGGATGAGAAGAATTTTGTCAATATCTTTACAGAGCTCGACAGTCTTGAGAAGCAGTACGTCAACGATCTTAACAATCTTGAAGCAGATACAAAGGGTCTTCCTGCGTGCCTCAAGGTTGAGAGAGAGACAACTGTAAGAAACCTCCTCAAGCTCGTATCTCATCTTAAATCACTTAAAAAGTAATGCTATGGAAGAAATGAATACAATGGTCGTGGATCAGGCTCAACTTGCAGAAGACGTATCTAGCAAGATCAAATACGAGCCACTTAGCAAGTTTCTTGTTAAGCCACTGGACCCTGTAATGGTAACAAAAGAATTCAGCAAGCCGATTGCAGCCGATCAACCAAAAAAGGATGACAATGGAATCGAGGCAGTTGACTACACAGAGGTAGAAAAAGAAACAAAAGAGGTAGAGTCTGACTTCCGTAAGGGTATCGTTTTAAAGGTTCCTTATTCATATCAGATGCGAATGAATGATGACAGATATCCTGAAATGAAGATTAATGTTGGAGACGTTATTGTTTATAAAGCAATCCAGGCTACATGGTTTGACCTTCTTAAGGATTCTCAGTTTGTTGAACCATACGCCATATATGCAGTAGAGAGTAAGTAATGAATTTAGATAAAACTTGTAGAAAGATATCAAAAGATCTCAATGAAGATTACGAAACTGTAAAAAACATAGTAATGTATGAATGGCTGTTTGCCAAACGTATAATGCAAAACGAAACAGATACTCGTGATATTTTATTCAACAAGTTGTTTAAGTTCAAGCTGAAATCGAGATTTAAAAACGATAAATTAAAAAACTATAGTCCACATGAAGACGCTCCTTATAACAAAAAGTAACTATATGGTTTGCGTAGACCCAGAGTCTATGAACGTAGAAGATGTAGAGTATGCACGTGAATCCATAAGCAGAATAGTCCGAATTAAGGAAGACTGCTCTGTTAAGTCCGGAGAAGAGGTAATTGAGGCTAAAAGCGGGGACATTCTTATAACTTTCTACGATAAAGAATTCCCAAACAGATTCGTGATTGTGCGATCTAAGGAATGGACAGAAAATCTGGATGCTTACGAAAACGCAATGGAGAGGTATAGAAATAAGAATTTAGCCGAAAGGGTATCAGATATAATTAACGAAGCTCCAACTTGCTGCGCAGCTGATGATACAGATTGCTGCGATGCAGCTTCTCTCTGATAAACTTCTCTGTGTAAATAAACAAAATAATAACTATGGCAACAAAAACAAAGGAAATTAAGAAATCTACAAAGTCTACTAAGGCTGTTAAAAAGACAACCAAGAAGACTGTAAAACCAGAGTTTGCAATTGATATTAACGATGCTACTTGTGCTGGTGATATTTATGCAGCTCTCGGTTGGGCAAAGATTGACAAGTATCTTACTGGATCAGAAATAAATGCAGTTCTTTCTGAGATCCAGGATGAGCTTTCTCCAAGAATCGTTGTATGCAATTGCACAAAGTGCGCATGCTGCAAGAAGCCAAATATCTTTAAGCGATTCTGGAACTGGCTTACTCGAAAGAAGTAATTAAACGTACACTAGTACGACGTATATGGTCTGTGCTAGTTACATGGAGGGTGTTACTAAGGCTCGGTTGGTCCGGCGTTCTTAGCCCCTCCGCCTTGATTCCGTAGCTCAGTTGGATAGAGCAGTGGTCTTCTAAACCGCGTGTCCTGGGTTCGAATCCTAGCGGAATCACACACAGTCGCATTTATGCGGATCGTAACCACAAGAACAGTTTGTATCTGCTAAAGTCTTGTAGGCCATCGTATTGGTACAGAGTTAGCGCATCTCTCGGAGTATAAGCGCACATTGCCCTTTGGCGTAACATTAGCGCACCTGGCTCTTAAATAGTTCGATGTACAATTGAATACTTTTGAAATATGACAAATAAGATATATGAACTTACGGACGAACAGTTCGTTAGTATGATTAAAGAAAGCCAAAACATAGCTGAAGTCCTCTTTAAGCTTGGTTATTCTATAAAAGGAAACTCTTGGGGGTTTTCTCTAGTACGAAGAAGAATGGACGAGTTAAATCTTACACCAGGAGATTTCAAAGGAAAAAATATATTTTCGAAAAATATAGAGAGAACGGTTGATGAAAGTAAACTGTTATGCGAAAATTCAAAACATAACAGAAATGTTCTCAGAAGGTATATTTTAAAACACAAATTGATACCATACAGATGTGCAATCTGTGGTTGTGTAGAATGGCGAGGAAAGACATTAAGTCTCGAATTAGACCACATTAACGGAAAGAATAACGATAATAGACTTGAAAACTTGCGCTTTCTTTGTCCCAACTGTCATAGTCAGACTACTACATATGGTAGCAGAAACCAGCAATGTAATGAATCTAAGTATGAAGTTACAGAAGATCTTCGTAGACTGGTTGAATCTACTTATGAAGAATGCAAGAGTGTAAAAAGAACATCTTCGATCTTAGGTATAAGACGTTGTGTTGTTACACAAATCGTAAACGAGTCTGGACAAAAGCATTCTAATCAAAAATACGTCATTCGTTATGATCAAAATCATAATGAAATAAAACGCTACGGAAGTCTTGTAGAATGTGCAAAAGATTTAATAGCACACAATGAAGTGATTACAAAACAACCAAAAACATGTGTAAGAACTTTAAGATATAACGTAGACAAGTTTTGGTTAAACAGTTATTGGACTATATTGGATGGTTGTGGGATAATAAATAATCCACAATTAGAATCTTCTCTAATGGACTCGGAAAACATTGTTGACGAGGCGCAAGCGAAAGCAGCGTGACAGACTGAACGAGAAGACTGATCTTAGGATTGGATGCAACAGTCGATTAAACGAACCCAGGGGGAGTGGGGGAGGCACCTACAAGGGCTACTAATAAACAAAGATAAATTTATAATATGCAGTTGAAATTTAAGCGCCTTTCTGAAAAGGCAGTTTTACCATCTTTTGCTCACCCAACAGATGCGGGCATGGATCTTACAGCAACACATATCTCTACTGAGATAAATGAGTGTGGGCAGCTAACCCTTGTGTATCATACTGATCTTGCAGTACAAATACCGGAAGGCTACGTAGGTTTTCTTATGCCTAGGTCTAGTGTTAGTAAGAAGTCTTTGATTTTGACCAATTGTGTTGGCGTTATCGACTCAGGCTATCGCGGAGAAATCATGGGCAAATTTAGATCTACCACAGACGTAATCCCTGCCGTATACAAAGAAGGCGAAAGATTTGCTCAGCTTGTAATAATCAAGCTTGCAGATATAGAGCCTGTTGAGGCAGACGAACTTGATCCTAGTGATCGTGGAGAGGGCGGGTTTGGCTCTACAAATGAAGAGGCACCAGCTGCTCCAGAAGGGACAGACGAAGGCGCTGAGTCAACAACGGCAGAGACGGTACAGGCCGCAGCATAATACATAATTTACTTATTGTAGAGGGAACATTCGTAAGGATGCTCCCTTATGTTGTATACATATATAATCAAAAATAGAATGAATAAACTACACGATTTAACATCAAACGTAGATTACATAAGGGAGCTGATAGAACAATATAAAAAAGATGTTCCAGAGTCTATAATTCCTTTATATTATGTAACTGACGACGAGCTTACTAGTATATTGGCAAACTACGACTCCTCTGAGTCAGTTGATCGCAAATTTGATGACTACTACTCTAAAGAAGAGGTGGACGAACTGCTTGATCAAAAAGCTAATTTTGACACATATACCACAGATTTGCAGTTTAACAGAAACGATAGTGTTCTAACGTTGTCCAGAAACGACGGACAATAGTTTTCAACTATAATAGACACTGGCCAAACACCAGTAGAAAGTCCGTTAACAGTAGATCTTACAAACGAAATAGACTCATTTCCGGTAAACGAAAGCGGAAGTACTGAAAGCTCTTTCGACTTTAGTACGTCTGCTCATATTTACGATGGAGCATAGGAGCAAACAATAACTTCGTGCGTAACACATGTTGAGGAATAGGGTGTGTCAGTACAAGTTTCTGGCGTAGGGACAGACGAAGCTAATATTTCTGTGCATGTCGACGAAGGGTATAGTTTTTCTAAAAACATAAACATTACAATAAGTGTAGCTTGTGCAAAAGGTACAAGAGCTATACTTTTTACACTTATACCGCTCACGTCAGGAAAAGACGGACAATCTGCAGTTAGGTATTTTTTATAGCCAAGCGCTACACAGATTAAAATAAACGATGACGAATCGTATTCTGATACTACACTGACTTGCGATAAGATGAAGCAGGTTGGTAACGGAACTCCGACTATAACCCAAGACCTCATATTAAAGATGAGCATTGATGGTGGAGCTGAACGTCCTTATCAGACAATAACGCTGTCTCTAGTAAGACCTACCGTAAAAGTTCAGTATTCTTTGTACGACACAGATAACAGGCTGTACGATAGAGAAACAATTGTAGTAGTTAAAAACGGAAAAAAGGGAGATAAAGGTGATCCTGGCCAAAAAGGTGATCCAGGTGAAAATCACGTAGTAACATACAGTGTTGAATTTTCTCAGCCGCTTATTAACGAGGGGTCTACAGTTGTTGATATAAATGCATATAAAATAATAGATGGGGCTTATCAGGTACTCGACTCTTCTCAGTGTACTGTATTAGGAGAACAAGATGCTTAGGGCAAAATAGTTACGACGGGAAGTGGTTATTTCCAACTAAAAGTACAAGATGGATTTAAGGCTTCTGATATATATACAGTCGTTCTTTATATAAACAATAATGAAGAAGTAGCTCGGGCTACACTCGGCGTTATCAAAAACAGAGACACTTTATTCAACCTTAAAAATTGGAGCGAAGTAAACATAGGAGATGTTTGTTACAGTGAAGACACTCTTACGTCTTCAACAGCTATTTCTGATGTTGTTATAGACGACGTTTATGATTCCGGTAAATACCTGTGCATAAAAACATATCATAAGGCAGGCAACGAAGATATTTATAATACCGAATATTGGCAGCCGTTTAATGAGTACAAAAATATAGCAACAGATTTAATTCTTGCAGACAAAGCGTACGTTAAGAATCTTTTGTTGAACTATGCTACAGCTATTGATAGTAACGGACACGAAACTGTTTCTATAGACGGAGAGAGTGGCAGACTTACTGTAATAGATGGACAATTCATGGGCAGTGTTGCTGTTCCGTTTACTGTTATTACAGAAGACAATTTTGACGAATACGTCAAACCTATGCCAGGATCGTCGAATGCTTATTATATTGACTTTAGTAACGCGCACTGTAATATATAGATAAACTACTGGAGAAACCCGTCTACACTTCCGACTTATCATATAGTGCTTCCACAAGAAACGCTGGATGCCAATTACGGCAAAGAAATAAAAATTATAAATTACATTCCAGAAAAACTTACACTGAAAGTTAAGAATCCTAGTTGGATAGATACTAACGACGTTCTTCATGAGAATGCTTTTTATAACGGGTATAAGATAGAGTATGGGTATGAGGCCACCTTTAAATTAGTGGAAATGGCCACCTATGTCAAACAAAGAGGATCTACTGTCGGTTATTAGTTTAAATCATTTGCTGACAACAATGGAAACCCTACCGATAATTGCTGGAGATTAACTGAAAAAAACTCACACATATCTACTGAAGACGCTAATTATAACACTCCTATAGTATATTTGGAAGACTCTCATCTGTTATCTGCCGCAAATAAAGCTTGGAACTATGGAAGTTTTATTGTTTATAAGCATACGGAGACAGACTCAGGAGTTAATGTAAAACTGTATCCTTTATATAAAAGATATATACCAACGACGTACGTTTCTAACGATGCTGAATTTTATTTTTTCAACAGTGTAGACGAGCGTGGATACAAACTTACGTCATAGGGATGGTCTTCGGTATTAAAATCGGATTTGCAGAACAATGTTTGATATAAAAGGAAATAAAATCTCTTTAGATACAGAGAACTTAGCAATACCTCCTTTTAAAGAACACTACAACAATGCAGAAGATAAGCAACGAGCTATCAAAGAAATGGAGTATGTAGTTTGGTTGTACAAATGGAATACTCCATATGAAGCTTATCCTGAAAAAGAAAGAGCAAAAGTTGTTGCTAAAGATGTATTTAAAGATGAGAATTATATACCTTCTCCTGAAGTAAAAGAGCTTGCTAAAAGATTTGTGGAGTTTCAGGAGACTCCTGGAACTAGACTTTTAGCAGCATCATAGACAGCAGCAGAAGGACTTATAGTAGCATTGAATGATTATTCTAAAGATTCTATGGACATCGATACTGCTATAAAGGTAACTAGAATATTAAAAGACGTAGGTAGCATAGTAAAGTCACTTGATATAGCGATGAAACAAGCTAAAGCTGAACAAGTTGAAGCTGGTAGAGTAAAGGGTGGCGGCACTATAGGCTTATACGAAACAGTTAAATAATATGAAGAATAATACGAAATGTGTTTTTGATTCAATATGGTTGTATCATAAATTTGGACATAGAGACAATTTGTACTACGAATTGCGAACAACATCAGATACTGACAATGAAGCATTAACTATCGGTCATAATGGAGAGCCTGAAAGACTTTTTCGTTTGTACAAATACACAATTACAAGATCCGAGATGGGTTTGTATTAGTGCACAAACGACGACGAAAATGTTTATGTCACATTACCACAGCTGTTGACACAATTTACTGTCACACAAGACCCATATGAACTGTGTGATGCAGTAAATGTCTCAAACATCCATAGTACAACCTCTCCTGCAAACGATGCACCATCTGCAGAGAAATGTGAAGAAAGTAGTAATGTAGACTAGGCAAGTAAACGTCCAGCTGATAATGTTGCGGTCAACTCTTTCATTAAAAACATAGGGTACGACAAAGCAGTCTCGCTTAGTAGAAGTGACTTTCCAATAGACGTTTCGAATACAAGAGAATCTGTATTTTTAGATAGTTAACAATAATATACGTAAATAACATATGAAAGACACAGATTACAAAGGCATAGATAAGTTGTATCATTTTTTAGTATGTGCAGCCGGTGCAGTATTTGAAACGGAAGCGGCTGTTGCTGCAGCTGTTGCTAAAGAATACGGAGACTACAAGGCGTATGGAAATCACTGGTGTTGGTGGGACATCTTGGCAGACACCTTGGGGATACTTGTGGGTACTGGTGTCAGACTCTTGATATCAGGAGGCAAATGGCACTGGTATTAAAACTTAATTAGCGCATGTAATCGGTTCAGGTCGGTTCATTTTGATGTTATGGTAGATTTTAATAAGAAAATAAAGAATTCGGATAAATTTCGCTAGTCGGCCATATTCTTTGAAAAGAACGGCTGCTATACTCTAGCTCCAGCAGGTACAACTGATTATATACAGTTTTGGGATCAAGAGACTAATAGATGTCTATACGGATATGTAGCCCCAGATGGAGATGAGATTACCGGTTATCATTACTTTTACTTAAACTATTCACCAATCATGAAATTGGAAGAAGTTTAGTATAAAGATAAGCACGGTAATATTAGAACAAGGCGAGAGCGTATCTTTGGTTTTCCTAGATTCTACGACTACGACTACTATTATTTCAATGCAATCGAAGAGGCAGAAGATGTTGGAAAACACATGGCAGTACTAAAAGCCCGCCAAAGAGGATACTCCTTTAAAGGAGCTTCGATGCTTGTTCGTAATTATGAACTCATACCTGGATCTAAAAACTTTGCAGTCGCATCTGAACAGAAGTTCTTGATTGGTGACGGACTGTTGACAAAAGCTTGGCAAATAATGGATTTTTGCGACAAGCATACTGCATGGGCAAAGCAGAGACTTACCTCTACGAGAATGGAGAGAGTCTCTGGATTTAAGATTACAGATGAGTTCGGCAAGAGTACAGAGCAAGGTTATTTATCAAGCATAACAGGAATAACACTTAAGAATGATCCTGAGCGAATTCGTGGTACACGTGGTAAGCTTGTGCTATGGGAGGAAGGTGGTAAATTCCCAAATCTACTTACTGCATGGCGTGTAGAGCAGCCAGCTGTAGAAACAGATGATGGTAAGGCCTTCGGTCTAATGATAGCATTTGGTACAGGCGGTACAGAAGGAGGCTCGTTTGATGGTCTTAAAGATCTATTTTACAAACCAGATGCATACAATGTTCTAAGCTTCCCTAACATATGGGACGATAAAGCAGAAGATACAAAATGTGGGTTTTTCGTACCATCGTGGTCTAACATGGATTCTGTCGATGGAAAATTCATGGATGACGACGGAAACAGCAATAAAGAAGCATCTATAGAAGAGCTTATAAAGTAGCGTAATGAGATCAAAGATGGAGGAGC
>Ga0326512_10003640_pt1 | contig 11278 bp, 7 predicted proteins | sample 1_2617_0518_D_FD_203652 | JGI IMG/M metagenome (GOLD analysis project Ga0326512, IMG submission 203652) | Bovine rumen microbial communities from UC Davis, California, United States - 1_2617_0518 | ecosystem: Host-associated > Mammals > Digestive system > Stomach > Rumen | place: USA: California...
CATGGTTATTCTCATGGTGAAGATGTTGCTGATTTAATTGCTGATATTGTTATCAAGTCATATGCAGATGATGAGAATGTTAATGTTGTAACAAATGCTGAAGGTAAGCATACAACATCATTTCAAGATATGATTGAAACAATGCTTGCAGCTCAACTTGCTCAGAATATGTTAAACAGTGGTGAAGCTGTTTCAGATACAGATATACCCGAGTAACACTTATCATATGCATTTGAATATAATGATTATGATGATTATTAAAATGTTAAAGAATATTAAAGATTGAACCGAAATGATTCAGGTTCAATCTTTTTTTGTATCTTTGTACTGTGATTAAAAATAAAATAATAACAATTAAAATATAATTAATATGATTATTGATCGTAGTTCAGTTGATATGCTTTTCCATGACGAAACCTTTCAGAGTATCATGATGAATCTTGCGGATCGTTGGGAAGATGAAAAACAGTATGAAGATATTAATTCATATGCTAAAGTATTCAATACTTATATAGCAAAGTTTTTTAATATTGGTACAGGTCATTTAATTGCAAAAATGACAAAACGACCTTTTGGTATTAAGATTGTTACAAACTATATGTTTACCTTAAAGAATGGCACAAAGCGTCCTATGAAAGGTATTATTTCAATAGGTATCAGAGCAAATGGCAATTATTTTTGGAATTGTAAACCTGTAAAATAATAAAGATATGGTTTAATTCACAAGAGATTTTAGAATAGAGTATTAAAAATATTTTGCTTATGATATGGTATTGCTTATATTGTATTATCGGTATACTTATTGCTACAAAATGGTATGAATCCAAAAATCCGCCATTTTTTCAGCATGCTAAATTAAGAGGTACTGATATCGGCTATATACTTTTTTGGATTATTGTATGTTGGCCGGTTATTGTAATATATGTTTATTTTAAGAAATAATATATAAATATATAAATTTAAATTTTAAATAATATGTGTACATTAATTTATTTTCTTATTGGATTATTTGTCGCTTTAAAGTGGATAAAGGTTCATCCTGTATCAAAAGATATTACTGAAACAGGTATAACGATTATTATTGCAACATTTATCGCTATGGTATGGCCATTGTATTTGGCATACAAGTTCTTGAAGAAAACTGATAATTAATGACTGTAAATGACAATAATAATATAAAGGATATCTAAATATAAGAAAGAAGCTCATAAAGGTTGTTTAAATCTCCTCTATGAGCTTCTTTATTATTATATAACTACTTTGCTTAGTTAATTAAAATAGTGTCTTTATCGTGAGCTATTGAATACTGAGTCTTAATTTGCTTTACAGCATTTACTAAGTATATAAACAGCTTATCAATCTGTGTATAGTTTTTATCCTGAACAGGATTAGAGAACATTTCATGTGACAGAACATGTCTCAATACACCAGATTTCCAATACTGATATCCAAGATTCTTAAAGTCATCATGACTGTGATATCTTTCTGTATAATATGATTTTCTATTATTCAATTTCATAATTAATTTCTAGTATAACTAATATTATCCATCGTTACAATATAAACTGTACCATTAACCTTAAGGTTTGCCATACCATTATTTAAGGGTTCTATTGGTGCATTGCAATAATATATATAATTGTTATTATATTTATTAAATGCAAAATTCTGGTATCCTACTGTATAGCTAGATCCATTGAATTTAATCACATTATATGGATAATCAGTAGCAGCCGATGTATAACGTATTACCATTGTACCATATATTTCACCACTATATGTAGCTTTAACATCAAATGCAAGAGGTAACTGATTACCAGTCATTCGTGATGCAGTAACCTGAACAGACAAACCAATATCTTTCATTGATTTACTAGATAATCTAAATGGTATGATATTATAAGTATTATAATTAGTTAATGCAGTACCTGAATTACTAATACTACCATTTATAAAGATATTATCTGTAGTCTTACTAACACTATAACTCTTTGACTTCTGATATTCATATTTATATGCGTTAACATTATATGTTGCTGATGCAGTTGTACTACTTATAGCACTATTATTACCATATCCATCAAGAGGAGTAATTTCAATAGCAAATGATGAATTAGAATCCATATAAAATAACTTATCAATCTGTATAGTACCTGTCAACATCCAATAATTGTCACCATTCACATTGTTCATTTCGCAGTCGGCATATAAGTATTCATCATTAGCACCATTATCAAAGTTATCATAGAATACATGATTTTTATTCATATATTCATATATCTTTACATGTACTTTAGATTTGAAACTATCAGCACTTATACTACCAGCATTCTGATAATCGATAATAAAATCTATATTTCTAATATAAACCATATCATGCTGTTTAGTATTACTCAATTCAAAATCAGCAAATTTATTAGAAGTATAATTATATGTTGTATTACCAGAACTAAACAAATATGATGATCCGCTATATCCAGTATATTCACCAGCTACAACTGGCGCAAGATATCCATCAACAACAACAGCTGTTTCAGGAAGCTTAAACTTCACATAGCTACTATTATTATTAATAACACCATATTCATATATACTTGAACTTGCTGAATATTTATAGTCAATACATGGAATCTGAAAACCTAATCCTAAATTAGTAATATCATTATTGAAATTATCATAATCAATATAAAGATATGCACCATTTCTGTCAATATCAAGTTTCATCTGTCCATTATGACGATCAAGAATATTAACATTATATGTCAATACATTTTCACCATCTGTTTTTGTATACTGATTATCAATTGGAGGATATAAATAGCAATTCAAGTTAGCATTACCTCTTAATGATACAGCTTTATGAGCACTTGTAGTATCTCTACTTAAGACAAATTTAGAATCAGTCATAGATTCATACATAAATGGTGTATCAGCATTAGCACCATGATCATTGTCATCAAATGTAATATATGTCTTATGGTATAAATCACGGTAATTATAATAGTTTGCAATATTAACACCAGAATATGTAAATTCAGGATTCTTTACAAATCTATATATACCATCTGAATCTAAATGTTCTTCAATATATCCACTGAAAGCATTTTTCGTTGTGAAGTATGCTGTATTGATATATTCATGGAACTGATAAGATAATCCTTCGTAATTAATACCGAAGATATACTCATTGCCATCATCAAAATAAGATCCACTTGTCAATGTTGCGGTTGGCCATGTAATAACAGTATTTGAACCATTTGAAGTCTGATTATTTGTATTTGCATTTAATGTTGCATTAGGTCCAGATACTTTACTAACAAGACTCAATGAATTACCAGCACCTGTAATAATATTCTTATCACCAGTCATAGTCATAGACATCTTCAAAGGAGTAACAACCTTAGCATATTTAGGCACATACGCAATAGTACTTAATACACTTGTTACAGATGCAATCTGATTATTGATACCTATAGATCCATTCCATGTAGATTCACCACCAGAAATCTTAAATACAATAGTATTAACACCATTCTGATATGTTATTGGTTTTGTAAAACCACTTGTTGAAATGTTAATTACAGTATTTGCTGCATTTGTACCAGTGCCTTTGATAGCATTCTTCAATGGTATACTTTCAAGAGTAACATTATTATATATCATCTGAAGCTGTGCATTCTTAGCTGTAGCATCATATAAGATATTTCTGCCTGATATACGAATAGTCAAGTTATTAGGAACAAACTTAGATGATGTAACAGTATACTGAGAAACAACAGAAGTATTATCTGCATTATAGAATGAAGATGATGTAGCTGCATTATATTTTACAGTAAACTGATTAGAAATATCGCAAGCTGAGCTAATACCACTATAAGTACCAGTAATATTTGCAGGCTTATCTAATACAGTAGCAATTGTACCTGAAATATTAACAGTAGATCCTGTTGTTGTACTATAAGTAACTGCAGGATTGCTCTGAGCAACACCATTTATTGTTGCAGAAGGTATAACCAATTCTGATATTGTATAGTTTGCTCCGATAATCTTATCATCATTTTTACTTGTAAGCTTGAATGATGTTGTACCTGAAATAGTATACTTATTATATTCAAGAAGAGATGCATTCAAATGAAGATCTGCACTATCAATAGTAGGATTATAGAACAGATGTACATCTGACATAATCTTATATGCAGCCAAATCAATATTCTGCGGCATATCAGATAATGTTGCTGTATCCTTAGGGAATACAAGAGCAACCTGACCATCATTAAATGTCAAGAATCTGAATATATTTCTTAAAGAATGATTGCTAGGTAAATCCCAGTTAGTTGTCATTACACCTACTGATACATCATATCCAGCAAGTTTAAGAACGCCATCAGTAATATCTGAATAATCAGAATTAAGAACTGTTCCAGTAGCTTTATCAGTAATCTTGAATCTAACGCCAAAAATATATTTTGATGTATTATTAGCTACAAGATTATTATAATAATTCAATCCACGAGGATTAGCACCTTTAAGATATGCAAGACAGTCCTTATATAACGGTGTATTTATATCATCACCTGTTATAACATCATAGTCAAGATACAATTCATGTATATCAACATTCTTATTAGCTTTGATAATCTTTGATGGTTCATCATTAAACCATACAGATCCTGTTACTGTTCCACTATAGCCACTATAATTACTATTGAATGATTTATTATAAGCTCTAACAGATCCGTCTACATTAAATGCAACGCTTGATTTGTCAGGATTATAGAATTTATTATTATTCAATACAAATGCATATGTGCCATCATTGAATTTATAATCTGATCCTGGTCTACATGTAATAGCATTTTCATTAAATATTCTGACATTAAATGTAGCTTCATTTGTATTATAATCATTCTGCTCTGTTACAATACGATAAACATGTGAATATGTATAAATACCGCTTGCTGGCATTGTTCCGTTGAAAATATAAGAATCGCTGAATGTGGTAGACTTATCAGAAGTTACAGTAGTGCTTGCTGATGTTGTAATATCAGTAACAGTATTATTATCTGTACGAGCAAATTTACCAATATAGTTTTCAGTATCATTATTTTCAGCAGATGCAACTAAAGCTAAACTATAGCGAGCTTCATTATCGATATTAAATATATCTATAGATTTTGTTAAGAATGACATTGATGATAATTTAATAACAGCTGCAGATACAGATACAGTCTTTGAAATGTTGTTAAATTCTACAGTATAATTAGTTGTATCAGCTGGAACCTTATTGATATCCTTGAACATAAAATAATATGTTGCAACACGTTTATTATCTGTATTAACAGCTGTAGATGAAACCATCTCTCTGTTATTCTTAATATCTTCAATACTAGAAGTCTTTATAGTATCACCATAATTCAAAACATGTACAAGATCATTATCACTAATATTGACATGTGAAAATATTGTTCCTCTATAGAAAGCAAATGGAATATCCTTAATAATATTGGTATAATCCATATCAGCTTTATAAATAACTTCTAATTTGAATATAGGAAACTCATAATTAGTCTGAATAGTATTATTACGAGACTTCTTAATATAATCACCATCTGCTGCAATATAACTTGTCAAAGCATTTGTATATTTCTGATTAGAAAATACTGCATAGGTAAAGTTAATAGATGATATTGGATTTTCCATTGAGAATTCTATTTTTTGAGTTCCAAGAGAATATCCACCATAAACTGATACATTACATGTAAGTACAATCTGCGGTTTTGTATTATCTTTATTTACAAATGTAAATGTAACTTTATTACCAACAGTAGACTTAATCTCAATATTAGGATTATTATCAAAGCTCCAGTCGAACACAGCTTTATCATTATTGATTGATGCTGTACCATTCTTTGTTATCTCATTAACATTAGCAACTGCTGTATAAGTATTATTAATCTTAATCTTATCTGCTTCTATTCTATCATTATTCTTATCATAGATTGAAATGCCACCATAAGTAAAGTCTTTAACTTCAATAGTCTGAACTTTCTTACAAATAGTATTATGATAATCATCAATAATATCATTATGACCATCACCTGGTAAAGTTACTTTATAATAAACATTATAATTATTAATATCTTTAAATGAAATAACTTTTTTATATTCACTTGTAGATATTGCACTAATATATGATTCATTATCCCAACATACTGCACCTGGATTTGATACAGTATTATATGTAATTGATGATGTTGCATTATTGTTAACAAAACTTATACCGTTATCACCAACAAATGCATCAATATTAATTGGAACATTTATAATAAATGCATCATATTTTGAAGGTTTTGCTGAAAGTTTAGTAATATCAACATGTTTAATATGTTGAATTATTGATTTCGTTCTTGTTTCAAATCCTTCTGTATTTGCAATATATTTTATATCAATATTTATATCCTGTGTACCAGTTCGACCAGTATTATCATTATACTTATAAACTACAGATGTATAATCATTATTTGGATACACATCAACAGCATTAGTAATATCAAGATTATCACAGAATACTGAACATGCTGCGGCATTTTCGCCTGTTACCTCTATTGAATAAGTTAATCTATGTGTATCATTATCCAAATATATTGTAGCAGGATTTAATGTAATATTATTTATAGTCTGACGTAAAATATAATTATCACCAAATTTAGAGAAATCTTTACGTTTCTTTGAACCGTTATTTAATGTTGCTGTATATCCAGGAATAATTTTATATGTACCCATTCCAAACAAATCTGTTCCAGATGGAACTGTAAATGTAAATGTCTGAATATTATCTTTTGATGATACAAACTTAATATTAACATCATCACTTAAATATGTAATATCACCTGTATTATTCCATGGTGTATATAATAATTTATATGATGATGGTTTTTGAGTTAAAAGTTCAATATTATCATTATTTCCTTCAAAATAATGAATAATTTCACCAGCAACATTAAATGTACCAGCAATGCCATTTACATTACCTTGCTTCATTGAAGTAATTGTACACCTAACATTACGCATTTCATAAGCTTTAGCGATATTCATAGAAGTAGAACCTTTTATAGCAACTTCATTGTTATCAGCATCATGTGTATATGCAGTAACATTTACATTAAACTGATAATCATCATCATCACCAAGTGCTGTATATGTAATAATATTCTTATTTACATTTATGGTTGACTTATTAGTAATATTGTCATCGCCCTTATTATTTGAATAATCAGTAAATGCCCAATTAAACTGAGATGCAGTTACTTCATAATTAATACCATTAATATTCAAATACATAAAAGCCTGCATTTTAATAATGCGGTCATTACCTGATAATATATTTGATATAGTTTTAATATCTACAATAATATCTGCAGTGTTATTGTATACATAATTCTTTATTTCTTTCCATACAAGATTATCTTTATTAAGCTCAAAGAAATCTTTAATTCTGGCGCTCTTTCTATAAGTATCAGAAAGTTTATCCGGAAAAATCACGTCATCTTTAACTGCACGATAATACAGTTTATTTTCAGATTTACTAAATGCGATTTTTCCCGGATAATCATTAATACCAGCTGCATTTTCGACATCATCTACTGCTGTCATAGCATCAAGCAATCCACCATCAGTAGATGATACAATCATACCACGCTGAAGCATTCCAGTATTACCGTTTTTCTGATCATTAATTAAAAATGGTAGCACTGTATCTTTTTCTGGAGCATCAGTAGGTTCTGGTATATGATATCCATTACTATTATTTTCAATCTTATATGGAAATCTTTCACGATACACTTCTTTACCTGCAATATAAACAACACCTTCAATTACACCAGTATGGTTTTTATCAAGATTTTCCTTAGTATCATTAATGTAATAAGATCCACCATCATATAGCAATTCTTTATCATTATTATGAAAGAACTTATATGAATAGATATTATTATCTATAGGAATCTCATATTTAAATGATGTATGATTTGCTGTACGTGGCACAGTTACAAATGCTCTAGCAAAGAAACTATCACTATTTGTAAAATATGTTGAACGAACTTTATCTTGTTTATACTTATTATTAGAAATGACAACTGACAATACATCATTTGTTGATATATTGTCATTTACACGTTCCCAACGGCTTTGATTATTATAAACATACAAGCTATTGGTTTCATATACATAAACTAATTTACCAATAAATTTATTTGGTAAGTAATTCAATCCAGCAATATATTCAGTCCAAGAACCAACATCAAGAGGTCCGCCATATTCATTTGTAATGATAAAGCCTCTTTGTTTTTGCTGAATATTAATTTTTTTATTTCCTAATTCGTTTAGATATGTTAAACCCATTTTAAATTATAATCCATTCTTTTTTACCGTTGTTGTCAATGCAATACTTCATTTTACCTACAGCTTTATCATATGTAAGCATACCAGGTTGTTGCATAAGTGGATTATTTAAATCACTTGTATTATCAACAACTTGTTTGAAATCAAGAGGACCTTGAAGTACATAATAACCACGTTGCAAGGTAGATGCGATCGAACTTACAACGTCTTTACCTGAAGATGCGTCTTGTATAATACTACCTTTTCCGTATATCATTATTATTTCAAAATATATTTTGCAAAAACATTATATGCAAGTCCATCACCGCCGATCTGATTACTGTTGAAACCATAATCTATACCCATTGTACCAGTAGAAAGATATAAATTTTCAGCTACTCGTTTAACTTCAATTTCTTGTGGCGCATCATCATCTGAGAATCCATAAAAACTGAATTCAATCTGAGCATCATTATCAGATTCATTTATAGGTTCAACATAAAACCAAATATATTCTGCTGATGGTTTCAATATAGCCTTCTTTGGATTATTACTACTTGAAAAGTTTGTAGTATTATAATCAGCAACTGGATACATTTTTGCTGCATTAGGCTTAAGAGACTGCATTTCTGTTAAATTGAAATTCGCATTAGGTGTCAAACCACAATATACAATATAATCTCTGTTTACTGTGCCAAGATATGCTTTTTCATACCATGCTGTCAATAATTCATTGAGATTATATTCATCACATAATAACTTATGTTCATTTGTTGTACCACTTGTAGGAATATCAATATTAAGAGCAATCTTAATCTCACTAAATGCAGATGCATCCAATGTAGCAGCATTCTTATTATTAGTTTCCTTTTTGTATATTAAATTAAGAGACTGCTTCTTACTCTCATCTCCATCTGCATAGATAGAATCTAATGAAACTTGTGGAGAAAAAGGAGCATTGAGATCATCTAATAATTGTACTTTTGGATATTCGCTTCCTTTTGCCATAATAATTAATTATCTAAGAAATTTGTTTTTATATTTATCTATGATTACGTCCCAAATACGGATTTGAACCACCGCGACCTAAGTATGGATTCGATGTGCCTTTACCTAAATATGGATTTGAGCCACCTCTACCCATATATGGATTACTATTGCCTCTACCCATATATGGATTTGTTTGAGAAGGTGTCTGCCATTGCTGAATAGTTTTCTGATATTGTTCTGTACGCTGTGCACCTGTATAAACTTCAGAAAAATCTGCGTCTGATATTTCATCTTGTATATCCTGAGATGCAATTTCAAGCATTCTCATAACTTTACTTCTTCGAGTACTCTGCGGCATACCCGATTCAAGATATTCCTGAAGCCATAAGTTGAAATCTTCAATTTCTGTTGCTCTTGAGCAGTTCAATGCTGTATATGCTAAGTCATCATGCATACCAATGCCTTCATATACATAATAGTTTGAGCTTTCTGATTTCTTAATCTTATCAAATGCACCAAGTTCTGCTACTGTAGATAAATTATCATTCTGATTCTGCTGTAATATAATAAGCTGACGTTTAGTAATCATATCAGCACCTTTATCACAGAAATATGACTTACCAATACCATTACCGCCTGCTGTTGTTTTGAAACCTGGAAGTTTCTTCATATACTTACCAGGAACAGGTTTTGTATGATGTGTTTTCAATACCAGCGAGTCATACCAGTTATTATCATCCATATACTTATTCAACCAGTTTTTACCATTAAAGTTCATTTCAACAAGAATACGAACATTATCAATATTTTTATAACCAGTTCTGAATGTATTATATGTAAGATATTTTGCAGCCTTAGCCATTTCTTCTTCATCTTTATTATTATCCATATAAACACCAACCTGTCTGAATCTGAAGCAATCGCTTATACTAATCTTTCTATCAAGTGCATTCAATCTTATCTGTCCAGGATTCATTAACTCCATACGGAAGATATTAATAACATTATAGTCAGAATCTGGCTTACCTTTAACAGTTTCATACTTACCTTCAGCGGTATCAATAGATAAAAAGAATTTAGAATTGAAATTATCATATGACGTAGGATCAAAAGCCGGATCCCAATAAAATTTTTCGCAAATATCTTTTGGAATAGAAGGTATATCAACATTAACAAATATCTTACCGAATCTGTTCATATACTGCATATCAGAACCACGAATAACCTTAGATGCAGCAACATCCCACTGAAGCTCAAACTCCTGGGCAAACTCAACTTCGCCGAAGTCTTTTCTCTGTTGTGCAGCCCATGCTTCATCATGATCTGGATTCTGCCACCAGTCTACACGATATGTAACGAAACTATTCTGTCCAGTTTCACCTTTATGCCATAATTCATAAAACTTATTCTGTCGTCCACGAGGTGTAGATGTTAATACAATCTTTGACAGTCTTGATGATGACAATGTAGGATAGATAGCTGTCCAGAAATCATTCATAATATTCTTAGGAATAAGAGCAGCCTCGTCAATATATAGAAAGTGAACAGTAAAACCGATTGCAGGTGTCTTAGATGTAGCGAAACCCTGTACGAAGCAACCATTATCAAATGACATACCATGCATACTCTTTGCAATAATGCCAGGCTTTAAAAACCATGGCAATCGCTTCATCATTTCATCCATCTTTCGGAAAATCTCAACTACGGTAGTATCCTTATTGGCAACAATTGCCAAATGTCGTGATTTATGGAAAATCATATACCAGATAAAACAAGAACACATAGTAGTTGTCTTTGCATTCTGACGACTCATCATTGATATAAGGTTACGAATCTTAGGCATAAATTCCTTATATTCTGTATCATAAATCTCATCTGTAATCAAATGAATAAACTTTTTCTGATAATC
>Ga0326512_10003641_pt1 | contig 11278 bp, 12 predicted proteins | sample 1_2617_0518_D_FD_203652 | JGI IMG/M metagenome (GOLD analysis project Ga0326512, IMG submission 203652) | Bovine rumen microbial communities from UC Davis, California, United States - 1_2617_0518 | ecosystem: Host-associated > Mammals > Digestive system > Stomach > Rumen | place: USA...
GCGAGGTGATGCTGGATGCACAGGCGGCCATTCAGGAGCTCACCCAGAATACAAGGGTGCAGACTGTTGGAGTTGTGGTTGACGCAATGACGCTGGACTGCTTTGGCGTTAGCGCTAAGGTGGACGGCCACGAACACCAGCAACGCATCATCGTGAGCACCTGGGAGCATGACACCGAGGACGGCCCGGAAGTCGCCCGCGAGTACGTGATGACATGGGATGCTGAGAAGGAGGCTTTCGTGGATGTGGAGCGGCGCAAGGACAGGGCCAAGACGGGTGCGAGCCTGCGCAGCATCATGCTGCAGGTGAACGACCGCGACGGCTTCAAGGAGTTCTCGGACGAGTACCACAAGGACCACGGCCCGCTGAGGGTGCGGACAATCAGCATCCTTTACCCGTTCAGCCATAACCGCCGTTTCCCCATTGAGGAGCGCGACTACACCGTCGGCGAGCTGCTCTGCAAGATTAGCGACATCATGAACGAGGCCGACGGCGAAGGCACCATCGCGGCGCCGCACGAGCTCGACGACTTCATCATCGAAATGATCTCAACCCGCCGCGACACCATCTATGTGTCGTTCGGGTCGTAGTAGCGACCATTGTGAGAAAGTAAATTTTTAATCTATTGGTCGCTTCGCTCGAAATGCGCTGACGCTTGTTTAGAATAAAGAAGCCGATAGGCGCATTTCAAGGAGCGGTAGCGACGACCAGAAGAAAACAGAAACAACTATGAAGAAAGATAAGAAGAAAAAAGGGATCATCGACCAGCTCAATGTCATGGCCAAGGAGGCTGAGGAGATTGAGGCGATGAACGAAAGACTTAAACGGCGCCGTAGCGTTGAACTTGAACGACCGAAAATCATCCATCTTGCCGAAGGAGATAGCGGGGAACCGATGGGCGATGTCACGGCGAGGAAGCTCATCGAAGAGATTGTGGAGCTGGGACACCGCGTACAGCCCATCGAAGGTAAGATGCTCAACGATCACTACGACGAAGAACATGCTCGGGAAATTGTAGAGCTCCTTACTAAACATGGCATCAAGGTCGTCACAGTGGTGGACGAACTCCCCGATGGCGTACCACCGAAGGAGCTGTTCAACACGACCTTGATGAACTCAAAGCGCTGGAACCCTAATGCAAAAATCAGGCTTCGGCGATAGCCGTTAGTCCTCCTGTTGTTCGGCGGCTTGGGGGAGGCTAATGGCGGCGGTGTCGTAGGTGGCGGCGGATGGTTTGTGTGATAGCGGCCTTCGGTCTTGCTCGTTGAGCCGTCGCGCCAGGATATTGTGCGCCTCGCGGAGACGGTTGTAATCCTCGCGTAGCTGATCATTATCCTTGCGCAGCTGTGCGTTATCCTCGCTCAGTCGCCGCAACTCTTCGCGTATAGCTTTTAGTTCATCCGTCGCGTCGGTGCACTGGCTCCGGCGCGGCGGTTTCTGTTTTTGCGCGGCGGTGGCGGCGTTTGGGTCGATGATGTAGTCGAAGACCTCCAGCCGGAAGGCGGCGCAGAGGGTGAGGATGTTGGCTACCTTCAGGCGCTGCTCGCCAAGTATGGCTGACGAGACGTGCGAGTAGTGGAGGTCCATGACCTTTGCGGCATCCTGACGTGTGGTGGCCGTCTGTCGCCCTATCTGCGCACGGAGTGCGTCGCCGTCATAGCTGCACTGCCTGTAGTCCCTGGCGCTCATGATGTAATCTTCGCGAAGCCCTATGTAGTCCCTGCCCTTGTCGGAAAGGAATCTGCTGACGGGGATGTGGAGCCCGTTGGCCAGTGCCAGGAGTTGCTGGATGCTGATATTTTCAGGTTTCTTCGCTATGCGATACCATGTGGCGATGGGAATCCCGGCCGCCGCCGAGATCTCCTCGTTGGTCATACGTATGACTTTCGTTAGCGTGCGTATCAGTCGCACGTTGATGGTTGCATAATGGCCCATAATTATGCTATGCAGCATAAATGATAGATAATTCTATCATAAATGATACGCTAATTATCAATTTCTTTGTAGCTTTGCAGCAAATTTACGAAAAAAGTACGAGATACAGGGCTGCAAGTCCGATTTTCTCGCTATGACTGTCACAGAAACCTATCATTATCCGCGCTCCAACAATCTAAAATGATTCGTCACTCATTATGAACACCACATATTCACCATACGAGATGTCTGCCACGCATGACGGCAGCATCATCATATCTACTGCTGGCAGCCTGGGAATTGCCTCTGTCGATGGGCGGGGCTTCGCAGAAGCACTCGGTTTTCTGCGGGCCTTTGCCCATCATTATCGCGGCGCCGTTGTCAGCGCTGCGGCACTGGTGGCTCGCATGTGCGGCAAGCCGCAGCGTGAGCTGACGGACTTGTTGCAGGCGGCCATCGCAGGCGGCACGCCGAGCGCCGAGGTGCGCAAGGCCGTGTGCATGGTGGCCACACAGATTGCCAGCTGCACCTTCGGCATTGACGATGCCATGCCTGATTACGACGAACACGGCACCTTCCACCCTGAGTTTGTACCCTGCGCCTTACGCGCCATCTGCCCCTATAACGGCTACCGCGCCAACGCCTCGCGCGCCTCTATCTGCAACCCGGCCGTTGACTTGGGCGTGCAGGACCGTGAGGCACGGCTGGCTGCGATGCTGGCCACGGATGACACCATGAGCAGCATCGCCGTGGCGCTTGGCGTGACGGAAGCGGCACTGCGCCAACGTGCGCAGCGGCTGTATAAGAAGCTGGGCGTGGATGGTCGCGAGCACTTGCGCGCCATGTTGCACGGTCGCCGCGTGGCATAGTGAAAGAACGTTAAACACTGTTACATACATGAGAATCTATTTCTATCGTATCTGGCTGGCCTTGCGCGGTCGCAACCCTTACAGACCGGAGCTCATCGAGGCTAAGCGTAATTATAAAAAGGAACGCGCACACGCGCGAGACCTGCAGCAGCTCACCGAGAACCTGCGGAAGCGCATCACGGACAAGGACATCGAGATTGAGGACCAAGAGGTTGAGATACGCGGTTTGCGCGAGGACTTGGAGCTGACGCTGCAACGCCTGCAAGATGTGCAGCAGGCGCAGGCACACGAGCTGATATCCAAGCAGCTGTTGCAGAAGACCAACCTGCACCTGGGCGAGCTCGTAGAGGCGATGAAGTCCGGCGACACCGAGAAACTGGAGATGTACATCGAAGGTGAGTTCTGGAATAAGCACATGGCAGCCATCGCACGGCTACACCTGAGTGCGCTGAAGGCCGCCAAAACCAGTGAAGAGAGATGACCCTGTCTCCGAAAGATAAACAGACGTTGAACGCCATCCCGCTGACCGATGTCATGGCAGCATGGGGGCACACGGCGCACGCCGTCTCCAAGGTGGGGACATGGGCGGCGTACTTGTGCCCGTGGCACGACGACCACCACCCGTCGCTGCTCATCGACATCGTGCCGCGTGGGACCAATCCCGACTGCGGGTTCCTGTGCCGCGCTTGCAAGGAGAGCGGCTTCGGCGCCATACAACTGGCGGCGCGTCTCATGGGTAAGCCGGCAGGCGAGCTGTCTGCGGCTGATTACATGGATGTTGTCGCCGAGCTGGCCGAGCGCTGCGGTGTGGAGCTGGAAGGAGAAGCATCCCATGCCATCCATGCCAGTACGCCCTCTTGGAAACAGTTCCGTGAGGATAACCCGCAGTATGCCGACTGGAACGGTGAGACAGTCCTCTATGAAGAACAGCCGTGGACGCTGGAGGCACTGAAGGCTCTCGGCTTCCGTGTGTCACTGGCACAGCGGCGGGCCAGAAAAGAAGACATTGCCGACGATGCCGCCGAGATAAAGACCGGCGATCTGCTGACACGCTTCGACCCCGACACGGGTGAGGCACTGTACCGCTGCTCGCTCAGCGGCGACTACTACCGCAATCCGCTGAAGGCCGAGGCGCGCACCATAGAGGCGTGGGGCCGGGAGCTGACGGAGCGTTTCTCCGTGGTGCCTGTGAGCCGCTTTATCATGCGCCATGAGCCAGCGGGCGGCGGCTCGCACCCCATCATTGTACAATCCACGAACGCCTATCCTGTGTTCGTGTTCAAATATAACTTCGGCATCAAGAAGTATGAGCCTCGCAGTCGTGAGGCGCGCTATAAGTGGACGTGGTGGGACAAGTCCGACGATGCGGACTTGGACCACCGTTACTTCGCCGACATCGACTTGGAGAATGTGCTGGAGGGTGCCGCGCCGCAAGGCGACAAGCAGCACCCCTACGTGGAGACTCAGAAGAACAAGGACGGCGGGCCAACGTGCATCCGCTTCAAGCGCGTGGTGCTGTGCAGCGGCCCTCGCGACGCCATGCAGGTGTATGCGCACAGCGACGCACATGTGGTGTGGCTGCTCAGCGAGACGGCCGGCTTCGACAAAAAAGGCGGCACGATGCGCCCGGGGCGTTGGCTGCGCGCGCTGCTGAAGCGGCTGAAGGACGTGACGGTGGAGGGCGGCCTGTATGTCTGCTACGATGAAGATGCCGTAGGCCTTCAGTGCTCGCAGGCCATCGCGCTGGCAGACCCCCAGATACACTGGCTCAGACTGCCCAAGGAACTCGGTATGCTTGCGCCATTTCCGTCGCCTGTGAAGGAGGGCGCGGCGAAGCCGATGAAAGATGTCACGGATTTCGTGACACACTTCCAGCAGGTGCAGGCGCTGATGCCTGCCGACGTGCAGCACGACGACCCCGTGGAGTGGTTCGCCAGTGCGATGTCATCGGCACCCACATGCCAGTTCTGGATGTGGATGAGCGAGCGCAAGGATGCCGACGGCAACGGCCGGGCGCGCTATAAGTTTGACTTGCGCAACGTTCCCGTCTTTCTCAGGGCGCGCGGCATGGTGCGCCATTTGGTGCAGCAGGGCAAGGCTTCCTTCTCGCGCTACTTCCTACTGGGCAACAATAAGACCTTCACGGAGTGCTTCGTGGGTGAGAAGGGAAGCAGTAACAGGCTTATCCTGCAGGCACGGGAGCTGATGTTTGAGTGGCTGATGAGCCATCAACAATACAACGACGGCTCGCTGGCCGGTGCCATTCGCGATGCAAAGCTCGACCAGGCGACGCTGGAATACATAGAGGATGTCGATATAGACACCTGCAGCTACGGCGAGGACTTCGACCATTTTTTCTTTGAGAACTGCGCCGTTCGTGTGGATGCAGAAAGCATCAAGGAGGTGGCATATACCTCGATGAAATGGTGGACCAACCAAGAGGCGATACTTAGTGGTAGGTTCACGCTTATCCCGCAGCCGTGGCGCATCATAGAGAATCCGCAGTACGCTGTTGAACTCAAGCGCCATAACGAGGCGCTGGCGGCGCTGCACACCACCGAGGAACGTGCGCAGGAGAATATGCGCTGGGACAGCTGGGCGTCGCTGTGGCGCTATAAGCTGATTATGGACCTGCCTCTCGAAGAGATGCCTATGCACTTCCGCTTCATCTATAACACCTGCCGCCTGTTCTGGGAGAAGGAGGAGATGGGTGTGACGCTGACAGAGTCAGAGAAGCAGATGCAGGACATGTACTTCATCACGGCTGCTCACGCCATCGGATCGGCATTGGTGCGCTACCGCACGAGCTCGCGCCAGCAGTGGGTATATATCACCGACAACGGCACTCGCCGTGAAGACCTCGCGAGCGGCGGCACGGGCAAGACGGCCATACTGGATATGCTGTCACTGCTGCGTGTGGTGCTGCGCATCGACGGCAAGAGCCTGGAAGGCGGGAACATCACCCTGCAGCAGGAGACCGACAAGGTGGTGCCAGGACTGCATACCATCATAGCCCTCGACGAGACCCCTGCGGGCTTCACGCTGAATAAGCTCTACAACCATACGCTGTCACTCACCTCGCGCGGCCTTTACCGCGAGAGCGTGGTGCTGCAAGGCAGTGACCTTCCCAAGTGGGTGGTGGCCAGCAATGCCCAGCCGGACATCAGCGCGGATAGTACGCAGCGACGCACCTATGAGGTGCATACGGGCGACTTTTACCACCCCGCAAGTCTCGACGGAGCCCGTCCGGCACACACACCAGCCGACGACTTCAAGGAAACGTTCAAGGTCAAGGAGGTGGCGCGCAATCTGCCACCACACCTGCTCAATGAGCTCCGCAACCTGTTCATCGCCTTCACACAATTCTTCCTGCAATGGCCTGATGAGACCATCCGGCCGCCGAAGGATGCGCGCGCTATGCTGCGTCTGGCTATGGCCAGCAGCAAAGACAAACAGTTCACGCAGTGGGCGAATGCCTACATCGGCGACCGCCGACACCGTGGCATCCCCATCTCGCAGCGGGAGTTGGCCATCAGTCTGCTGGACTTCTGCGGCATCGTGGTGGGGGAGAAGACAGTGAAGGCTGCACAGAAGCGCATCCGCGAGCAGCTGCCGGAGTATCTGCGCGTGTCTCCTTACGTGGCGAATCCCGAGAAGGTGGTGCTCGTCACCAAGTCCGACAAACAGGACAGGCTACGCCACTGTGCAGCGTGGGAATACCCGAGGGACGAGGATGGCTACAGCATTCCGCTGGACAAGCACGGCAACAGACCGCCACGCGAACTGATACAGACGCGCTGCTACTATTTCTACCCGAAGAATCGCATCCCCAAATACCCCTATGACCCCAAACACGTCGGCGACGCGGCATACGTGCAGCCGGCACCGGCTACGGACCCCGATGTGATGGGAGACTGATGAAAGATAAAAAGATGGTTGTCGTCATTCGCAATTCATGTGTCACAGGTCAGCCCGTATGGGTGTATAGAGGCCCGTCGCGCGGTGCCGCGAGGATTGCTTATCTTCGCGACAAACGGGCAGAGCTGGCGCGGGCGAAGCAGGCTCGACAGATGCGCGAAGAGCGCCGTCGCAACATCCTGCGCTTTGCCAATGAGTGCTCTGCCGGTTTGAGCGTGACGGGAGATCTGAGCGACGAACAGCGCGCGGGACTCAAGATGCTGCACCGCATCGCCAATGAAATCATCCCTGACGACACCGCTTTCCTCGACCATATCGTTGAGGAAGATCGTTGTCGAGAGGAAACACGGCGCATCCACAAGGAGATGCGTGAACGCGAAAAGGCGGCGTCAGATAAAACTACGCTATGATGGATTATGTTTAATAGATTAAAGATATGTTAATACAGATTACAAACCGTTGCAAACGATAACCAAAACGAAAGCTATTATGGAACCGAACATTGTCTATCAACCATCCTACACGCCCAAAGTTACCCCCCAATCCGGGCGAGCGAATCTTGCGCCCGAAGATGCTGAAATGCAAGTGCTGTGGCACGGAGCGCCCCGCGCACGACTTCCGCACCGACAAGCGCAGCAAAACGGGCTACGCCCTCACCTGCAAGGCGTGCGAGACGCAGCGGAAGAAGAACGCTCTCGCCAAAGGTCGTGAAGCTATTTCTACCGACGTCCGTCAGCGCTCGCTGGAATCCTTCACACCCGTGGAGCTCATGAAAGAACTACGCCGACGCGGCTATGACGGCGAGCTCACCGTCACGGAGCGCAAGACAGTGCGGCTACGGGATTTATAAAGAGACAACGAATTATACAAATTGAAAGAATTATGATATATGCAAGATTGCTGAGCCTCGCGCTCGTTCCACTGGCAGCGGTGTACTACTTGCTGTGCATCCTACAGTTGTTCGGACTCATCCGATTCACAAGAACCCGCATTGAGTTCCCGAGAGTATTGATACCCTTTTATTACTTTTTCAAATAACCAAAACTTTAAACATTATGAAACAGTTCGAGATTAAGAAAAGCCACATTCTTGGCATTTGCGTTTTCGCATGTGTAGTGTTCATGCTCTTCATGCTCCAGGGGGCGTTTGAGGATTGCGACAAGTCGAAGATTTACGTCAACCAGTACCCCATGACGGGCAACTATGCCGTATGGACGGACGGCGGTCTGCAGAAGCAGTGGTGGGGCAATATCTACGAGTACAACAAGACTTCGCAGGTGGAGTTCACCGGCGTGGAGAAGAACGATGACGGCTACATCGCCGTTGGCGACAACCCAGGTGCAGCCGTGACGTTCAACGACCGAGGCAAGGGGTTTCTTATCGGTTCCCTCCGCGTAGTGCTCCCCATCGACTTCGAGCACATGTCGAAAATCCAGCAGGACTTCGGCTCTGAGCAAGCGCTCATATCGACGCTCGTCCGCCCCACCCTCTACAAGGTTGTCACGTCCTGCGGTCCGCTGATGTCATCGCTGGAGTCCGTCAGCGAAACGCGCACCGACCTCATTCAGTACATCACAGACCAGCTTAACAACGGCGTGTATAAGACCAAAATCCGCAAGGTGGAGGTAATCAACGAGCTGACGGGCGATAGCGATGTTGTAGCCAAGGCAGAGTTAATCGTTGATTCAACAGCCCCAGGCGGTTACAAGCGCCAGGAAGTGTCGCCCTTCTCGCAATACGGCATTGTCTGCAACCTCGTCAGCATCACCGATATTAAGTACGACAAGGTGACACAGGATCAGATTGACGCACAGAAGGCCGCCAACCTCGCCGTAGTGACGGCAAAGACCAAGAGCCTCGAAGCTATCCAGAAAACGATTCTCGTAACCGAGCAGGGTAAGCAGGCCGCCGAGACCGCCAAGTGGGAACAGGAGAAAGAGAAGGCCCGCGCCGTCACCAAGGCACAACAGGAGTACGAGGTGGCCGCACTCGAAGCCAAGAAAGCACTTGCCGTAGCCGAGAAGGTCAAGGCCGAGGGAGAGGCTAAGGCCGCAGCCAACCGCGCCCTCGTCAGCGCAGGTCTCACCCCGCTGGAGAAGGCTACCATCGACAAGGAGACCGCCATCGGCATTGCGGAGGCACTTGCTGGCAGCAACGTCCGCTGGGTACCTGAAATTATCATGACGGGCGGCAACGGCAGCGGCAGCGCAATGGATGCCGTCGGTCTGAACATGATGATGGACGTCGTAAAGAAAATGAATAGCAAGTAAGATATAAGCCGTAATACTAATTAAAATTATGTGAACTATGTTTGAGAACATGCAGCAGACCTTCAATGGCCTATTTGGTAAGATTGCACCGGGTATGTGCCGTCTTACGATGAACGGCAACATTGCCGTCAAGTGCAGTAACGGTTACAAGTGCTACAACGTGAAGAAGGGCACTTTGACCAACGTGACTAACTTCTGCTTCAACGTGGGCGATGAGATGTTCTTTGTCATCCCGACGAACAAGGTGGAGGTTGGCGACATCATTCTCGTGCAGGGCAAGCCCAAGTGTGTGACAGCTGCTGACAAGAAGGTGATTACGGTCATCGACTACGAGAACTCTGAGGTGCGTCAGGTGGTGCCCGAGCGCCACGTATTCATGGGCAGCACGTATTTCTACGGTAAGGTTATTTCGATGTTCGGCAACTCGTTCAAACAGGGCAAGGGTCTGGGCAACGTGATGAAGATGATGATGTTCTCGCAGATGATGGGCGGCGGCAACGCCAGCGGTGGAACGATGGGCAACCTCGGTCAGATGATGGCGATGTCGATGTTCATGGGCGGTGGCAGCAATCCTTTCGAGGGTATGTTTGACTTCTCGCTGGATGCACCTGCCGACGAGGACGATGATGAAACTGAAAGTGAAACTAAAGAAGATTAAAACTATGGGAGCAATTAACACAACCGACTTCCAAAAGTACGGCAAGGCCGCACAGGAAGAGAGCGAACAGAAGAACCAGCAGTCTAACGAAAACAATAAGGAGGACTAACTATGGGTTGCGGAAGTTTTTCAGCATCATCTATGGCGAGTTATTCAACTTCGCTTGGTAGAGAGTACGACTTTGACACACATCGTGTAAAAGGTCAGACATTCGAGGCGCGTCACATCGACCCAGCTCTTGACCCTCGCGGCTTCAAGGTGCGCGAATGCTGCAACAGCGAAGAGCACCCGAACACCATCCCTGTGATTCTTGCGCTCGACGTGACAGGTTCTATGGGTGAAGCCTGCGCAGAGACCGCTGCCGCCATCGGAAAGATTGTTACCAGTCTTTACGACAAGTTCGCCGACATCGAGTTCTGCATCATGGGCATTGGCGACCTCGACTACGACCTTGCTCCCATCCAGATGAGCCAGTTTGAGAGTGATGTGCGCATCGCCGTGTCGCTTGACAAGGTTTACATGGAGCATGGCGGTGGCGGCAATGACTTCGAGAGCTACACCTCCGCATGGTACATGGGCTTGCACCGCACGAAACTCGACTGCTACGACAAGCAAGGTCGCAAGGGCATCATCATTACGATGGGCGACGAGCCGCTGAACCCTTACCTGCCAGCAAGGGAATTGAACGCTGCCATTGGCGGCAGTGAGCAGGCCGATATTGAAACCAAGGCTCTCTATCAGCAGGCCATCCAGAAGTTCGACATCTTCCACATAGCCGTTGACAGCCCGCGTTGCTGCTTCCGTAGATTTCAGAACAACATTGCCAGCTCCTTCGGTCAGTATCTCGGCTTGCGCTATAAGGTATCAACCATCAACGGACTGGCGCAGACCATCGAGGACTGCATCGCAGAGAGTATTCAAGGCGTGGCCGCTTCCCCTGCCCAGAAGGCACAGCCCGCACAGCAGAACGGCAACGGCATCAGTTGGTAAGCGTATGAAGGCAAGTATCGTAATCGGTGCAAACTATGGCGACGAGGGCAAAGGCACGGTCGTTGCACGACTCGCCAAGGAGAGCACCAACGTACTGAACATCCTCACGAATGGAGGCTCACAGCGTGGGCACTCCATTCTTACCGAGGATGGCTCGATGACGTTCCAGCACTTCGGCAGCGGCACCTACCACGGCGCCGATTCATACTACGGTCCCGAATACGTGCTGAACCCCATGCAGTTCGTCAAGGAGTACACGGAACTGATTCGCACGCCCGAGCACATCTACCGCGACCGCCGTTGCCGCTGGAGTACGCCCTACGACGTCATGGCCAACCTCATTGACGAGGAACAGCGCGGACGCAAGGCATCGTGCGGCATGGGCATCTGGTTCACCATCCGACGCTGCAGCCAGACACCCATCATGCTCTTCGACGACTTCATGCACCTTACGCCATCCATTCAGGAAGCCTATCTCGACGGTGTGATGCGATACTACGAGCGGCAGATGGACATCTCGAAAAAGTGGCGCGACATCTGGTTTTCCGATGGTGTGCGATCTCACTTCTATAAAGACTGCGAGACTATGCAATCGCTGACCACCGTGGCTGACCTAAAGACGCTCACCGCCTACGACCACTTGATATTCGAGAACGGTC
>Ga0326512_10003642_pt1 | contig 11276 bp, 21 predicted proteins | sample 1_2617_0518_D_FD_203652 | JGI IMG/M metagenome (GOLD analysis project Ga0326512, IMG submission 203652) | Bovine rumen microbial communities from UC Davis, California, United States - 1_2617_0518 | ecosystem: Host-associated > Mammals > Digestive system > Stomach > Rumen | place: USA...
CTGGCCATACTGCTTGAGGTAGCGCATGACGTCGGCGTTGTTGTGCACTGCGTATTTGCCGAAGATGTGGCACTCCGAATGACACAGCCACACCACAAGCCCGTATTTCTCGCTCTTGTCGCGGTAGTCGTTGGGGAAAATATGGTGGCGGTCCAGCGGATCCTTGGAACCGTTGCGCCCGCAAAGGAAGCACTCTTTCATGCGCACCGCCCCTTCCAGCTCTTCAGCAGGCTCTGCACGTCGCCTGGGTCCTTTGTCTCGATCCCCAGCGCCTGCGCGTCCTGGATCAGTCTGTCCAGCAGCATCGACATCTCCTGCCGGTTGTAGTCGCTGCTGCCGTAAACGCAGCGGAGGATCACATAGCCTGGGGTATCGCTTGGGAACTGCTCGCACTGCCTTCCAAGATGGCCTTCTTCCCAGCTCCAGATAAATCCTGGGGCAGCCTCAGCTGAACAGCACAGGAAGGTCGGATCGACGTCGGGCAGGTTTCTTACTGCGTCTCGATAAACCTCTATCGGATCCGTCGGCCGCTCTTTTGATAACTCATGCGCGATCTTATGGATCAGCGCCCAGGCGTAGGCATTGGCGTTCAGACTGCGCTTCTCTTTGTGCAGGACAAAGTCGTAGATCTTGCCTGCGATGAGCTTGAGCGCTGCCCGTATGCCCTCCCGGGGGCTGCATTTGATGTGCAGCTCCCCGTCAGCGTATCTCACGCTCTCGACTTTGATACTGATCATGCCTTGTTCTGTATGCAGTCTAAGCAGAGGACCTCACCGAAGCGCTGCATGCTCTTCTCTGCATGCGCTCTCAGGGAGACCGGCCGCCCATCGGAGTCGGTATAGGGCAAAAGTTTCTTGCCGCAGCGCGCGCAGGTGAAATATGTAGTCGGCTGCGGGTTCTGCGGCGCCGGCTCCTGCCGCCTCAGAGGCGGTGGAGGGGACTGCGGATTCTGCGGGATCGGCGGGAGTCCCACGGGCTTGCTGGGCTCCGGCGTTTCCGCGTCCGGGTCCGGCATTTCCTCCGTCGGGATGCAGAAGGTCTGGAACATAGCGTACTTCATAGCTACGGCCATAGCCTTGTTGCTGGCCTTGTCGCCGCTGTCCATGCCCTCGCCGATCACCGTAGCGCTCACGCTGCTGCCGTCCTCGGCGTAGAAGGTGTACTTCACCTTCATGATGGAATAGATCAGGTTGCCGCCGCTCCTGCCCAGGCGTTCCTCGCGCTTGGCGTCCAGCACCTCGGGCACCATGAAGATCCCGGCCTCCGACATGAGCGGCTGAAACACGTTCATCACGTCGTCGATCCCGCGGTATTTGAATTTCTGCTGCTGATTGTAGTTGTCCTTCCCGATGGCAACACCCTTCTTCATGATGCTGCCGATAGCCTCGTAAATGTTCATTTCCAGCCAAGCTCCTTTTTCAGATAGTAGACATCCAGCAGATGCCGGAAGATATCGAACCACTTGCGCGTGTCCGCCACGCTGCGCTCCTCGAAGCCTTCTGTGGCGTCTCTTCCCACGCGCAGGATCCTTGTCTCGGCTACCTCGCAGCCGTTTTCCCGCAGCAGCTCCGCGTAAGCCGCGAGCTGCACGAAGTATTCCTCGTAGATAGCCTTGCCCGTCTTGAAGTCCAGCAGCGTCGGCTTCCCGTCCAGCATGCAATAGCAGTCGATCGTCCCGCCGTACTTCATACGGTCAGAGACGAAGGGGACCTCGCAGTGGATGGGCTCGATCTTGTGGCGGTTCTTCCACTCGAAGAAGCTCAGCACCGCGTTCTCAGCGAGATCGATTTGGATCGGGGAATACTGAGCCTTGTCGATCTCTTCGCCCTGCAGATCCGCCTGGATCATCGCGTGGGCAAGCGTGCCGATCTTCGCCGCCTCGTCGGTGTAGGTGCTGCTGTCGATGCCCTCAAGGCCCAGGTTGTTGGCCCAGCGCACGAGATAGGGCTTGTTCAGCAGGCCAGTGATCGTCGTCGCGCCGGGGACGATCTTGCCGTCACTGGTCTTGTAGCGGCGATGTGCCTTCGCTACGTACTTGATTTTGTCCTTCATTTGGTATATAATCTCCTTGCTTCCAAGTTCTTTTGCCGCTTTCCCGTCTTGCCCGCGGGAGGGCGGCATTTTTCATACGCTGATCTGCCTGGCGAGATCCGCCTTGGAGATCAGCTTCGTCGTGGCGTTGAACTTGATCTTCTTCGCCACCGTCGACCTGTGGCAGCCGATGAACTGGGCCGCCTCCTTCTGGTTGAGCATCCCCTTGTCGGGGAACATCTCATTCAGAAGCGCCATGTTGTCATGGAACCCTGCTTTCTCACGGCTCATGCTTCTCGGCCTCCTGTTCCTTCTGCTGTCGCTGCAGCTCCAAGAGCATGCCCGCGCCGTCGATCTTGTCGTAGATCTTCTCCTGGAACTCCGCCGGCAGCTCCGCCAGCTTCTTGACGTACTGCTTCTCCCGCTCGCTCATATTCAAACCTCCTTTTCTTTCATGATCCGAAAACAACAATCATGCTTGGATATGGCGCGTTGTATTTGCTTCCCCCGAATTTGAGGCGCCCACGCAAGAACTCGACCTTCCCTTTGAGGCAATAATCGTGAAACCATTGTGTGTCTGTTCTTGCGGGCAGTAGCATTACAACCTTTGTGCCCGGCTTCTGGGCTTCCTGAAAGCCTTTCTTTATCCATGCGGCGATATCGCGCCCGTATGGAGGATTACAGAACACCGTTTCACCCTCCCAATTTTGGGAAAGTCCGTCTTGCTCTTTGGTGAAATGTCTCTGGCATTTTGCGTTCTCATGGTTTGATGCTGGGTCAAGAGTGAAGTGATAGATGGTGTCAAGCGCGTCAAAAAGATTCTGCGGTGTTTCCCATTCAGCCGTCTCGCTGCTGAACATTACGTCTGCTTTAATCGCCTACACCTTCCTCCCGTTCAGATCTCCTCCAGCAGCTCCCATGTGAAGGTGCCCTTCCCGGCGTTTCTCCACTGGCCCAGCCCGTGGTACTCACCATGATTGAGCCACTCCTTTACGGCGGCCGCGTGCGCATCGTCGAAGCAGACCACTGTGAACTCCATCGTCGCGCCGGCGGGGACCTCTTCGCTGCACGCAAGCGATACGCGCGGCCCCTGCATGGTCTCCGCTCTCAGCGATCGCTGGCAGGTGGTGACCTCGCCGTCGAACACGATGGGGATCTCCCGCGGCTTGACGAACACAAGCGTGTCGATTATGCTCTTATACGTGGTGAAGCCGAGCTTGCTGGACTCATTCACCGCGCAGTTTTTGAGTCTCTTGCCGGTGGCGGGATCCTTCGGGACCAATCTCTGCAGAGCGGAACAGGTCTCTTTGAAGTAACCCTTGACCATGTAGTCGTAGATCATGGGCTTCCCGTCCTCCGTCCTGGAGAACACGGTCATCCCGCGCTGCGCCACGGCCTCGACGCCCAGGGCCTCGATCTCCTCCTCCAGCGTCGCTGAATTAGGAGCATTTTTCCCGATGTACGTTTCGTAGATCTTTGCGTCCGCCGGGCTGGTGCCCAGCATTCCCTCCGTTAGAGTGAGTCTGACATGCAGTTTTTTCATTGTGCTTCCTTCCTTTCATTTTCTGTTTGTGTGCCTTTGCTGCGCGACGCTTTGCCCCTCATTGCCTTGCCTTGCCTTCGCGGTGCCTTGCCTGGCGTTGCTTTGCCTGTGCTCCACGTCGCAATGCCTCCGCCATGCGGCTCCCTGCCACGCCTCGCCTTCGCATTACGTTGCCACGCCTCGCCTCGCCTTCGCTTGTCTGTGCTTTCCTGTGCCGTTGCTCGGCTCTGCGTTACCATTGCCGTCGCGGGGCTGCGCTTTGCCGTTGCGGGGCCTGCCTGTGCTTTGCGCCATTGCTTTGCATCGCTTTGCTCTGCCATGGCCTTTCATCGCTCAGCTCAGCCTTTGCCTTGCCCAGCTAAGCATTGCCATGCCTTGGCTTTGCTATTCATGGCCTCGCCTCTGCAAACCGTGGCAATCCTATGCCTTTGCCGCTCAAAGCCTTCCTCCGCTTTGCCTCTGCGAAGTAAACCACTGCTTTGCCTTTGCTATGCAAAGCGAATCACTGCCTTTGCAACGCGAGGCTTCGCACTGCCTTGCCTTTGCCCAGCGGCTCTCAGCTCAGCTGTGCCTTTGCTTGACATAGCTTTGCCGGCGCTATGCGCTGCAAACCATTGCCCTTGCTTCTCTTCGCAAATCAATGCCGTTGCCATGCAATTCAGTGCCTCTGCAATACCTTGCGTTGCTCAGCCATGCCGTTGCTGGGCTTTGCTATGCAGTGCCTTTGCGGAGCTTGGTGGGGCTTGGCCAAGCTTGGCCGCTGCGTGGGATCGGGCGGGGCGTGAGTCCGGCGCTTGCGCTCGTCGCGTGTATTCTGCCACCGGGAAAGCGTTTCCCGCCCTGGTGCGTCGGCCGGGCTTGTGACCGGCCTGCCGCATTACCGGGGATCTCTCCCCGTCACTCTGCGTTTATCAGTACCACTCGCCGTTCTGCCAGCGAACGTCGTACTCGTTGTCGTGGACCGTGATGATGTCGCCGTATGCGTGCATCAGGCTTTGGACATCGTCCCATCTGTCGTAGTCGTGGAAGTTGATCCCGTCGCTGTCTCCCTCGAACAAATGGCCTTCGTAGCTGACCGTGTACCGGCTGCCGATCTTCTCGCCGTCTTCGTTGAACATGCCTCTTCCCTCCGCCCTACTTAAAACATCTGAACTCCAGTGATAAAATCGCTGATCCTCATGCCAGGCGCGTCCCATGGATTCGACGGGCCATAATCTTTTTCGTATTCGTCCCAGTCTTCGTAATCGTCGTAATCGTCGGTGGATTCGGTGTAGCTCGGCTCGGTGATCTCCTCCGCGTAATACTCCGCGCCATAAATCCGGTGCGGGTTTTCCTCCCACGCCCAATCAATCGCTGCGTCCTCTGAATCAAATGTCATGAGGTCTTCGGTAAACTTACCGTTGGTCCAGAAACCGTCTTCCTGCATGTACCACTTTTGGCCATGACCTACATTGTCGATCGCGTAAAGGCAATACATCTTTATTCTCCTTTCACCACATAAAACCAAGCCGATCGGCAAGGTCTTCATACACTCTGTCAAACTCTTCTTCCGGCAGCTCGCGGATCGCCTTGTACTGGTACATGTACTTGATGATGTCGCAGTCGCTTCCAGCGAGGTTGCACCGGTCGAAGCACCGGTCGATCGCGTTTTCAAGTTTCATCATCTTTGCATCCCCCTCGCCGCAATTTCGGTTAAACCGTAATAGTTAGTTAAAAAAAGAAATGTCCCTGTACTCCACGCCGTAGGTGTCTTCGATCTTCTTGATCTGGGGGACCTTCGGAAACGTCTTGCCGGTTTCCCAATTCACCAACGTATCAACTGATACGCCGATTATTCTGGCGGCATCGGCCTGCGTCAGGTTCTTGTTCACCCGCGCCGCCTTCAGTGTGATATTTGCCATGTTGTCGCCTCCTCTCTCAGTCGTTTTCGGTTATTCCGAAAGCGTGATTGTACTTTACTACGGTTTCTCCGAAATGTCAAGAGGTTTTTTCGGAAAATTTCGGATTTCTCTTGTAATTTTTTCGGCATTATAGTATAGTATCATTGAAAGGTGGTGATGGCATGTCATACGAAAATGAAACCAGCCGGGAGATTATAGCATCGAATATCCGCCGGCTTATGCGCAAAAAGGGCGTCGTTGCGACGGATGTATGCAAAGCCCTCGATATTCCAAACGCCACGTTCAGCGACTGGATAAATGCGAAAACGTACCCGCGAATCAGCAAGATTGAAAAGCTCGCTGAATACTTCGGCGTCAGCAGGTCCGATATCATTGACATATACATTGACCGGGAGGATCCGGCATACGAAGCTGCCCGCGTTAAGCCTTATATCGATCAAAACGACACGGAGCTGCTGGAGTATCTGGAGTATCTGCGCACGCGCCCGGAGGCGCGCATCCTCATGTCCACCATGCGCGGAGCCACGAAAGAAGAAGTGGAGGAAAACGTGCGCTTCATCGAGGCGCTGCGCAAGTCGAGACGTGAAAGCTGACGATCTGGTAGAAGGCATTGACTATTTCGTTTACTATGTGCAGTTCCCAAATTATGCGAATCCCTCCTCCGTCACGCCGAACAGCGACGGCACATACACGATCTACCTGAACACGCGCTTCCCGCCGGAGTTTCTGGCGGACCGCCTGGAGCATGAGCTGCGGCATATCGCCCGCGGTCACTTTGAAGATACGCTCCCCATTGATCTGATCGAGCGCGAGGCAGACGGGGAAAACCTTTACAGGAGCTTCTTCCATCCGCCCTCCGGGACCATTCCCTGCTTCAACTCAGAAGAAGCTCTTGCCCGCTTTGTGAATAGGCTTTTCAAGCCGGAAAGGATACTATGACTCAGAAATGCAAAGACGTCTGCACGGAGTGCGGCGAAGAAAAAATGGTCTGGCTGATCAACGATGATATTAGACTCTGCGACGATTGTGTAGACTTCCTTGACTTCGTTCAGTGCGACATCTGCGGAGACTTCTACCCGAGCGACTCCGTCGAATTCACCGAGCTTCCAGATGGAAGAGAAGTCTGCGAGTACTGCATGGAGGACATGTAATAGGTAGGCGCGATGAAAAAGCTGAACTATGCCTCCATGTTCACGCTCCGCAAGGACGGGCGGTACATGGGGTATTACCACGATCTGGACCGGGACGGCAAGCCAACCGGTCCGCGCCATCCGATCTATGACCGGGATCCGGAGAAGCTGTACAACAAAATACAGGAGAAGGAAAGCCCCACACGCCGCACCTTCCGGGACATTGCGGAAGAGTGGGAGAACATACACCGCGACGAAGTATCGGACCGCACATGGGCAAATTACGCGCCTCACCTCGCGGCAATCGTGGCGCAGTACGGCGATTTGGCCGCCACGGATATCTCCGCCTTCGACGTCAGCCAGGACCTGCTTGCTGCCAAAGCGCAGGGCTACGGCCATACCGTGGTGAACACCCGGCGCTCCATCTGGAACGGGATCTTTGATTATGCGATCTCGCAGCGGGATATCCCATACAATCCCGCCATCTCGGTCAAGCTTCCGAAGGGCCTGAAGAAGGGCAAGCGCTCTGCGCCGGACGAAGAGATCATCGACGCCGTGATCCGCGGCGCGTCAGATATGGAGTTTGGCTTCATCCCCTTCTTCCTGCTCTGCACCGGCGTCCGCCGCTCTGAGGGGCTGCAGCGCAAAAAGACGGATCTCAACACGGAGACATGGGAACTCTCGATCCCGAAGTCAAAGACGGCTGCCGGCATCCGCACCGTGCCGATTATCGATCCGCTGCGCAAGCCCCTGCAGCAGTGGATGGCAGCGCACCCGGGTCCCTGGCTCTTTCCGTACATCCCCTACAACGGACGCACCGGGACATACATGACAGACTCCAATTGGGAGACCGCCTGGGCGCGATACTGCACCGCTCACGGCTGGGTAGATGAGGACGGCACGCCGTCCATCGGCGCGCATAACCTGCGCCACGGTACCGCGACGCTGCTCTATGAGGCAGGCGTGGACCTCTACACCGCACAGCACATTCTCGGCCATGCCAATGTCTCGACCACGCTGGAGATCTATACCGACCTGCGCAAGAATCACCAGGTCAAGAACGTCGGCAAGTTTGCGCGCTCCATGAAAAAACTTCAGGAAGCAGCCGATAAAAAAAGAAAAAGCCCGGCAAAGCCTGCCGGGCCTGACAACAAATCTGACAACAAAATAAGCGACAAACGACAACTTTGACCGACTTTTTGCAATGGGCAGCGGCTGCCGGGAACGCGAGATTCTGAGACAATTGCACGATAAAAGTACATAGAAAAGAAGAAAACCGGCTGATTTCCAGTCGGTTTTCTTCTTGGTGGGGGAAGGTGGATTCGAACCACCGAAGGCATTGCCAGCAGATTTACAGTCTTATACAACTCCTTGTTTTAAGCCATTTTCTAAGCTTCTGACAACACTAAAGACAACGTTTTTACAGTCCCATGTGTGAGAAAACATACGCGGCGACGGCGCCCACGAGCAGGAAGATCACCTTTTCCACCAGCGCCTCCCAGCGTTTTCCTGGCTTCTGCTCCTGCTCCTCGACCTTCTTGTCGAGCTTTTGGATGGTCTTGTCCATATTGGCGATATTGACTCCCATGGTTTCAACACTGACGGCCAATTTGTTCAAGGCTTCCCAGTTGCTTTCCAGCTTGTCTATGCGGTGTGTGTTCGACTTCGAGCGCTGATCCGCTTCGACAAGCATCTGGATCTGGTCATCGTTCACATCGTTGACCTCCTGTTTTAATTATTCACTGAGCTGCTTGCCGATCTGATGCGCGCCAGTGGCAGCAAGGCCGGACGCAATGCCGGTTGCAATGGCGTCGATGTAGTTATTCGACGGGAATTCGGGCATGGTCAGCATACCGATCACGCCGAGGCAGCCGCCGCAGATGCCAACGATCAGTGGGATCCACTTATCGTCCAAAGGCGATGCCTTGACGCCCATACCGATGAGATAGCAGATGACGATGATGCCTGCTACGGTCGCAAATTCAGGAATGTTCATGATATGTTTCTCCTTTCGTTATCCCCTGATCTTTGTCAGGAGGTTATTCCAAAAGCTATCAGCTTTCGGTTCTGTCTTTTCTTCCGCTGTGTATACCTCAGTGTCAAACAGTGCGGCTCCCGTCTCAGGACCTACGATGCCGTCTGCAGTGAGCCCAAGCTGTTCCTGGAACTTTCGCACAGCGGTTTCCGTGTTCTGGCCGAAGTCGCCATCTGCTCCATCTGGCCCACACGGGTAGCCCTCGAGGATTAGAAGAGTCTGCACCGCAGCTACCAGTTCGCCGAAGCTCCCCCGGCTCAAGTATGGCAAGAGGAGTGCATAGGATCGCGGCTCATCTTCCTTTTTGCCAGCGTCGGCAACATGGTCGGTAGTAGGGACAGCAATGTCCTTGCCTTCCGCAGCCGCCCAATTCGGGCGACCGTACCCAGCGATTTTGCTGTCTCCCGTGCTGTAACACCGCTCTGCCACTTGGTCTGAGCTGTTGCCCTCAACTGTCACGATGCTGCCGCCGGCGACGCGAACGACGATGCCGGTATGGTTGATGTCGCCGTTTGCGAAGAAGAAAACCTGATCGCCGACTTCGGGCCGCTGATAGAAAGCACCGTTGTCCTTGTAATACTGAGCCGACTGTCGGCACAACGCGCTCCAGCCTCCCATGGGCTGGTAAGTCATGGCGCAAGCGGCATCAACGCCGAAGCAGGAGACGAAGCCAGCGTCAACGAACACGTCGCACCAAGGCTGGTTCTGCGGGTTCCAGCCGTACATCTCAGACAGGCCGGGAGTGTCGGCGTATTTGTTGCTGTTGCCCTCGCCCTCATGGTAGCCAAGCTGTTGCTCGGCCCAAAGACAGAGTTTGCGCTTGGCATCTTCAGCCGTCATGCTTGTGGCCTTGGCCTCTGCCGTCACAGTCTCCTGCGGCGGCAGATGGTCTTCATCTCTCCAGATGGGGAGGCCGTAGTCGGTTGGATTGTACGGCATCTCAGCCGCACCCTTGAAATCGAAATCGTGCATGTTAGTCCTCCGTCAAAAGCCCTGACAGGCTCTTTTCGTCATCATCGTCCATAATCATTCAACAGGCTCGACCGCAATAGGATAACCGCGAATAGGGATTTCTTTAATATAAATCGCATAGGTGGCGCCATTGCCGAACGTCAATTCATTTGTGCCTATGGTGTATGTGAAGTTTGAGCCCTTTTGGATTTCTTCGACCGCAACAGTACCATTGTTTTGCACGATGATATACAAAATTGCCGATCGACTGGAAGAAGAACCAACGATGAAAACAAAGTGGCCACTCAGCGATGGGAGCGTCATTTTGTAGGTGCTGTGCCCGGTCACGTAGATTTGATTATAGGGGCAAAAGCCAGCATCAATCGCATCCTGTGCAGCCGCTGTGCGATAGCCCGTCATATCAGCGCCGCTCAGCACTCGATGATACTGTCCTTGCGAGTCCTTGTAGTACAGAGGCGTTTCTGCCATTGTCAGCGGCATTTAGCTCACCTCCGGTTCGGTGACGGGATCGGGTTCAGGCTGGGACTCGGTGTACGTGCCCATGCTCTTGCGGTCAAGCTGGTTGCCGTAGATGTCGGTGACAAAAACTGTCTGAATCTGCCGTGCGTTGTTATCGCGGCACATCGCCGCCCAAGTCTCGGAGAACACAGCGTCTGCTATGCGGCGAGCCTTGTCCACATCGCCGTCGTAGGTTTTGGAGTCGATGATTTGCGGGAAGCCGTCCAGAATGTGGACAAAGCCATTTTTGTCGATAATCTGCGCAGTTACAATAAATGTGTTTCTCATGATTATCCTCCTTAATCAATAAGCACTAATTTCTGCAAGGTCTACATGAGTAGCGGTCATTATCATAAGCGCTCGCGTCCATATGCCTACCCCTACCCTTATAGTATTCCCGTTAATTGACACATTGCCGAAGCTTGAGGCCAGCATAACCGGAGACGCGAACGAAGCGCCTCCGCCTTGCTTAGTAATGAGTGCCGCCCTGCCGCCGATATCATAATACAATACAACACAGCTATCATCCGATGGAACGCTAATTGAAAATCCTGACTGGCTTGCGTTGGTCATAACGGCAATAACTTTTGCATTTGCAGAATATTTGCTGGTTATATCTGACACAGCGCTTCCGATATTTGCAGCTTCAATATTCCCGCTGCCGGGTGTGGGGTCAAGCGTCACACCCGCCGCGATTGCCGCAGTCACCTTGTACAATTGCCCGTTGTAGACGATGTACTCGCCGACAGCATGTGCCGCTGTTGCTGGGCTGGACTCGATCATCGCCAGATTGCCAAGGATGGTGTTGTCTGCCGCCTCCATCTCAGCCACGGTCGGAACCTGATAGCTCGAGCCAGCTCCAGCGTCGGTGTCGACCCACAGTTTGTTCTCAGTTGCGGTGGGCTGAGTGTCGGAGATTACAACGGTATTGTCCAGCTTGCTCTGCACGGCACTCGCAAGGTCGGTCTGCGGGATGCCGTCGGAGGGCTTCGTGTAAGTTCCAAGGCCAAGGTCTTCAGCCGTCTTGTTGCCGCTCAGGGTGACGTTGTTGATGGACGGCTTGTCGGTAAGGTCGTCATAGTCAGACGTTCCACCGCCACCAGAGCCGTCCATGATGTTGATGCTCTGGCCTGACGGGTGGTCTTTGTCGGTGACGGTCATCGTGT
>Ga0326512_10003643_pt1 | contig 11274 bp, 11 predicted proteins | sample 1_2617_0518_D_FD_203652 | JGI IMG/M metagenome (GOLD analysis project Ga0326512, IMG submission 203652) | Bovine rumen microbial communities from UC Davis, California, United States - 1_2617_0518 | ecosystem: Host-associated > Mammals > Digestive system > Stomach > Rumen | place: USA...
GGCTCATTTGGAAATCTCTGCTTGAGATTTTCGATTACTGCTTGTGCATTCATCTTCTTTACCTTTTTTTTATTTTTAAATAATGTGTACCAATATTCATTCCTTTAATAAATAAGGTACGTTAACTGTCATTTTGTTTGCGCTTGTGTTGTTGTTGTTGAATTTGTGGCACTTTTTCAACGCTTTTTATACCACTTTATTGATTTACGGATGCAAAATTACACATTTTTCCTGAAACAAACAAAAAAAAGTTGCAGAAAATGCAACTTTTTCTTCAAAATCTTACACTTTGTTCAAATTTATTTGTTTTCGAGTGCAAAGTGTTAGTAATTTTATCTAAAATTGTGTGCGTTAACAATTATTTTTCCATTACTATACGCAAACCAACTGTTACAGCCTTAAATTCTGGGCCATAATTTTCGCGAGATGCAGTACGACATTCTGTTGTTGTGCTGATAAAAGAACCACCACGAGCTACGTGTGCTATAGCATCACCACTCTTTACAACAGGATCTATCTCCAAGGTATCTCTGTATTTCTCAAAGTTATCCTCTACCCATTCTGACACATTGCCATTCATGTCGCGCATATCCAATTCGTTTGGCATATACTGTCCTACAGGATGAGGAGTACCATTTGATGTTGCACGATAGCAGGCTACATTATCAAGATACTTAGAACCGCTATACTGATGAGAATGTGACTTTGCAGCACCACGAGCAGCATATTCCCACTCTGCTTCTGTTGGCAGACGGAATTTGTCTCCTGTCTTTTCTGAAAGTTTCTTAACAAACTTCTGAGCGTCGCTCCATGTGATATTCATTACAGGCAGTGTAGGATCATCCTTACCATCATACTGTTTGATATCTGAAGGATTGTTTCCCATCACCTCATCCCACAGTTCTTGTGTCACCTCAGTCTTACCAATCCAATAACCTTTGGTAAGCTGAACATCATGTGCAGGCAGTTCTGTGAAGTTATCAAAGCCGTCTTGCTCAGATGTTGCTCCCATACGGAAATTTCCTGGTGCCACATAAACCATGTCAAACTTTGCGTCACCAACTTTTACTGTCTTTGTATCACCCTCATTGGGTTCTTCATTACTGCCGCAAGAAGTAAGCATAGCAGCAGATGTAGCCATCAAAATGGCAATTGTTCTAATTCTGTCCATAGACTTAATAAGGTTTTCGTCATGTTTTATTCCCTTGATGGCAAGCAGATAAACCACGAATGCCACAATAGGTATCAAGCTTGGAGCCCATATATAAAAGCGTCCATGCCAATATACATAGTAACTATTATAACAATAATATGCAAGCCAGGCAATGATTAATACAATGCCAAACTTGCATAAAGTTTTCTGCAAAGCACGATTCTTAAAAAAGAATATCGTGATAAAACTGAATAATGCTGTTACTCCAGCAACACTGCTGAGAATATATCCTTCTATTCCATTCTTGGGAACATAGGCTGCCAACGCACCCATCAGCAATGTTACCACTAACAGATATATCGTTTGTTTACGCTGCCACATAGCTCTTTTTAGAAATCATCATCATCGTTATAGACTTCTTGTGAGGGATCCTTCCAATATATCTCATGATTCAGGAACTCCTCCGTTGCTATAAGCGTTGGCTTTGGTAATTTCTCGTAATAGCGACTTATCTCTATCTGCTCACGATTCTCAAACACCTCCTCAAGTGTATCGTTGTAATTGGCGAACTCAGAAAGTTTCTTGCTCAGCTCTTGCTTGATATCCTGAGAAATCTGGTTTGCACGTTTGCCAATTATTGCAACACTTTCGTAGATATTATCTGTTGCGTCACAAAAATCCATCAGGTCACGTGTAACTGTGTTTGTAGGTGCTTTAATCTTCTTGTAATCCATCTTTTAAAAATCTTTTACATTTTTCAATATATTTCTCTGCCAAAGGGCGATCTTTCGAATCGGGATACTCATTAATGAAACCATAGCATTCATCCTCAGCGTCCTGATAACGTTCTGTCTGCTTAGCGTAAATACTATGATAAGCCAAGGCGTACTTACTCTTCATAATGAGTGATGCAAATTCCTCGCGATATTTTGAGAAGGGATAATCCTTAATAGCATTTTGCGAAGTAACTATACATGCATCGTAGTTATTACCACCACTGGTACAGTTACCAAAATATGTTCCGAGGTTATAGTACAGTTGTGCATTAATAAGCTCCTTCTTCACCAGAATATCCTGCAGTTCATACAACTTCGTCTCTGCCACCTTGCGATGAGAACTTTCTGGATACATATCCATAAAATCCTGATAAGCCTTCATTGCAGCATATGTTGGTGTCTGATCCAAACGTGGCTCTGGAACAGTATTATACAAACTCTCACCTACAAAGTATGAAGCCTCTTCTGCAAACAAGCCCTGCGGATAAGATGTGCTGTATTTCTTAAAAATCTCTGATGCTGAATCATAATCCTTGTTACGGTATGTTGCAACAGCATACAAGAACAGACACTCCTCTCCTTTTGAAGTTCCCTTCATAATGGTCACAAGGTCACCCAGCAAAACAGATGCCTGAGAGAATTTTCCTTCCACAAAGCATGTCTTGGCATACTCATACTTGTAGAGGTAGTCGTTTGACTTATATACGGCATTGAATTCTCTTTCACAACCACTCAAGAGAACCACCATTGCCACTAATATGATATAAATATTCTTCACGCGCATACGCAAAAATTCGGCACAAAGGTAATAAAAAAACATGAGATATACATCACACTTGTTATTTTTAGTTAGAAAATTAAGATTTTTTTAACAAATACGCGCTTCTTATCTTATATATTGAGTAAAATCTTTATCTTTGCACTTATGAATGAGTACAAACTTACCTCAAAATACAAACCTACTGGTGACCAGCCTGAAGCCATAGCACAATTGGTTGATGGTGTCAGAAGTGGTCTTCCTGCACAGGTATTATTAGGTGTCACAGGTTCTGGAAAAACCTTCACAATGGCGAATGTAATCCAGCAGATTGGTAAGCCGACTCTCATTCTATCTCATAATAAGACTCTTGCAGCACAGCTATATGAGGAGATGAAAGCATTCTTCCCTGAAAATGCTGTAGAGTATTATGTTTCCTATTACGATTATTACCAGCCAGAATCTTACCTTCCCTCTACTGATACATACATAGAGAAAGACCTCGCCATCAATGAAGAAATTGACAAGCTCCGCCTCCGTGCTGTGTCAGCTCTGCTTTCAGGCAGACAGGATGTCATTGTAGTAAGCTCTGTATCATGCATTTACGGTATGGGAGGCCCTTCTACTATGCAGGGGTCTGTCATAACTATCAAAAAGGGACAGAAAATCGACAGGAATGATTTCCTGCGCAAACTGGTGGATGCCCTGTATGTCAGAAACGATTTGGAATTGAATCGTGGAGAATTTCGTGTAAAAGGAGATACTGTTGACATAGCTATGGCATACTCCGATGGTGTCTTGCGCGTTACCTTCTGGGATGATGAGATAGACGATATTTCAGAACTTGAAGCCACTACATATCATCACATAGAATCGTTCGATGAATATCAGATATATCCTGCCAATCTCTTTGTCACGACGAAGGAACAGCAGGAGTCTGCAGTACGTGCCATCCAAGATGACCTTGTTACGCAGATAGATTATTTCAAAAGTATTGGTGACGAACTGAAAGCCCAGCGCATCAAGGAGCGTGTGGAATACGACCTTGAGATGATTAAGGAACTTGGACATTGTTCCGGCATTGAGAACTATTCCCGCTATTTCGATGGCAGAGCCCCTGGAGAACGGCCGTATTGTCTGTTCGATTTCTTCCCTCATGACTTCCTCATGATGATTGACGAGAGCCACGTTTCTATACCCCAGATTCGAGCTATGTATGGTGGTGACAGGAGTCGTAAGCAGAACCTCGTGGAATATGGTTTCCGCCTGCCTGCTGCCTTTGATAACAGACCTCTTCGTTTTGAGGAATTTGAGCAGATGCTTAATCAGACAATCTATGTCTCTGCCACTCCTGCGGAATATGAACTGGAACAGGCTGAAGGTGTTGTTGTGGAACAGGTTATACGTCCTACTGGGCTGCTCGACCCTATCATTGAAGTGCGCCCGACAGAAAACCAGATTGACGACCTTCTTGAGGAGATACAGGTATGTAGCGAGAAACACCAGCGTGTACTTGTTACGACTCTCACAAAACGTATGGCAGAAGAGCTGACGACATACCTTCTTAATAATGGTGTAAAAACCAGCTATATCCACTCTGATGTCAGCACCCTCGACAGAGTGCAGATACTCAGCGATTTACGTGCTGGCAAATATGATGTCTTGGTGGGTATCAACTTACTTCGTGAGGGTCTCGACCTGCCAGAGGTTTCTTTGGTTGCCATCCTCGATGCCGACAAAGAGGGATTTCTGAGGTCTCATCGCAGTCTTACCCAGACAGCAGGACGTGCTGCCAGAAATGTTGACGGCAAGGTTATTATGTATGGAGACACCATTACCGAGAGTATGCAGCAGACCATCGACGAGACAAATCGCAGACGTGCAAAGCAGATAGCATACAACGAGGCTCATGGCATTGTTCCAAAACAGATACAGAAAGACCTCAACCGTAAGACCATCCAGGCTGTTGTCAAGAGTGATGAGACATTGTCAAAACTCAAGATGACAGGTCGTGCTTCCGGCACTCTCGGAACTGCCTCTGTTGTTGGAGCAGAGCATGCCGCTATGGCTTATATCGAGCCAGAATACGATTCTTCTATGGCAGCAGATCCTATCGTTGATGTCATGTCGAAGGAACAGATAGAAAAAGCCATCGAGACAGCAACAGCCCGCATGAAGGAAGCAGCCAAGAATCTCGACTTCCTCATTGCAGCACAATATCGTGATGAAATCATCGCACTACGAAAGAAGATTGAAAAATGAATTCCGGCTTTCAGTTTCAGCAGTTTTATGTTCGTCATGACAAGTGTGCCATGAAGGTTGGTACAGATGGTGTATTGCTTGGAGCATTGGCAACTGGAGGTAGGAATATCCTTGATATCGGCACTGGAACAGGTCTATGTGCTCTCATGATGGCACAACGTTTTCCCGATTCCTACATTACTGCTATCGACATTGATAATGATGCCTGCGGACAGGCTACAGAAAATGTTGCAGAAAGTCCTTTTTCGGAACGCATAAAGGTTCTGCTTACATCGCTGAAAGACTATGCTTCTGAATCTGATGGACACTATGACGCCATCATCAGCAACCCACCATATTTTGAGGAAAACATAAATTGTCCTGACAAGTCACGCAACGATGCCAGACATGCCTCCTCCCTACCCTTTTCTGAACTTATTTCTTGCAGTAAGCAATTACTTACTGACGATGGCACTTTAACACTCATCCTGCCCACCACAGCCCTTTCACGCATAGAGTCGGAATGTGCCTATGCCAATATGTTTATAGTCAGGAAAATCTATATCCGCACAACAGAAAAGAAAGCCCCCAAACGCATTATATTATATATAAGGAGACATTCGGCCCCAGTTCAAACTGAGATACAAACTCTCACCTCTAACCTCTCACCTCTAACCTCTCAAAGAACCCCTTGGTACGAGGATCTGACAAAAAACTTTTACCTTTCTCATACCCCATCTGATAGACAGCCTTGATTTTCTTCTCGCTCAATTCCGTGCGGCCGATGCCAAGAGGCTGGTCAGGAGCTATTATGAGGGTGTTGCCCTTCTTCTCTTCCTGAGCAATATACTCCAGTTCCTCATTGTACATCAGATGCCTTTTCTCCATTATCTTGCCAACCATCGGATATTTCTTGCTGAGCAGTTTTATCAGCCACGTTATCTTCATCTTCTTTTTGAAATAATCCCTTGGCTGCGTCAGTACGACAATATTCTTGTCATATCCCATTTCCTGGAATTTCTTTAATGGTATAGCGTCCACCATACCACCATCCAACAGTGTGTAGCCGTCAATCTCCACAGGTGTTGACACCACAGGCATTGACGCTGTTGCCCTGCACCACTCCATTTCGTGGTGGCTGAACTCCTTCATCTTGTGATATACTGGCTGACCTGTAAGAATGTCTGTGCAAACCATCCAGAAATCCGTAGGATTAGTATCAAACGTCTCTTTGTCAAAGATATCTATCTCGAAGGGCAGAATGTGATACGAGAAATCTGGCGACACGATGTTTCGCGTCTTCAGCAGACATTTCCATCCCATATAACGTGGTTCATTGCGCATAGCGAGGTTATATCTCAATGCACGTCCCCTTTGGCGAGACTTATAGTTCACGCCAAACAAGGCACCAGCCGATACCCCTATGATGCCATCAAACTTCAGCCCTGCCTCATCAAACGCATCCAGCACACCGCTGGTAAACATACCCCTAAGGCCACCGCCTTCCAATACCAATCCGTTCATATCTTTAGTTTCTATATTATTTTTTTTGATGAAGGTTTATGGATGAAAGATGAAGGTTTATTTCTTCCTTCTTCCATTCACCCTTCTTCCATAATCACTTACTTCCCAAATAAAGCAATACCATTGACAAGATAACGAGGAGGAGGTCAACTGCTTTGGCACGAAGATTCTTCTCGTGGAGAATAACAGCACCACACAGGAAGCTGACAATGACGCTACCCCTGCGTATCATGGAGACAATACTTATCATTGCGCCATCAAGACCGAGGGCATAGAAATATACGAAGTCAGCACAGGAAAGGAAGATGCTTATCAGTGGAATGCCCCAATGCCAATGAAAAGGGGTCGTCTTCTTGTGTGTAGGCCACCATAGGAACAGCAACATCGCAGCCATCATAAAGAACTGATAAATGTTATACCACGACTGCACAGCCATCTTATTTAGCCCCACACCGCCATTATCGGGAGATGCCATGAGATATTTGTCATAAAGACCAGAGATAGCTCCCATCACATTGGCAAGAATAACAAAGTATATCCATTTATTTTTTGCCCAACTGATGCCTTCTTTCTTGGAAGTATGCTTTAGAAGTTCTATACCTAACAATGCCACTATGACACCAGCCCATTGCCACAGGTTAAGATGCTCGGCAAAGATTATCATGGCACCAATAAGTACCATAACAGGACGTGTCGCATTGATAGGACCCACAATGGTTAGCGGCAGATGCTTCAATCCGAAATAAGCCAGCAGCCATGATGTGAGGACAATGACTGACTTCAGAATGATATATTTCTGGTCTTCCCACTGAAAAGGTGCACAATAGAATATGCTACCCTCGCCAATGACATTCTGGGAAGAGAGAATGATAAAGGGCAGGAATATGAGTGATGAGAAAAGAGTATTAAGAAGCAGAACCGGAATAACAGCATTACCCTTAAGAGACTCTTTCTTAAAGACATCATAAAATCCCAACAGAGCAGCTGAGAGAAAGGCTAATATTATCCACATATTACCAATAATGTTTTCAAATTGGGTGCAAAATTACGAAAATTTTGTGAAAATCATCGTTTATCCGATATTATTTTATATTTTTGCAAACGAAAACGGCTTAGGAATTAGGAGTTAGGAGTTAGGAATTAGGAGTTAGATGTTGACTTCGTCGATAATCCCAAGTTCTCTCAGTTCTGTCTAAGCCTTTCCGCAGGAGCGACCTTGGCTTGACATCACTGGTCGCTTTGGGCTCATTCAATGTTCAATAAAATAAAAATAAAATACAAACAAAATGAAAGATTTCATCTATTACGCCCCTACTGAGGTAGTATTTGGCAAGAGTTCAGAAGAACATGTAGCATACATGGTAAAGAAATATGGTGGCACGAAAGTGCTGGTACACTATGGTGGTCAGAACGCCATCCGCTCAGGATTGCTTGAGAAAATCTGTACCATTCTCAGCAATGATGGCATAGATTTCATCAAGCTCGGCGGTGTTGTACCCAATCCACGTCTTTCCCTTGTTCACGAAGGCATCGCTACATGTCTCAAGGAAGGTGTCAACTTCATCCTTGCCGTTGGTGGCGGCAGTGTCATCGACTCAGGCAAAGCCATCGCTATGGGTGTTGCCAATCCGGATGTAGAGGTGTGGGACTACTATCTCCACAAGGAGAAACTCACCAAGGCACTCCCCGTTGCCTCTGTCCTCACCATTCCTGCTGCAGGCAGCGAGATGAGTGAGTCATCTGTCATTACCAATGAAGACGGTGATGTGAAACTCGGATTCTCAAACGACATCCTGCGTCCGAAGTTCGCCATCATGAATCCTGAACGCACCTTCACCCTGCCTCCTTATCAGACGGCAGCTGGTGTTACCGATATGATGATGCACACTATGGAACGCTATTTTACCAAAGACGACGATATGGACCTTACTACAGACCTTGCCGAAGCCGTTCTGCGTCGAATGAAGACAGCCGTCTTTGACGTACTGAAGAATCCAAACGACTATCGCCAGAGAGCACAGATAATGTGGGGTGGCAGCATAGCCCATTGGGGACTTACTGGTTGTGGTATCAGCGACGACTGGGCAACCCATCAGCTGGAGCACGAACTCAGTGGTATGTTCGATGTCACCCATGGAGCAGGACTCGCAGCAGTATGGCCAAGCTGGGCACGTTATGTGATGCATGAGAATCTCAGCCGTTTCGTACGCTTTGCAGTAAATGTGATGGATGTGCCAAATGATTTCTCCGATCCAGAAGGTACAGCCCTCAAAGGCATTGAAGCCATAGAGCGTTTCTATCACGCTATCGGAATGCCGATAAACATCAAGGAACTCATAGGCCGTGACATCACAGACGCAGAGATAAAGGAGATGGCCCGCAAGTGCAGCCGCAACTACACATCCACCTGTGGCGCCCTGAAAGTCCTCGAAGCAAAAGATATGGAAGCCATCTACAATATGGCCAGAGGATAGAATGGAAGTAAGAAGTAAGAGGTGAGCTGGAATATGAATGATACAATTAAAAAAATCTATTGTTTGTTTGATTTAAGATAATCAATAAATCAAGAAAAAAGTTTAGCTCTTAGTTCTTAGTTCTTAGCTCTTGCTATCATACCTCGTCTTCTTGCTCGTAGTAATACGAATAGTCGATGCCTTTCATGAAGATTTCGCGGTCATCAATCTTATCCGTCATTGCCCCTTGAAGCAGTGATTTTATCATGTGAGCATCCGTCGTGCTACGACGCATAGCTTCCAGATAATCCTTTTTGTCTACCGTCTGAACACAATCAGCATCAAGAGCATCAGCCGCACGCTGTTTGCCATCTGGAGCCAAAAATTTGAAGTCGTGAGTGACACTCACGAGTTGAATGCCATTGGTGTTGAGTTTCTTTTTAAGCCATCGCCAATAGTTACCTGCTTTTACATAGTCTTCCTCATCATTTATGGCTCGCACGATATCCGTAGCCGAGAACCACCACTTGTTGTTGGCATCATCCCATACGGCGCGCACTTCGCGGTCGTTGAAAAAGCGGATAGATTTCTTGCTCATCATTAAACCTTAAATCCTGTATTGTGTACAAATAATGCCTTGATTCCAACTCATCAGGTTTTCTATAGATTCTTTAACCTGAGAAAGGATATCAAGCACAATTTCACGCTTGTCCGAAGATATCGATTCCATATTTATTAATCTGATTTAGGAAGAATGGACGCATATTACCATGCTTACGTATCAAATCCACGCTGGTACCAAGAATAGACTCCAAATAGTCAGCAGCTGCACATAAAGAATAAGCATTTGCAGGCATGACAACAAAGATATCAACATCACTACCATCATGATGCTCATTCTTTGCCACAGAACCAAATAACTTCATATAGCTGATACCATATTTGTTTTTTAGTTCATTGGAATGTCTTTTTAGGATATCTATGTATTCTTGCCTGGTTTTCATTACTTATTCATATCTAGCTGCAAAATTAAACATTTATTTCCTTATCTCCAAATAATTTCAAGAAAAAGTTTAGCTCTACAACCCTTAGCTCTTAGTTCTTAGTTCTTAGTTCTTAGCTATTAACTTTTCACTTTTAACTTTTAACTATAAACAAAAAAAGCCCACCCCAAATGTTGCGAGTGAGCGAGTAAAGAGCCAAACTCGTTTGAACTCTTTCGAGCGTGAGCAACTTCGCAAATGGTTAAATCTCTATTAAGAGATTGTGTTTGAAACGTTCTGTTTCAGACGCCCAGAGACATTTGTCTCATACCAATTTGCAATGTGTGAGCCCTATAATATAGAGGATGTGGTAGTTTTTGAGGTTATACCCTTTAAGGGCCATCCAGAATTCATCTCCATCCTTACGGTGTGGAACATCCTCTAATTTATTTTATGTCAGGTGCTGAAGTGAACCCCAAAGTTTGGACGGATTAAACAATCGAAGCAGTAAGCATCTTCCTGTATTGTACGGGCGACATGCCATTAAGCCTCAGTTTTATTCTCTCGTTATTATAATATTCAATGTATTCTACCAGGTCTTTGATGAAGGTGTCTGCTGATGTGTACTTTCCAGAATACAGCAGCTCTGACTTCATGAGACCAAAGAAATTCTCCATCATGGCGTTATCCAGACAATTTCCCTTGCGAGACATGCTTTGGATAATGCCATGTTTCTTTAGACTATTCTGATAGGCTACGTGCTGGTAGTGCCATCCTTGGTCAGAGTGCAATACGACGCCCTCAGGTAGCTTTATACGCCTGTACATCTGGTTGAGCATACCGAGTACCATTTCCATGTTTGGCTTCTCTGTGATTGAATATGCAAGAATCTCACCATCGCACATGTCAAGTATAGGTGACAGGTAAATCTTGCGTCCGCCTATCGTCATCTGGGTCACGTCTGTTGCCAGCTTCTGATAAGGTCTTTCAGCTGTAAAATCCCTGTCTATGATATTAGGCGCAGTCTTGCCGACTTCTCCTTTATAGGAGTGAAATTTCACCTTCCTCACCTCGCTCTTCAGTTCCATTTCATCCATAAGCTTCTTGACTGTCTTGTGATTGATAAGACGGCCATCTTTACGGAGTTCCAGCGTTATGCGCCTATAGCCGTAACGCCCTTTATGCTTATGGAATATGATGTATATCATATCTTTTACTTCCTTGTACTTGTCTTGCTTCTTGCGATGCTTGAGGTGATAGTAGAATGTACTACGCGCCATCTTCTTGAGCTCTAGCAGGACTTCTAAATCTGCATGCTCATTACGCCTTAGTTCTTCGATGGCCCATGCCCAATCGCTCTGTTTCGGGCTTCTCTTTCCTCGACTAA
>Ga0326512_10003644_pt1 | contig 11272 bp, 9 predicted proteins | sample 1_2617_0518_D_FD_203652 | JGI IMG/M metagenome (GOLD analysis project Ga0326512, IMG submission 203652) | Bovine rumen microbial communities from UC Davis, California, United States - 1_2617_0518 | ecosystem: Host-associated > Mammals > Digestive system > Stomach > Rumen | place: USA: California...
GTGCCCTGGCCCGTTCCGAAGCTCTGCTGACGGACGCCGGCGCGGACATCGATATGATCCTCGGCACGGACGTCAGCGCCGCGAAGGCCGCTGCTGCCGCTGCCATCACCGGCGCTGCTGCCGGCGCGACCGGGCAGACCGAGAAGCAGAAAGCCGCCGAAGCCGCTGCCGCCCGCAAGGCCGAGCAGAAGAAGGCCGAAGAAGCCCGCAAGGCCGCGGCCACCCGCGAGCGTGAAGCCGAAAAGGCCCGCGCCGAAGAGCAGGCCCGCCAGCGCGCCGAAGTCCAGGCCCGCCGCGACGCGGAAGACGCCGCCCGCGCCCAGGCCGCCGCTGATGCCGAAGCCGCCGCGAAAGCCGAAGCCGAAGCGAAAGCCGAAGCAGAGGCGAAAGCTCAAGCAGAGGCCGCTGCAAAAGCAGAGGCCGAAGCTCAGGCTGCCGAAGAAGCCAGACTCGCCGCTGAAGCTAGAGCTCAGGCAGAGGCTGCTGCGAAAGCCGAAGCAGACGCTAACGAACAGGCAAAACTTGATGCGGAAGCAAAAGCCGCGGAAGAGGCCCGCCTTGCTGCGGAAGCTCAGGCTAAGGCAGAAGCCGAAGCTGCAGAAGCAGCTCGCGTAGAAGCAGAAGCTCAGGCCGCCGCGGAAGCAAAAGCTGCTGAAGAAGCTCGCCTTGCTGCTGAAGCACAGGCGAAAGCAGACGCTGAGGCCGCAGAAGCAGCTCGCGTAGCCGCCGAGCAGGAAGCTGCCGCAAAGGCAGAGGCCGAAGCCGCAGAAGCAAAAGCTGCGGAGGAGGACAGACTTGCCGCGGAAGCTCAGGCGAAAGCGGAAGCCGAAGCGAAAGCTGCGGCAGAGGCAAGACTCGCCGCCGAAGCGCAGGCGAAAGCAGAGGCCGAAGCGAAAGCTGCGGCAGAGGCAGCCGCTCGGGCTGCCGCACCGGCTGTCGATGCCGCTGCTCTCGAAGAACTGAACGCGAAAGCTGCCGAGTACCGCAAGCAAATCGCCGACGCAGAAGCCGCCATGGCCGCCACCTGGAACCCCGCCATGAAGCAGCGCCTCCAGGACCGCATCGACGCAACAAAAGCCAAGCTCGCCGAGCTTGAACGCTGACCTCTTTTCTCTTAACCTTGAAAAGTCAGACCCGAAGGCTGAAAGAAGGCTTTTTGGTATGAAAACGAAGGCGTGCAGAGTTCGAAAAGTCAGACCTGAAAGCCAAAAAGCGGTTCAAAGGTATGAAAACGAAGGCGTGCAGAGTTCGAAAAGTCAGACCTGAAAGCCAAAAAGCGGTTCGAAGGTATGAAAACGAAGACGTGCAGAGCTTGAAAAGTCAGACCTGAAAGCCAAAAAGAGGTTCAAAGGTATGAAAACGAAGGCGCGCAGAGTTCGAAAAGTCAGACCTGAAAACCAAAAAGCGGTTCGAAGGTATGAAAACGAAGGCGCGCAGAGCTCGAAAAGTCAGACCTGAAAGCCAAAAAGCGGTTCGAAGGTATGAAAACGAAGGCGCGCAGAGCTCGAAAAGTCAGACCTGAAAGCCAAAAAGAGGTTCAAAGGTATGAAAACGAAGGTATACAGGGTTCAAAAAGTCATACCTGAAAGCCGAAAAGAGGCTTCCAGGTATGAAAATGAAGCTTAGCGAGACGGAACAACGCGATCCATTTGAGTGAAAACGAATGGAAAGGTTCTGACCCGGCAAAGGCAAAGCAACAATTAAAAGCAACAATTCATAGTAAGATACAGGATACATACATGATTTTTTTGATCGCAACGCAAAACAAACATAAGAAGGTCGAGTTCGAGCGGATCCTCGCGCCCCTGGGCATCGAGATCAAGACCGCCGGCGAACTCGGACTGCAATACCCGGATGTCGAAGAGACCGGGACCACCTTCGAGGAGAATGCACTCCTGAAGGCGCGGGCGGGCTGTCTGCTCGCCGGGGTCCCGACGCTCGCGGACGACTCGGGGCTGTGCGTCGACGCCCTCGACGGCGCGCCGGGTCTCTACTCCGCCCGCTGGAGCGGGGACGGAGAGACCAACGGCGACGACGAGGCGAACAACGACAAGCTCCTGCGTCTCCTCGACGAGTCCGGCGTCCCGGACGAGCAGCGCACCGCCCACTACGTGGCGGCCGTCGCAGCAGTGTTCCCCGACGGCCGTGAATTCGTGACCCGTGGTGAGTGCTATGGGCGAATCGCCCACGAACGGCATGGAAGCGGTGGCTTCGGCTACGACCCGCTGTTCCTCGTCTCCACCGCCGGCACCGAGTCCAACGAGCAGGCGGCACAGGGCGAGTTCAACCAGACCTTCGGCGAAGTGCCGCCGGCGGTCAAGGACAGCCAGTCCCACCGCAGCCGCGGGCTTCAAAACATGTATGACATCTTGAAAAGAGAGTTATAAAAAGCGCTCAGTGAGAGCTGAAACTCGAAGCAAAGCTAAGAGCAAAGGCTAGAGCTAAAGCGAAAGCAAAAGCTGAGAGAAAAAGCTAGAGCTGAGAGCGAAGGCTAGAGCTGAGAGCTAAGGCAAAAGCTGAGAGCAAAGCAAAAGCCAAGAAAAACAACGAATTACGAGCTGCGATGGTTGCAGTTCCAAGGAGTAACCACTGAATGACCAGTAAAGAACGAGCGGCCCTCCGCGCAGAGTCCCACCATCTGGAACCCATTTTCCAGATCGGCAAGGGCGGTCTGTCCGAGGCCTTCTATAAACAAGTCGATGAGGCGCTCACCACCAGAGAGCTCATCAAAGTCCGCGTGCTCCTCGAGACCACGCCGATCTCCCCGAAAGAGGCGGCCGAGGAACTGGCGCAGGCGACCGGTGCGGAAGTCATCGGTGTCGTCGGCGGTGTCATCATCCTGTACCGCTACAGCCAGGAGAAGCACGACAAGGAAAAACAGAAAGAGAAGAACATCCAGAAAGCCAAAGCCGCGAAGAAGCGTCAGGCGAAACTGGAGAGAAAAGGCACTCATAAACTCAGAAATAAGAGATAAGAAATCAAGAAGCAAGAGACTAGGGCTAGAGACTAGAGTTAGAGCTAGAGTTAGAGACTAGGACTAGGAACTTGTGACTTGAGGCAAGAGATCAGTGAGTGCGCCGGGCAAGAGAGTCCGGGCAGAAACTGCCGGACAGAGCGCCGCACTGACAAAAGCAAGCGAAAGGACCCAAGCGAGAGTACCAGAGAGGACACACCCTATGCGCATTGGAATTTTCGGGGGAACGTTCAACCCGCCGCACCTCGGCCACCGGCACATCGTGGAGGACTTCCACGAGCAGATGGCTGCCGCCGGCCTGCCCCTCGACAAGATCCTCATCATCCCGACCTACGTGCCGCCCCACAAAGCGGCTCCGGACCTCGCCTCCGGCGAAGACCGGCTCCTCATGTGCAACCTGCAGCTCGAGAACGGACCCTTCGAAGTCTCGGACATCGAAGTCCGCCGCGAGGGCGCCAGCTACACCTGGATGACCCTCGAGGAACTGCATGAGCAGTACGACGAGGTCGACCCGACGACCGGGGCAAAAACGCCCGTCGAACTCTACTTCCTGATGGGCGACGACATGCTCCTGTACCTGCCGCACTGGGTGCGCCCGGAGAAGGTCCTCGAGGACGCCGTCCTCGTCTCCACCATCCGGAGCCACGCGTGCAGCGTCGAGGAACTCAAAGCCTTCGCGAAAACCAACTACCCCGACCAGTACGAGGCCGGCCGGTTCCTCTTCTTCGAGAGCGAACCCTTCCCGGTGAGCTCCACCGAGGTGCGGGCGCTGGTGAAGGAGGCGGCGGGCATCTGTGCCGCCGACGGGCAGTCGACGAAAGTGACGCAGAACGAGAGGCAAATCGCCAAAGCAAAACTGGAAACGCTCCTGGACCCGAAGGTCCTCGCGTACATCCTGGAAAGAGAGCTTTACCTATGAGCGACTACAAGAAACTGTGGGAGAACCCCGCAAACCCCGAACTCGAAGTGGCCATCCAGTCGGCGGAAGCCGCGAACGTCTGCACGGCGGGCACCCGCGAACTGACGCCGGAAGAACTGGAAGAGCACCTCAGTAAAGTAGAGGAGTACAAGGTCCTCCTCAAAAAACAGGTCGATGAGCGCCGCTACATCCATTCCCTGAACGTGGCGGACTGCGCGAAGGAACTCGCGGAACTCAACGGCGTGGACACGGGCAAAGCGTACCTCTGCGGCCTGCTCCACGACATCGAAAAAAACCGCCCCTGGGACGAACAGGAACGGTACATGGAGCAGCTGGGAGACGCCCTTCCGGACCACGTCATCCAGAACAAGAAACTGTGGCATGCCCCCGCCGGCGCCGCCTTTATGCGGGACGAGCTGGGCATCCTTGACGCGGACATGATCCGTGCTATAAAATACCATACAACCGGCCGCCCGAACATGAGCCCCCTCGAGAAGGTGCTCTACGTCGCCGACTACGTCTCCATCGAGCGGGACTACCCCGGTGTGGAGCGCGTGCGGGAAGCCGCCTATCGGAACCTGGACGAAGCCATCCTCATCGGTGGGCGATTCACGCTCATCTCTCTGCTCGAGCGCTACCGGAAAGTAAACTATGACACGTTCGCGATGTACAACGAAGTCGCAGAACTGATGGGCGAGCAGTTCGAAGCTGCCGCCGCCAAAGAAGAAGCCGAAGCACGGGCGAAAGTCGCCAAGGTCGACGCGCCCCACTAAATATATTGGAGGAATCCCATTTAATGACATCTTTAGAAGAAGCCAAAAAAATCGCGGAAGTCCTGGACAGCAAGAAAGCCCAGGAGATCAAAGTCCTGAAGGTCGCGGACCTCACCTTCGTCGCCGAGTACTTCGTGCTCGCGACCGGTACGTCCAGCACCCAGGTCAAGTCCCTCGCGGAAGAAGTCGAGTTCCAGATGAAGGAAGCCGGTGTCCCCGGCCACCTCGAAGGCAAAGCCTCCGACTGGTACCTCATCGACTTCGGCAGTGTCATCGCTCACATCTTTGAGCCGGACGCCCGTAACCACTACAACCTCGAACGCCTCTGGGCAGACGCCGAGGAGATCGAATTATAAATTGTTTTGCTCCCACTGATGAAATATAAGGGAGCAGAAAAGTTTTCCGGATGACGCCTGGGGTCCCAATTGCCCCTTTTGCAAAGCAATTGCGGGGTTCGGTTGGCAGGCGCTCAGACGGAACTTTTCTGCGGAACCTGATCAGGAGCAAAACAATGTATTAAATAGTAACAAACAATCTTCACATAAAGGACTGTTGAGAAATGAAAGCCTACGACTTTAAATCTGTCGAGAAAAAATGGCAGGACAAGTGGGAAGACGCCGGTGTGTTCCATGCCGTCGACTTCTCCGAAAAGCCGAAGTTCTACGGCCTTGTCGAGTTCCCGTATCCGTCGGGCGCCGGCATGCACGTCGGACACATCAAGGCCTACTCGGGCCTCGAGGTCGTGTCCCGCAAACGCCGCATGGAGGGCTACAATGTCCTGTTCCCGATCGGCTTTGACGCCTACGGCCTGCCGACCGAGAACTATGCCATCAAGACCGGCATGCACCCCCGTCAGGTGACGGACCAGAACATCGCGAAGTTCACGGACCAGCTCAAGAAGGTCGGTTACTCCTTCGACTGGACCCGTGTCGTCGACACCACCGAAGAGGACTACTACAAGTGGACCCAGTGGATCTTCCTGCAGATGTTCGACCACGGTCTCGCCTTCCGGGACAAGACCCTCGTCAACTACTGCCCCTCCTGCAAGGTCGTTCTCTCCAACGAGGACTCCCAGGGTGGCAAGTGCGACATCTGCCACTCCGACGTCGTCCAGAAGTCCAAGGACGTCTGGTACCTGCGCATCACCGAGTATGCCGACAAGCTGCTCGAAGGCCTCGACACCGTCGACTACCTGCCGAACATCCGTCGTCAGCAGGTCAACTGGATCGGCAAGTCCACCGGCGCATTCGTCAACTTCCCCGTGAAGGGCACCGACGACGAGACGCTTCGCATCTATACGACCCGTCCCGACACCCTCTTCGGCGTCACCTTCATGGTTATGGCGCCCGAGCACCCGATGATCGACAAGTATGCTGACCGCATCGGCAACATGGACGCCATCGAGGCGTACCGCAAAGAGTGCGCGAAGAAGACCGAGTTCGAGAGAACGCAGCTCGTCAAGGACAAGACCGGCGTCAAGATCGAAGGCCTCACCGGCATCAACCCCGTCAACGGCAAGGAAGTCCCCATCTTCGTGGCGGACTACGTCATGATGGGTTACGGCACCGGCGCCATCATGGCAGTTCCGGCGCACGACCAGCGCGACTATGACTTCGCGAAAGAGTTCGGCATCGACATCATCGAAGTCATCAAGGGCGGAGACATCTCCAAGGAAGCCTACACCGGCGACGGCGAGATGGTGAACTCCGAGTTCCTCAACGGTCTCGACAACAAGAAAGACTCCATCGAGAAGATGACTGCCTGGCTCCAGGAAAAGGGCCTCGGCGAGAAGGGTGTCCAGTTCAAGATGAAAGACTGGGCCTTCAACCGCCAGCGCTACTGGGGCGAGCCCATCCCGATCATCTACTGCGACAAGTGCGGCATGACCCACGTGCCCTACGACGAGCTTCCCCTGAAGCTGCCGAAGGTCGAGAACTTCGAGCCCGGCACGGACGGTGAATCGCCCCTCGCGAAGATCCCCGAGTTCGTCAACTGCACCTGCCCGAAGTGCGGCGGCCCGGCCCGCAGAGAGACGGACACCATGCCCCAGTGGGCCGGTTCGTCCTGGTACTTCCTGCGGTACATCGACCCCCACAACGACAAGGCACTGGCCGACATGGACAAGCTCAAATACTGGGGTCAGGTCGACTGGTACAACGGCGGCATGGAACATGTCACCCGCCATATGATCTACTCCCGCTTCTGGCACCGGTTCCTCTATGACATCGGCGCGGTCCCGACGAAGGAACCCTACGCGAAGCGGACGGCCCAGGGCCTCATCCTTGGCCCGGATGGCGATAAAATGTCCAAGTCCAAGGGCAACGTCGTCGACCCGAACGATGTCGTCGACGAGTTCGGCGCGGACGTCCTTCGTACCTACGTCCTCTTCATGGGCGATTACGAGAAAGCCGCTCCCTGGAGCGAAGCTTCCGTGAAGGGCTGTAAGCGCTTCATCGACCGCACCTACGGCCTGCAGGAACTGCTGACCGACAAGGACGCGACCGAGTACTCCGCCGAACTCAGCTCCTCCTTCCACAAGACCGTGAAGAAGGTGTCCGAGGACATTGAAGGCATGAAGTTCAACACCGCCATCGCCGCGTTGATGACCCTCATCAACCAGGTCTATGACAACAAGGCGATCAACGGTGCCGAGCTCAAAACGTTCCTGAAACTCCTGAACCCGTTCGCTCCGCACGTGTGCGAAGAGGTCTGGGAAGCCCAGGGCTGGAAAGCGGAAGCCGCCGCGAACGGTGCCGAGGCCGAAGGCCTTCTGGCGCTCATCGCCTGGCCGACTTACGACGAAGCGAAGTGTGTCGATGAGACCATCGAGATCGCCGTCCAGGTCAGCGGCAAGATCAAGAACCGCATCAACGTCCCGGCGGACATCGACGAAGCCGGCGCGCTGGAACTGGCGAAAGCCGACGAAAAAGTGGCCGCTGCCCTCGAGGGCAAGACCATCATCAAGGAACTCTACGTCAAAGGCCGCCTCGTGAACATCGTGGCGAAGTAAGACAAGAGATAGGGATCCCCCGGAGCTGAAGCTCCGGGGGATCTTTACGGTGTTGACGGGCACGGAAACTCCGAGTATAATAAAGTCACACTTTAGAATTATCGAACCAAGGAGGCGCCTATGTATATCTCACGTCACCTGGAACAACAGGTCCTGGAGGCATCGAGGACCTATCCGGTGGTCATGGTGTGCGGTCAGCGTCAGGTCGGAAAATCGACCATGCTCCATCATCTGAAAGAAACGGATCGCCGCTACGTGACACTGGATGACTTCAATGCCCGCCGGCTGGCGGAGCAGGACCCTGCTCTGTTTTTTGAAACTTATGGGGCACCGCTACTCATCGATGAATTCCAAAGAGTCCCGTCGATTCTTCTGGAACTCAAACGGATCGTCGATGAAAAGGCATTGAACGGCGAAGATGCGGCAGGCCTCTACTGGCTGACCGGCTCACAGAAGTTTGCCATGATGAAAGACGTCTCGGAGTCTCTTGCCGGACGAGTGGCGGTCCTGGAACTGTCGTCCCTCAGCCGATCCGAGATCGCAGGCTGCCCGCCGTCGCTTTTTTCTCCAACCATCGATGACTTGAAGCAGAGGGTCCCTCTTCGGGAAAAAGCAGACGTGCACCAACTGTTCGATGAGATCTATCGAGGCGGCATGCCGAAGATCGTGGCCTCTGACGTAGCCTCTGAGCGGTACTACGCAGACTACATCAATACGTATCTCGAAAAGGATATCAAGGGGTATGCCAATATTGGGAAACTCCATGAGTTCTCAGACTTTCTGGTTTACATAGCGGCTCGTACAGGGCAGGAACTGAAGTACTCGGAGATTGCCAAAGCCATTGGGGTCTCACAGCCTACCGCAAAAGAGTGGGTCTCTATTCTGGAACGGTCCGGGATCCTGTTTCTCCTGCGGCCCTACTATAACAACATCACCAAACGGTTGGTCAAGACCCCCAAGGTCTATTTCATGGACACCGGACTTGCCGCATACCTTTGCCGCTGGCCTTCCGGAGAAGTCCTGGAACACGGGGCGATGGACGGGGCGTTCTTTGAGACCTATGTCGTTTCCGAGATCGTGAAAAGTTATCTGAACGCCGGGAAGACGCCGGACCTCTACTATTACCGGGACATTGACGGGAAAGAGATCGATCTTCTGATCGTGGAAGGGGACCGTGTCTGGCCGATCGAAATCAAGAAATCTAAGGCCCCAAAGACTCCCGACAAGCATTTCAGTGTGCTGGAAAAACTGGGTCTCAACGTCAAGCCGGGGGTCGTCCTGTGCATGGCTGATGAACTCGTGCCGATAGATCGGTCGACGTGGCTCTGTCCTGCATGGGTCGTATGATGAATCATGGGAAAACGCAACAAGCCTCCGGCATGTGCCGGAGGCTTGTTGCTCGTTAAAAAATATGGTATAACTAATATATTACTTGATATAATAAAGTAAACTATATTTTAGAAGAGGTGCTTTATGAGCGCGCGAGACTATCTGGAAACCACGGGCAAACAGATTCGCAAGGCAAGGCTTCGACGAAACCTCACGGTAAACGAAGTGGCAGAGAGAGCCGGAACGACAGCGGTAACAGTATTAAACGTGGAAAAGGGTCTTCCCTCCGTCTCAATCGGCAAAGTGGCCGCTGTCCTGGAAGTCCTTGGTTTGGAAAAAGACCTCCTTTTTATTGCGGCCTCAGACCCCAAGGGTAGAGAACTGCAGGATGAGAACCTTCCAAAGCGGGTGCGCAAACAAAAACCGAAGAAAAAGTCGGTGGCAAAGAAGGTCGTCGTCAAAACAAAGGTCGTGAAATAGAACAGGACAGACACCTGTCGGAGTTGACCGAAAACACAGGTCAAGTTGCACAAGCAAGTGGATTTGAGTTTGTACGGAACTCACAAAGTTCAATTTTTATGGGGCTTTGTGTTGAAAATGGAGCAGAAGAATGCGAAAATGAGAACAAAGTATGAACAACAGAATTGCCTGAGAGTGTAGCACAGACCCATGTACTCTCTTTCAAGCAAAGGTCCATCGAAAGGGAGTAATGAAATGCTGCAGTATCAATACGAAGACGCTGTCAAAGTCAAGCTTTGGAAAAAGATCCTTGCTGTCGTTTTGGCGGCTGTATTGGTCATTGGCACTCTGGCAGAACTTCTTTGCCAGACTTCCATGGTGAAAAACCGCCTGGAAGTGTCTGCCATGATGTCCGGCTACACCAAAGACATTGTCGACACCTCCAAAGCAGCATCCATCGACAATCCAAACAGCAGTCACTGGTACAAGTTCGACATCCAAACAGCGGTCAATGCCTGAGCTCAGGGATGGGGCCAGAACTTAGGCCTCTGCTTTGTCTCCAACGAAGAAACGAACCACGCATACAACTGGCGTGCCTTTGCCACCAGAGACTATGCAACTTCCAGCTATCGGCCCTATGCTGTCGTGAACTATTCGGACGACACGACTCCGCCTACCGCCACCGGCGTTTCCGGAAATGCCACCTATTGGACCAATCAAAATGTGACGCTATCTGTCGATGGTGCGGCAGACTCCGGCTCTGGCCTTGCAAGTGAAGCATATTCGTTCAGCACGGATGCCAACACCAATTATTGGCAGGCATCGAATACCAAGACTTTTGAAGAAAACTGCACTGTATATATCAAGGTAAGAGATAACGACGGCAACATTCTGGACCTCGGGTCTCAGACCATCCAGTATATCGACAAAGTCAAGCCGTCTTCGCCGGACATCACGGGCATCCCGACGTCCTGGACGAACCAGCCTTATACACTCCATGCGCACTCGACCGATGACGCTTCGGGCATGTGGGCCTACAGCTTCTCGAACATCGAGTTCCCGGGCGAGTGGACCTTCGGCGAAGACAAGCAGATGTCCGAAGGCGGCATCTTCTACGTCTATGCCATCGACAACGCGGGCAATGTATCGCCTCCCACGGCGATCAACGTTTCCATGTTCGATAACGTGGCTCCGACTATCAACAGCATCGATGTTTCCGAAAGCACGTTGGAAGACAAAGTGAAATACACCGTCGATGCCACCGATGATAATTCCGGCATCGCTTCCTACAGCTTCGACGGCGGAACGAACTGGCAGCAAAACAACTGTGCCGACGTGGACGCGGACTCCACCGCCAACCAGGTGAAGGTCAAGGACAATGCCGGCAACATCGGAACGGAAACTGTTTCCTCCGGTGTCCCGCAGTTCTACATGGACGGCCAGCTGGTCGGTCTCGTGAACACGACGAGTAACACGGATGAGATCCAGTACAAAGTCGGCGCGGAAGGCACCTGGGAAGAGTACACCGGACCCTTTACGGTTCCTGCCTTTGAAACCACGACGGTTTATGCCAGACTGGGCGATGAAGGGGTCGTCATCCACAAAGACATCCCATCGGTTTCGAAGTACTATGGTTCCTACAGCGAGAGCAATACAGACTTCTCCCTGTCTTACCGAAACGTGAACTTCGACTTCACCAGAAGCTATGACTCCGCCGACCATGCCTGGTTCTTCGGGACAGACTCGAAGGTCAAAAAGCAAAACAGCAGTGTCTACAAAGTGACACTGCCGGATGCGACGGAACTGAC
>Ga0326512_10003645_pt1 | contig 11272 bp, 7 predicted proteins | sample 1_2617_0518_D_FD_203652 | JGI IMG/M metagenome (GOLD analysis project Ga0326512, IMG submission 203652) | Bovine rumen microbial communities from UC Davis, California, United States - 1_2617_0518 | ecosystem: Host-associated > Mammals > Digestive system > Stomach > Rumen | place: USA: California...
TTCTCGACATGACCGAGGAGGCTTTCGGCGGGACTATGATGAACAAGCGCGAACAGGGGAAGAAGTATAAAGACAGCTACGTGGAAGGGCCTTGGCTGAGCAAGCGCAACGGTAAGTATCAGTTGCTGTATGCTGCTGGTGGCGTGCCCGAGCATATTTCTTACAGTACAGCCTCAAATCCGGCTGGCCCCTGGTCCTATGCGGGTGAGATCATGCCGCTTTCAGACACGAATTCGTTTACCAACCACTGTGGCGTTGCCGACTATAAAGGCCATAGCTACTTTTTTTATCACACGGGAAAGCTGCCCAATGGCGGTGGCTTCGGACGTAGTGTGGCGGTAGAAGAATTCAAGTATAATGCCGACGGCTCCTTCCCCACGATACTCCCTACCAACGAAGGAGTGAAGCCTGTGGCAACTTTTAATCCCTATCGCAAAGTGGAAGCAGAGACCATGGCTTTCTCGAAAGGCGTGAAGACTGAGCAGGGCGACGAAGTGGGCGTTTATGTAACCGACATTCACAACGGCGACTACATTAAGCTTCAGAATGTAGACTTCGGTAAACTGCCGCCACGCACATTTACAGCGCGAGTGGCCAGCGGACTACGTGGCGGGCGCATAGAAGTGCGTATCGACAGTCTGGGCGGCAAGCTGCTTGGTACGCTCAACGTGCCTGGCACCGGCGGATGGGAAAAATGGCAGACCCTGACGATGGACTTAACGGCTATTACCTCAGGGGTACACGACCTCTACTTCGCTTTTAAAGGCAGAAAGGGACCGAAGCTGTTCAATTTCGACTGGTGGGAGCTGCGTTCGCTGGAACAGGTGAACATGCCACTTTTCCAAACCAAGTTCACGGCCGACCCGTCGCCATTGGTGGTGGGCGACACCCTGTTCTTGTTTACATCGCACGATGCCTCGCCAGAGGATATCCCCGACGAGAATGAGAAAAACTCAGCAGGCTTCTTCATGTACGACTGGTTGCTGTGGAGCACTACCGACATGGTGAACTGGACTGAGCATGGAGCAGTGGCCTCGCTACGCGACTTTGAGTGGCGCAGCCGCGAGAATGGTGGATGGGCTATACAGACCGTTGAGCGGAATGGCAAGTTCTATCTTTATGCACCGCTTCATGGGCATGGCATCGGCGTGCTGGTCAGCGATTCGCCCTACGGCCCATACAAAGACCCCTTGGGACAACCCTTAGTGTGGCAAAAGGAACATTGGAACGACATCGACCCTACCGTCTTCACCGACGATGACGGACAAGCCTATATGTATTGGGGCAATCCGCACACCTACTGGGCTAAGCTGAACGAAGACATGGTCTCGCTTGGGAGCGGTGTCGCTCAGCTTCCCCACATTCCTAACTACCAGGAAGGACCGTGGTTCTACAAGCGAAACGGTCATTATTATCTGGCATTTGCCTCTACTTGCTGCCCCGAAGCTTTAGGCTATGCCATGAGCGATTCGCCGACAGGCCCATGGCAGTGGAAGAACTATATCATGAGACCTACCCCCAGAGACCGTGGCAATCACCCCGGCATCTGTGATTACAAGGGTCATAGCTATGTGTTTGGCCAAAACTACGACCTGATGCACCTGCAGACCTTTGAGCATCATGAGCGTAGGTCGGTGAGCGCTACAGAGATGACGTACAATGCCGATGGCACTATTCAGGAAGTGCCCTACTGGCTTGACCAGCAGCCCTTGAAGCAGTTGCACTGGCTGAACCCTTACCAACGGGTGGAAGCCGAGACCATGAACTGGGGCTACGGATTGAAGAGTGCGAAGATGGGCATAGAAAATACTGGCGTGGTGAAAGACATGCCTTACTCTACAGGCAGGCGCAACATGTATGTATTCGATGTGAATGACGATGAGTATATTCGCTTGCGCGGTGTAGACTTCGGGGAAAAAGGAGCAAATAAGTTTGCTATCACAGCTGCTGCAAAAGGCAAGTCCACCGTGACCTTGCGCCTCGATAGCGTAGACGGACTTGTTGTGGGTACCCTGGATATAAAGGACACTGGCTCTACCGACAAATACAAAGCCTTCAGCACAAAGGTGAAAGGTGCACAGGGTGTGCACGATCTCTATATTTGCTTCTCGAAGACCAGTGGCGACGTGCGTCTTGACTGGTGGCAGTTCAAATAGTTATTTCCTCGGCATTTCGATAATGATGCGGCACCCCTCACGATAAGTGTCGTCGTAAGTGAGGGTGCCGCCCATTCGGACGACGTGCTGCTTAGACAATGGCAGGCCGAGGCCCAACCCTTCTGAAAGATCGTTCACCTTTGTGAACGGCTTAAATATATATTCTTTGTAATTGTCGGCGATGCCAGACCCCGTGTCTTGAAACGCAAAGCGAACAGTGTCTTTCGTGGCCGAGAGCTGTAGTGACACATGCTGCCCATCGGAGTATTTTCCTGAATTGTACAGAATCTCGCGCAGGCTGCGCAGCAAATACAAGCTGTTGGAACGAATACTGAAATCGTCGGGTAGAGTAGTAGAGAAGGCTATTTTCAAACCGGGGAAATAGTTCTCGGCAAAATCGATGCATTCGCGCGCTATGCTATTGCAGACCACTTCTTCGTCTTGGTTACTTTTTATCTCCTCCCTGATTCCCATTTCCGAGCTGTCATAGAGCATCAGCACCATGCGATGCAGCAGCATCGAGTTGTGTTTCATCATCTCGGCGATAGAGGCAATTTCGTCGGGGGGCAGCTCATGGTCAGAATCGCGCAGTACTTGGGCAAACCCTATGATAATGTTCAAGGGGGTCCGTATCTGGTGGGTCATGTTCTGTATGAAGGCCGTCTTCTGTCTGTAGGACTCTTCTACCTGCTGGTAGGCCAGTCGTAATTGCTCGTTCTGCTGTGTAGTGTCGGCATTGGCCTTGCTGATGTTGGTCACATGAATATTCAGCGATTCTTGCATAGTGGCAAAACTGTTTTGTAGTCGGCCTACCACATCTCGACGTTTGGTGGTGGCAATCTGTTCGTTGAACCGTCCTTGTGCAATGTGTTGTGACTGAGTCAATAAACGATTGACGGGTCGGATGGCATGGGTTACAATGCGGTTGCAGAGCAGCATGATGAGCAACAGTCCCACGATGATAATCGGTGTGATGATAAGGCTAAGCCGGTTGTAGCTCTTCAGAATGTCGCTTTCCGGGCACACCAGTGCCAGGCTCCATGGCGTGCCAGTCACGGGGCGGTAGCTCACCAGACAGGGTTTCCCATCGAGCTTGAGCCTGATAGAACCGCGCTGCCCTGTGGTCATTTCGTGACCTAAGGCAATGACTTCGGGATTGTTCTGAGCATCGTAGACACTGAAAATGGTTTGTATGATGAGTCTTGAGCTGTCGGGATGTACAAAATAGTGTCCGTTTTTGCCCAACAAGAAGAAGTAGGCATTGGGGTATGGCTTCTCGGCCTGTATGGTAGAGGCAAGGAAAGGAAGTGAAAGGTCGGTGGCTATGACACCGATAAACGTACCGTCGTCGGTATACAGAGGCTTACAATAAGAGGTTATCATGTCGCTTGCCGAGAGAGTACCTTCGTTATAATCGTTGAATGGGTCTATCCAGCAGGCTTTTCCCTTTTCGCGTGGAATCTTGTACCATGGTTTTTCAAAATAGTTGTATTCTGCCTCGCGAACGGTCTTGATGCTGTCTCCTTGTCTTACCGAATAGGCTGAGAAATAATGCCCATATTGTGGGAACATATTTGGCTCAGTTGTGATAGAGCAACCGTTGGTGTAGCTGTTGAGCATGACGATACGCCGTGTATAACCCAGCAGGACGTCGGGCTGTAGATTTTCTGTTACCAGCCAATCGTTGGCGTTTGTGGCTGTCTCTATCACGCGCAGGAAACCGCTAATTCGCTCAGTGGTGGTGTTCAGTGTGCTGGTAGCTTCTTTTATTGCTTCCTTTTTGATAAAGTGGCGGGATTGCATAAACAAAATGCCCATCGATGCAATGAAGATGGGTATGGCCAATAGCAAGATGCCTATGCTGATTTTCAAAGCCAGAGACTTGCGGATATGTTGAATAAGATTATTCATTGTTTGTTAGAAATCTTTATCAGGTCGTCCAGGAGGTCGGTTACCACATGGCCTTGCTGTTCTATATCGTCTACTAAATGGTCGATGCCTTCGATATTGTCTTCTCCTTTTCTCTGCAGGCAAAGTACATCGACTTTATCTTTAATCTTGTCGACGGGAACCGTCATTTGGTTGGTCATGTTGTGCAGGAAGGCAATCTTCATTCTATCGGCCTCCTTGCCTTGCTCGTAGGCCTCACTTAACACTTTCCCCTGCTCGTTCAGGGCTTCTGTCAACTGTTGCAGTTCGTCCATTTTTGTGGATAGCGACAGTTGCATTTGCCTAAAGTGGTTTTGTAGCTGTCCCACTTCGTCTTGATTCTTGCTTTGGGGTATGGTCTCGCTGAAGTTACCTTCAGCAATGCTTTGAGCTGACTTTCCCAGCAGCCGCAACGGAAGTAGTAAATGGTGGGTGATGCTACGACAGAGCACCAGTAATAACAGCAATCCAGCAATAGCCACGATAAGCACTATATAGAGCAGCAACTTGTAATCGCCGAAAATATCGTTAGCTGGATAGATGATGCCTATGCTCCATCCAAGATCCGACATGGAGCGGCCTGGCACGAAAGTCTGCTTAAAGGGCTTGTAAAACACGTAGCAGTCTTCGCCGTTTATTCTCACTCGCTTATGGCCATTTTCACCTGCTATCATAGCTCGCGCGGCCTCGCCCACTGTAGGGTCGGCCCCATACTTGAGCTGAGTGAAAACGGTCTCGTGCAGCAACTTGTTGGTATCGGGGTGAACGATGAACGAACCGTCGCTGCCCAGCAGTGTGGCATAGGAATGGGGTGATGGCTTGGCCGACAAGACAATATTGCTGAGTATTGTCAGCGACACGTCGACTCCTACCACGCCTACCACACGTCCCTGAAAATTATAAATGGGCAAACTGAATGTGACGATGGCCTCACCGTCAGTGTCCTCATTCTTCAGAGGGTTTATCCAGCACGGTCTACCCGTATTTAATGCAGCAGTATACCAGATTTGCTCATTGTAAGGCTTGTTGCCAAATGTCTCTTTCTGAATGATGGGCATAGAACTATAGGTAAGACTGTCTGCGCTGGAACGGTATACATAAGCCATGAAAAGCTCTGGCTTTCCGGGGTAAAAGTTTGGCTCCATGGCAATGGCACATCCTGCAACGTTGGGGTTGCCTTCCACAATCTTGCGACTATAGATAATCATGCGGTCTGGCTGAGCAAGATGCATCATCATATCAGCATAAATGTTGCCAGCTTGCTGCTCTACGTTCAGCAATACATTGTCTACTTCAACCACAGCGGCCTCAAGCGTCTGTTGAGCATTTTGCGTAGCCTCTTCTTTCATTACTTTACGCGAATAGGCAAACATCACGAAAAGGGCTGTCGACAGTAGTAACGCTATTGCCGATACAACCATTAGGCTGATGCGCGTTGACAGGCTCTTTGGAATGAGGTGGATGTGTATGCTCATAGATAGGGGCAAAGATACAGTTTTATAACGAAAAAAACTTTATTATCTTTGCTTTTTTCTTTTCTTTTTTGTATTTTTGTGGAAAATATGTTACTTTTTGTTCATATTTTTCTATATAATTTATCAAAATCAGGTGATTTCTAATGTATCGCTCTGTTGTTTACACAGATGGCATCGACATGGAATCGTTTAATGTCGTTTTTAAATATGTTAAAAAAATGAGCAATTTGTGGAATACAATTTGTTTCGTTGGTAAAAAAACACTAACTTTGCAATTAAAAATTGAACTCTTTTTGTTTAAAACAGTTTGATGAGATATTGAAAAATCCTACGACAATGGCAGTAGAAACGACACGGTGGGGCATCTTGTATTGCCCGAAGGCAGGAATGGCCAATAAACGCAAGCGCTGGGAGCGTCTGCGGCTGGTGCTTGAGGCTAAGGGCGTTCAATATGATATGGTGCAGAGCGAGAATGCCGACAGCGTGGCACGATTGGTGACGATGCTCATCAACAATGGCTATAAGACGATCATCATCGTTGGTGGCGATTCGGCCTTGAACGATGCGGTGAACTGCTTGATGAGGGAAGAGAAACGTGTTCGTGATGAGATTGTACTGGGCGTAGTGCCCAATGGCATTATGAACGATTTTGCACGCTTCTGGACTTTTGATGAAGACAAAGACGAGCAGACCGTAGACTGGCTCTTGAAACGTCGTATCAGAAAAATAGACTTAGGCTGTATACGATATTTGAACAAACAGGGGGAGAAATGCCATCGCTATTTCCTGAACTGCGTAAACATAGGCATGACGGCCGACATTATGAACCTTCGCCGACAAACGCGACGTCTGTTTGGCTCTCGCACGCTGTCGTTCGTCTCGTCGCTGGTAGTGATGCTCTTTCATCGTATGGACTACAAGATGCGGTTGCGCATCAATACCGACGTGATAGACCGAAAAGTGATGACGGTGTGTGTGGGCAACGGCCCAGGCTATGGCCAGACGCCAAGTGCAGTGCCATATAGCGGGCAACTTGATGTGTCGGTGGTCTACAACCCGCAGGTGGTGCAGCTTATCGAAGGATTGTGGCTGCTGATGACTGGGCGCTTCCTTAATCATCACAGCGTGCATCCCTTCCGCACAAAAGAGGTGGTGATAGAAGAGGCTCATAAGGCTATGGTAGGCATAGACGGCAGACTGATGAAAACACCAGTAGGCGGATATCGCATTGAGGTCGAGCCGGAGGTCGTGAACTTCCTTATTCCCGACTGAACGGTGCTTACCCTAAATCGGAAATGTGTTTCAGTTCGTTTTCTTCTATAATTTTTATCTTACGTCCTGCAATGGCAATGATTCCTTCTTTTGCAAACGAAGAAAGCGTACGGATTGCATTGCTGGTGGTCATGTTCGACATTTTTGCTAAATCGTCGCGGCTCACGTAGATGGCCAATGTCTGGCCGTCCTCTTCCAGTCCGTATTTCTCCTTCATGCGAAGCAAAGATTCTGCCAGACGGCCACGTATGTGCTTCTGGGTGAGGCTCATTGTACGCTTCACCGAAAGACCTAAAAGAGCCGACAGCTCCTTTATAAAAAGCATGGCAAAATTGCCGTTCTCCCAAATTAGGTGGAACACCAGACTCATGGGAAATGCCGCTATCAAGGTATCCTCGCTTGCCATGGCAGTCGACTCATGGGCATTGCCTTCAAAGGCTGCGGCATAGCCAAACATTGCACCGGGTTCCACCATACGTACAATCTGGCTCTGTCCACCAAGCCCAAGTCGGCGCATGGTCACTATGCCACGCAATAATAAAAATAAGGTATCGCAATCAGAACCTTCATTGAAAATTATCTCGTCACGCTCATATTTATACAATACAAGATTTTCGACAAGCAACTCCCGTTGCTCATCGGACAGCGGATCCCAAATGGCTGGCATAGATCGCGCTATATTTTCACTGTTATATTCCTTTTCCAAAAACAGTCTCTTTTTGTGTCGGCAAAGTTACGAAAAAGCCATCAAATTGCCAAGAAAGTAGTAAAAAAAGTGCTTTTTTGTAGAAAAAACAAAAAAAGATTGTCATTTATTTTGTCATACAATGGAAAATGTGTACTTTTGGAGAGAAATCTTAAAGCTATCTATTATTATAAAACCTTAAAATAGGAACTATGAGTTATTTGCGATTTGAGAAAGCCGTGATGACCAACCTTGAGGAGTCTTTGCGCCGCGAATTGCTCCGTACCAACCGAAGTGGTGCCTACAGTTCGTCTACACTCGTAGACTGCAACACACGCAAGTACCATGGGTTGTTGGTAGTGCCTGTGCCAGAGCTCGACGACGAGAACCATGTGCTCTTGTCATCGCTCGACTGTACTGTCATTCAGCACGGAGCCGAATTCAACCTGGGCCTCCACAAGTATCAGGGCAACAACTACAGTCCAAAAGGACACAAGTACATTCGTGAGTTTGATGCTTCGCTCGTGCCTACAACCATTTATCGAGTGGGTGGCGTGGTATTGAAGAAAGAAGCCATCTTCCAGGCCTATGAGGACCGTATCCTCATACGCTACACGCTGGAGGAGGCCCATTCGGCCACTACGCTGCGTTTCCGCCCGTTCCTCGCCTTCCGCTCGGTGCGTCAGTTCACCCACGAGAACTCGGTGGCCAGCCGTGAGTATCATGAAGTAGACAATGGTATCAAGACTTGCATGTATGCTGGTTATCCCGACCTGTACATGCAGTTTTCTAAGAAGAACGAGTTCATCTTCCAACCCGACTGGTATCGAGGCATTGAGTATCCCAAAGAGCAGGAGCGTGGTTACGCCTCTAACGAAGACCTCTACGTGCCGGGCTATTTCGAGATGCCCATAAAGAAAGGGGAGAGCATCGTCTTCTCGGCATCGACATCGAGCATCAAGAGCAGTACGCTGAAAAAACTGTTCCAGGAGGAAATTGACGTGCGTGTGCCGCGTGACAATTTCTATCATTGTCTGGTAACGGCTGCCCACCAGTTCCACAACCGTGAGGCCGATGACACCCGCTATCTGCTGGCTGGTTACCCGTGGTTCAAGTGCCGTGCTCGTGACACGTTTATTGCCCTGCCTGGCCTTACGCTCGCCATCGACGAGCAGGATTACTTTGAGTTGGTCATGCAGACGGCAGAGCGCGGCCTGCGAGAGTTTATGGAAGGAAAGCCGTTGAGTGTAAAGATTTATGAGATGAATCAGCCCGATGTGCCATTGTGGTGTGTGTGGAGCATTCAGCAGTATGCAAAGTATGCCGGACGTGAAAGGGCTTTCCAGATGTACGGAAAATTGCTTGAAGATATTGTATACTATATAAAAGATGACCGTCATCCCAACCTCCGTCTCGACGATAACGGTTTGATTTATGCCAACGGCCGTGACCACGCCGTGACATGGATGAACAGTACGGCCAATGGTCGGCCTGTGGTGCCACGCTCGGGATATATCGTTGAGTTTAATGCGCTTTGGTACAATGCCCTGAAGTTCACTGCTTCAATGTTTGCCGACAAGGGCGATGCACAAAGAGCAGAGGAACTGGAAACGTTGGCCGCAACAACAAAACAGTCGTTTGTAGACACCTTCGTCAACGAATATGGCTATCTGCTCGACTATGTGGATGGCAACATGATGGACTGGAGCGTGCGCCCGAACATGATTTTTGCTGTGGCCCTCGACTATTCGCCGTTGTCGCAACAGCAGATGAAGAGCGTAGTAGATATATGTACGCGTGAGCTGCTCACCCCGAAGGGACTACGTTCGCTCTCGCCAAAGAGTGGTGGATACAATCCTATGTATGTGGGGCCTCAGACGCAACGCGATTATGCCTACCATCAGGGCACAGCCTGGCCGTGGCTGGGTGGCTTCTATATGGAGGCTTGTCTGAAGCTCTACAAGCGCACACGCCTGTCCTTCGTAGAACGGCAGATGGTGGGCTATGAAGACGAGATTGACTACCATGCCATCGGCACCATCTCGGAACTCTTCGACGGCAACCCGCCCTTCCATGGACGCGGCGCCATGTCGTTTGCCATGAATGTGGCCGAGATTCTGCGCACAATGAAACTGCTGGAGAAATATTCATATCAAAAATAAGGAGGAACGACTATGAAAGTTTTAATGTTTGGATGGGAGTATCCTCCTCATGTGTTTGGTGGACTCGCCACTGCTAATTATGGTATATCTGAAGGACTGAAGGCCCAGGGCGATATGGAGATTGCGCTCTGTCTGCCTCACCCCTTCGGCGACGAGAGTCAGCATGCTGCTCGCATCATTGCCATGAACGCCGTGCCCATAGCCTGGCGCGATGTGGACTATGACTATGTGAAGCAACGTGTGGGCAATATTATGGATCCCGACTACTACTTCAAGCTGCGCGAGCATATCTATGCCGACTTCAATTATATGAACGTCAATGACTTGGGCTGCATGGAGTTTGCAGGCGGCTATCCCGGCAACCTGCACGAGGAGATTAACAACTACTCAATAATTGCCGGACAGGTGGCCCGCACTGAGGAGTTCGACATCATTCACGCCCACGACTGGCTCACCTTCCCTGCGGGCATTCACGCCAAGCAGGTGAGCGGCAAGCCATTGTGCATTCACGTTCACGCTACCGACTTCGACCGCTCGCGTGGAAAGGTGAACCCCACCGTCTACTCCATCGAGAAAAACGGTATGGACAATGCAGACTGCATCATGTGTGTATCGGAGCTGACACGACAGACGGTCATCAATCAGTATCATCAGGATCCCCGTAAGTGCTTCACCGTTCACAACGCCGTCTATCCTCTGCCGCAGGAGTATCAGGACATTCCGCGTCCCGACCATACGGGCAAGGAGAAAATCGTAACTTTCCTGGGACGTATCACAATGCAGAAAGGCCCCGAGTACTTCGTAGAGGCTGCCAACATGGTGCTGCATCGCACCCGTAACGTTCGCTTCTGCATGGCAGGATCAGGCGACATGATGGATGCCATGATTTATCTGGCTGCTGAGCGCGGCATTGCCGACCGCTTCCACTTCCCCGGTTTCATGCGTGGTAAACAGGTATACGAGTGCCTGAAAAACTCCGATGTCTATGTGATGCCTTCGGTCTCGGAACCCTTCGGCATATCGCCACTGGAGGCCATGCAGTGCGGCACCCCCTCGATTATTTCAAAACAGAGTGGCTGCGCCGAAATACTGAACAATTGTATCAAGGTAGACTACTGGGACGTGCACGGACTGGCCGATGCAATCTACAGCATCTGTGCCAATGAGTCGCTCTTCAACTACCTGAAAGAAGAAGGCAAGAACGAGGTCGACCAGATTACCTGGGAAAAGGTGGGACGCTGGATCCGCACGCTCTACCGCAGGACCTTGGGATGGGAAGAATAAACTCTCTCGACGAAACAACGGAATACCGTGATACCGGAATAAAGGAACATCGAAAAAAACGAAATTACAAAAAAAATGAAAACAATTTGCTTATATTTTGAAATACATCAGATTATCCATCTGAAGCGCTACCGTTTCTTCGACATCGGTACCGACCATTATTACTACGATGACTATGAGAACGAGCGTAGCATCAGCGACATTGCGGAGCGTAGTTATATGCCAGCGCTGAACACCTTGCTCCAGATGATAAAGGACAACGGTCAGTACTTCAAGGTCGCCTTCTCGCTTTCGGGCACCGGCATCGAG
>Ga0326512_10003647_pt1 | contig 11271 bp, 10 predicted proteins | sample 1_2617_0518_D_FD_203652 | JGI IMG/M metagenome (GOLD analysis project Ga0326512, IMG submission 203652) | Bovine rumen microbial communities from UC Davis, California, United States - 1_2617_0518 | ecosystem: Host-associated > Mammals > Digestive system > Stomach > Rumen | place: USA...
GCTCTTTCCTTTGCTTTTCGCGAGGGATTTCAGCTCCTCAATTTCCTCTGGAGTGCCGGATATTGTCGTATTCGCAAAAATTTTCAGACGTCCGGTTGGTTTCCTGCCCCCTCCGTGATAGCCGTACCCGGAATATTTTTTTTCTTTTTCAGCCATTTGATTCTCCTTTAATTTTTTTTCTACCCCCTTGACAAAGAGGAGTACAACCATTATCATTACTATGATTCTACTCCGTAGTTATCACGTCCCCCGGTCGCTGTCGTTTTAGTCCGGGGGATATTTTTTTATGCGCTCAGCATCTGGTTTCATGTCTCTCTTTCACAAACTTAGCATAGCAAGTATTGCCTACAGGAAACCACCCCATATCATCAGAAAAAGCTCCCTCTGCGTCGGTGATATATTCACCGCCACAAACAAGTCTGAGCATTTTAATATTTGATGTTTGTTTAACAGTTTTACCACAGATTAAACAAGGCTCACCTTTGCTATAATCGCATTTATCTTCCCACTCGTCATGGTCTTTTGTTTTCACATCTTCATAAAGTTTAATCATAATTTTTCCCCTTGCCGTGATACGCTCACGGCTATGCGCTTAAAGATGCGATAATATGCTTATAGTTTGCGATGCTTTCTTCAAGGCATCGAACGGTGGCCTCATACGGGCATCCGCTGTCAAGTTCCTTCTGCAAGCGTTTTTCGTCATGTTTGAGGAAGCGTTTTGAATCTGCAAGGCGTCGCTTGTTGTAAGCGGCAAGGGCTTCCGTGTAGTATTTGTCGCCCGGCTCCAGATAAACCTTGTCGCTGTCAAAATAGTCCGTCTGTGTGTCTGTATCGTTCTGGATGGCTCCGAGTTCGGCGGGCAGACGCTCGTAACAACGTGCGTAAATGGTGATGCACCTGTCGCTGTGATGGGTGTTGTTTCCCATGCTGTAGAAGCATGGTGTATAGCCGTTGTCGTGTTTGATTCCATTCTGCAAGATTTTAATCATTTTCTACTCCTTAGGGGCTGTCGTCCCCTTCCATGCTTATAATATAGCATAAAGCGGATTATTTGTCAATAACTTTTAACAATGTTTTTTCATCAAAGTTATTGTTTTTTGTCAAGAAATCCAAGCTCTTTGAGCTTTTCACAAAACGAAGAAAATGACCAGGAAACCGTTTTGTGGCCTTTCCCTTCCCAAAGATGGAGGCCGTCAATTTCTTTGACCTGTACGGAATTTAAATTCCGGTACAAATACTCAAATTTCCTTTGACGTTCAAAGTTGAAACCACCGCACAGCCCGACATCCGTAAAATTGTTAAGCCATACATTGACTGTTGAAACTTTGTTCATAATCTACTCCTTGCAAGCTGTCGTTACTTGCCTTATGATTCTATACTAACACATTATTTGTTTTATGTCAATAAATTTTTCAAAAAAAATGCAAAAAAAAAATCGACCCCCGGATTTGCCGGGAATCGATTAAAAAAAATTCATAAAATCCGCGTCACTCCAACTGCTCCTGCGTATTCTGCTGCTGAACCCCGGACGCTATCAAGCCTGCAATTACCGCGACCAATCCGCACACAGCCGTTATTATCATCGTCATGGTGTCCTGGCTGAATCCGCTGAATCCCAATAGGAACGCGCCCGCCGCTACCAGAACGATTGACAGAACGCTGAGCCAGGTCTGCTTGCTCTTGTCCCTCTTGCTCCACATCTGCCATGCCGCAACGCCCGCACCGAACATTGTCACGGCGAACCCCACGATGTCGGATGCCGGGAAATTTGCGAATGTCCCCAGAATACATCCGGCGACAACAAGAATGATTCCGATGACCAGAAAAATGTTTTTCTTCATTTTTTCCTCCTGCTTTAATTTTCCTGTATAATGGAAGAAACTGTGGCTCCCCACAATTCCCATTCCCTTACAAGCCCGTCATAATAGATAATGATTTCTGCATAGTCCCTAATGTTCTCCGGCGGCTCCAGTCTCCTTCTCTCCGGCTTCGGAGGAAGCACCGTCACGTCCTTTTTCGCCGTCACACAGCCCGTTGTTGCCAGCAATAACGGCATCAACAACAGCGGCAATCTCTTCGTCAGTCTTCGCATCCTCAAGCCTCCTGTATTCCTCGACGCTGTTTCTTTTGATTTCCGCAAGCTCCTCTGCGTGCCTGTAGAGATACGCAATGTTCGCACCTTTTTTTCTGTTTTCTTCCCGGAGTTCCTTCGCCGCGTTCTTTTCCTTCCTCCACAGCCGGAACAGGACAAAAACTGCGGACGCAAGAACTGCTATCACGATAACCATGCACAATGTCGGGTTCATTTTCACTCGCTCCTTTTTTCCCGATTATATATCCTGCTGAATTTTTTTTCAACAGCAGACCCGGATGGGTTCCAAAATATTCGGATGCGCGGCCCAGCTTTCAGCCCTTCGCAATCGACCTCTGCCGGTGGAGACAATCAGGGACCTTTGTTCCCGGATATATACACGCACGGACGAATTTCTTGAACGTCTGGAGACTATGGAAAAAAATTAATCATTCACGAGAGCGTCACTTTCCTCCAAGGCCTCCAGTTCGATTCCGCTTGAGATGACGAACTGACCTTGATATAGAATTCAAACGAGGTCCCGTCCGTGACATACTTCGCGACGGCTCGTCCCGTGACGATTTTGATAAACAAAATCCCTGGTTCTTTAACAGGAATGACTCCATTTTGGAACATTACTGGCGCAGCGTCAATGCGGATGTTGAAATTTATCTCATTTCGAAGCCCGACAAGCCTCACGTAGTCCATGAATCCCATCGTCTCATATCCAGAGATTAGATTGGTTTCGACATATTTAGATTGGGAGAACCCCACCACCGCGTCGCTGGTCACCGGCTGATTGTTGCCAGACTCCACCGTGTTGGTCGGAGTCGCCGTGGCAAGCTGTATGTCTCCATTTTCTTGTACGGTAATGATTGAGACATACGTGCCCGGATTCATCACGAGATTGACCGCACCCGCTACTCCAGTTGTCAAAGTCAGCTTGCCTGTACCGCCCAACTGCTTGAAATAGATATGATACGTTTTTGCTCCGTTCCGTTGGTCATCGAGATACAGTTTGAAAGTCGCATTGCTTCCCACGTCTCCGATGAATCCTATCGTCCGGTACGTTATGTCGGCCTTTGCCATTTCTGTATCTGTCGGAATTGTGTACCACATTACACTATCGGTTGAACTTGTCTGATTGCTTGCTTTTCTTATCTGGGTGAGCATTAAGTTTAATTGCTTTCCTAAAGTGTTAAGAGGTTTTCCAATAGTGAAGTCAAGTCCGTAACTTCCTTTACTCCAATTTTCTGTTACTGCAAGTATACGAACATTTGCGCTTATTCCATTTATTTCAACTTCGATTATATCTCCAACATTGTAATTCTCTTTATACTCATAAGGAGATTTTGCCAATCCGTTTGCAGAAACATCGACAGTTTCCCCATACTGCTTGAGCATACTTTCTGCTTGAGCCATATACTCGCTTTCTGTTGTTAAATCACTTTCATCATCCCAAGCCTCATATCTATTTAAGCCTGTAGGAGTATTTCCGTCTGCGTCCTGCAATTCACCTTCATAAACATCTCTATCTTCCCCAGAACCTTTTCCGCCGACATAAATTGTATTTGCGTAACTGTCTGAACTGTCTGAAACATTTCCATCTCTGATGCTTTCAAACTCACTTGAGAATTTTACAGTACTTGATAAATCTTCTCCTTCATAAAACTCAAGATTTAATTCCCCGTCTGTAAGTTTCAATCTCCACCCACACCCCGTTTGAGTTGCAATAGTGGTGAGTATTTCATAAAGATTTGAATAACTTTCAGCGCAGGCATAAGTTGTACCGATTGCGTTTTCAGTTTCCGGAATTGTATTGATAATTGGCAACTGTCTTTTTGTTTCTGCATTTACTCCGCACTGGTCTGCGATAAGATTACGTATTACAATTTCACCCTTGCCTGTCATTTCCCAATCGGCAGAAGTGTTGAATGCTCTGATAATTCTTTTCTTGAAAATATAACGGGCATCATAACCTGTTATCTGTCTTGTCTGTGAACCTTTTCCACCTTCTCCGAGTGCGTCTGAAATATTGATTATTTCTCCGAAGTCATAGCCGTCTTTGTCAAACTGAACGAATAAACCCCTTTCAAATTTTATCGCATTAGGAATGTTGAGATTGATTGTGATTGTGAATTGTCCTGCCTCATACATATTGCGTTCAAAAGAGCAGGACTGATAATCATCAATTATTGCAATCAGTTGAAAAGCGTTGTTAGTAAACTGAAATAATTTCAACTTCGGTTTTTCTTTGTAACTCATCTTTACACTCCTATATACAACTGTCTGTATTTAATTCTTACAATAAAGTTTCCTGAACTTTTTGTAAGTCTGAATTTATTATCTCCTACTTCAAGGCTCAAGTTCATATCAGAATCAGAGGTGATATTTTCTATCTGATTTTCTACTGCAGAAAATGAAGAATAGAGAATTGTTCCGGAATTACCTACAATCACAAATAAGCTTAATTCACTTGAATATGTTACAGAATATAAATAACTTGTAATTCCACTAGATTGTTGTACCCAAGTTATTCCGTCTGAACTTGTAATAATTGTTCCACCTGCCCCTACAATCACAAATAAGTTTAATTCTGAGGAATATGTTACAGATTTTAAACTACTTATAATTCCACTAAATTGTTCAGTCCAAGTTATACCATCTGAACTTGTAATAATTGTTCCGGAATCACCAACTGCTACAAATAAATTTAATTCTAAGGAGTATGTTACAGATGTTAAACTACTTGTAATTCCACTAGATTGTTGTACCCAAGTTATACCATTTGAACTTGTAATAATTGTTCCGGAATTACCTACAATCACAAATAAGTTTAATTCTGAGGAATATGTTACAGATGTTAAACTACTTGTAATTCCACTAGTCCGTTGAGTCCAAGTTATACCATTTGAACTTGTAATAATTGTTCCGGAATTACCTACAATCACAAATAAGTTTAATTCACTTGAATATGTTACAGATGTTAAACTACTTGTAATTCCACTAGATTGTTCAGTCCAAGTTATACCATCTGGGCTTGTAATAATTGTTCCACCTGCCCCAACTATCACAAATAAGTTTAATTCTGAGGAATATGTTACAGATTTTAAACTACTTGTAATTCCACTAGATTGTTCAGTCCAAGTTATACCATCTGGGCTTGTTAAGATTCTTCCAGAATCACCAACTATCACAAATAAATTTAATTCTGAGGAATATGTTACAGATGTTAAACTACTTGTAATTCCACTAAATTGTTGTACCCAAGTTATTCCGTCTGGGCTTGTAATAATTTTACCAGCCCGACCTACTGCAACAAATAAGTTTAATTCTGAGGAATATGTTACAGATTTTAAACTACTTGTAATTCCACTAAATTGTTCAGTCCAAGTTATACCATCTGGGCTTGTTAAGATTCTTCCAGAATCACCAACTATCACAAATAAATTTAATTCTGAGGAATATGTTACAGATGTTAAACTACTTGTAATTCCACTAGATTGTTCAGTCCAAGTTATACCATCTGGGCTTGTAATAATTGTTCCGGAATTACCAACTGCTACAAATAAATTTAATTCTAAGGAGTATGTTATAGATTGTAAAAAAACTGAAACTCCACTAGATTGTTGTACCCAAGTTATACCATTTGAACTTGTAATAATTGTTCCGGAATTACCTACAATCACAAATAAGTTTAATTCACTTGAATATGTTACAGAATATAAATAACTTGTAATTCCACTAGTCCGTTGAGTCCAAGTTATTCCGTCTGAACTTGTAATAATTGTTCCGGAATCACCAACTATCACAAATAAATTTAATTCTGAGGAATATGTTATAGATTGTAAAAAAACTGAAACTCCACTAGATTGTTCAGTCCAAGTTATACCATCTGGGCTTGTAATAATTGTTCCATCTGTCCCAACTATCACAAATAAATTTAATTCTGAGGAATATGTTACAGATTGTAAAAAAACTAAAGATTCTACAGAAACAATCTTCCAATTTACTGCATCATAAGAATAAAAAATAACACCTTGAGAAACTGCAACAAATATTCCTAAATCAGAAGCATAGCAAATTGAATTTAAGTTCCCGTTAAACTCAGAAATGTTAAATTTCAAATCTTCACTATAAACTTGTTTCTGCCCAAATTTTGTATTTATATAAAGGCTATTATTCAATGTTCCTTTATAAGAAATTTTCTTCTCACCATTCATTCTGATGATTGATGGATTTTTAACATTGTTTGTGAAAAAATCAATTTCCATTTGTGCAGGAACATCACCTTCATTTTTTATAATAGGAAATTCACCAACTTCAAAAGTAACTTTTTTCTCTTCCAAATCTTCCCAATAAGGATTGCAGGCAGTGAAAGAAATTGATGCTTTCAAAGTTCCTGCGTTATTCATATTCTTTGTCGGAAAAGTTGGTACTTCTGGGATACATTTTATTTTCCGGCTTAAATAATCATTTGTATAATATAAATAACCTTCCCCTAATTTTGGATTGAGGATAGAAATTAATTCACGTTTTAATTCATAGCGTTTTTGTAAATCTCCACCGTCATTTACTGCAACTGTAAAACTCAAAGTTCTATCCTGCAATAAAGCATCAAGAAAAACAGAGCCGTCATTAAATGGGACTTGCTGGCTTTGAATATCCATTGAACATTCTGAAAGTCCACTCCAATCAGTTATTCCGTATTTTTCAAAATCTGTTAAATCAACTGAAACAGCATTTGAATTTTCAAAAACTAATTTCTGCATTTTCTTTTCTCCTTATTACAGAACACCATTAATCGCTAACTGTGTCTGATACTGTTTTAACTGTTTCATCATAGCATAAGCAGTTGTGTCCTGCATATTATTGAAGGTAACGTTCCACACGTTCGAACTTCCCGAACTTCCACCGCTCAGGATGTCCCTTGTCGAATCGGCGTTGTAAATCCTTTCGCCGCCGTGAAGGTCTATGAGTTCGGGTCCTCGCTCACCGACAAGTGCCAGTCCGCTCGGTGCATTGTTGGTTCCGGTCGCAAATCCGAAGATTCCCTTGAACCAGTTTCCCACTCCGCTCCACATGTTGTTCCACCAGTTTCCCACCGTTTTCCACAGGTTGTTCCACCAGTTGCTGATCCATTCGCCAATCTTGCTGAACACCGAAACGATTCCGTCCCAGAGTCCCTGACCGATTGAAGCTATCGCATCCCACAGTCCGCCAAGAACTTCACCGAGCAACTTGAACCAGTCAATTTCAGAGATTACCTTGCCGAGTGCCCTGATGATTGCACCGACAAGCTTTCCCAGACTTCCCAGAATCCTTCTCACGTTCTTGGTCATCCAGTCGACGGCCTTGATTACGACATCCTCGATTGCCTGCATGAGCGTATCTATCACTTCCGGTTTTGTTATCGTGTCAGCTATGACCTCTATGCAGTTACCCACGCTGTCAACGATACCGGGAAGCCTTGGAACGGTTTCGATGAAGAATGTTTCAATCGTATCCGCCACCTTCAGGAGGTCGTCAAGGAATTCATCGGGATCGAACTGGATGATTTTCCATGCCATGTCGAATCCCTTCTTTACGACCTTGACCGCCGTATCGACAACCTTCTTTATCAAGTTTCCGACCTTCTTTATCAAGTTTCCGACCTTCTTGTACCATTTTTCAGTCTGGCCGGAAGTTTCCTCCATCATCGTCCCCCACAGCTTCTTGATGTAATCTGCTGATTCGGATGCGTAATATTTTTCAACGTCCGCCTTTTCCTCGGCCCCCTTCGCTGATTCAAGGTCATTCTGTTTCTTTATCTCCATAAGTGCAAGGTACTTGGCAATCTGCTCCTCAATGGACTGTTTCTGCATGTCACGGATTTCCTTTGTCCTTTTGCCGATGTCCTTCATGGACTGTACCTCAAGTTCCCGCTTCTCCTCTATGGCATCAATTTCCTGCTGCAGAACTTTTTCCCGCCATGCCGTTGATTTTTCCTCAATCTTTATTTTTTCCTTCACTGCGTTCGTCTCAACGCTTGTGCGGTAGTCCGCCGATTCCTTCGCGTAATATTCCTCGAGTTGCAGTTTTTCGTCCTCGGCGTTTTTGACGTTCTCCAATGCCTCAAGGTCACCGGCTTTTTTTAACGCCTGTATTTTTTCGTACACTTCAATCTGTTTTTGCGCATACGTGGAGTTGACAGCATCAAGCTCGGCCTGCGACGCTCCCTCCTCCCTCATGGCTTTAAGCTGTTCTTCCTTTGATTTTGTGATATCGTCAAGCTGCTGTTTAAGTCTTTTTGATTGCCAAGTTGTACTGTCTGCGGAAATCTTTTCTTGTGCTCCCTTAAAAGTACTGGCCTGCAAATTGGCAGCCTGTTCAATTTGTTTCTGCTGGGCGTTAAGGTCTGCAAGAGGTACTGAACCAAGTTCCCCGATTTCTTCCTTCTGTCCCTTGAGTGCTAACAGTTCTTTTTCTGCCTTATCAATTAAAGCATTCAAGCCGGTCTCTTCTGCAAAATCTTTTGTAGCAAGTTCACTTGACATTTCAACTTTACCCCAACCAAAGAACTCTGCAACCTTATTCCAGTTTTCTTTTATCTTGTTAATACCTTGAATAAATTTATTAACTAAAAATATTGCACCATTCGCAACGCGTGAGATAACATCAAGGACTGCTTTTGCTACACGCATTGCAATTAATTTCATATTAAGCCAAGCAGATTTCCAGTCACCTTTCAAGATTGAAAAAATAGCACCGAACACATTTTTGAAAATTCCAAACATATTATCTAACGCTTTTCTGAAGAATTCTGCAGTTCCTTTAAGAACACTTGAGACTGTAATGAATGTAGAATTATTCTGCGTCATATAATCTTTGACTTGACCAGTAAACCAGCTCATAACGTTTCCGATAAACTGAAAAACAGTTTTGAACATATTCCCAATCGGTTGAATTATCGGTTGTATCATTCTCACGAAGTTAGAAATTTCATCAAGTAGCCCCTTAAACCATGCTGTGAAGCCCTGTCCAAATTCTCCAAATGTTCCGGCAAGTGCAGATTTCAATTCGGCCATAGCATCTTTACTTGTTCTTGACGCTTCGTCTGTCTGCTCAAGTGCAAGTCCTGCGTTTTTCAATGCCTCTGCATATTCTTGAGCATAAGTTCCCCCTTCTCTGAACGCCTTTACAATTTCCGCTCCATTGCGTGCACCAAAGGTTTCGGTTGCGATTGAAAGTGCCTCTGTTGATGTGGATGCCTCTTGTATTTGTGTAACTACTTTTGCAAGTTCTTCTCTGCCGTCCAATCCTGCCTGTGCGAAATTTGCCATGGCAGTTTTCATTCCAGTAAGAACGTTACTTGAATTAATTCCCTCTTTACTGAATGAACTTAAAAGGGCGATTGATTGAGTTGCACTGTATCCGAGTTCTGAAAGTGTTGCTTGATTTTGTGAAAGTGCACTTGTTAATTCTGCTACACTTATTCCAGACATCTGTCCTGCTTTCGTTAATTGGTCTAAAACTTTTGGAGCATCTTCTGTATCAATATTCCATTTATGCATTAAGTCAGAAACACCCTTTATCGCAGTCGAAGTGTCCTGACCCGTAACTTCTGCAAACATATCGAATTGGTCTGTCAGATATTCAAGGTCTTTTCCTTGTACGTCAAAAAGAGTGTTCAAGTCTGCGACCATCTTGCCAACTTCTGCAGCACTTCTTCCCACTCCGTTTACCATCGCATTTTCTGCAGTGAATTGTAATTGAGTTAAGTTTTCACCGATTGCACCCGTTCCTTTTGCAATTTCAGCCATCGCCTTGTCCATCTCCTGACCGAGCTTGACCAGTGCCGAAATACATGCGACTATGGCTGACATGAGCGGTCCGCTCATTCCGAAAAGGCTTGCGAATTTGTCTATGTCTATTCCGAAATTCTTGAAAATTCCAGAACCCTTGTCGTAAAATTTATTGAGGTCCAAGCCCCAGTTTTTAGTTCCTGTTGATACCTTGGATGTTAACGAATTTATATTTGAACCAAAATTTTTCGTTGATTTTTCAGCATCTTGAACACCTTTTTTGAAACCACTAACGTCAGCGGTTATTTTTGCATTTACATTTAATACTTCCACACTCATATCAATAAAGCGACCTCAACGCATCCTGTGAAACTGGCTTGTCAATTCCTTCTATTTCTTTCTCATCATCAATCAAATTAAGATTTTGACCCGTGAAAATACATCCAACATATACCGCCAAAGTTTTAAGGCGTTCTTTTTCAATTCTTTTTTTTGCGTCCAATATTTCAATGAACGTCTTTGGCAGACTGTTCCAAAACCATTCCTCGGACTTACCCATGGCGAACGTTTCCGCCATGAAATAAGCCCAAGGAAATTCAGTTACCTTTTCTTCGGAGCCGTTGATTTTTTTTTAGATTCAGGAAGAGAATATGACATGGCATATTCAATCTTTTTAGAAAGTTCTTCCACGTCACCAAGCCCATAATCATCAAGAATATGCTCTTCATTCAATCCCTCTTTATCAACAAGTGCAATCCAAATCAGATGCGGTAAAGTCGTGAACGGCTTTTTTTCCATATCTGACTGGAGCTTGTCGAAATTGTTCAAGCCGTCATACTCTTCTTGTAAAACAGCCCATGCCCGGAAATTGAATTTTATTTCCCTGTCCTGTCCGTTAATCTTTACGAAAATTTTCTTAGGTTCAACCTTCGAAAGTTCCGTACTGTTCTTTTCTTCCATAATGTCCATCCTCCATTATTTTCAAAAAAATTAAGATACTGTGACGGTTCCGCTATAAGGCGTACACTTTACACCGTTGGTATCGAGAAGTCCGTCAGTAACGACAATCGTATAATTTCCTGCTGAAAGTGCTTCGTCCGGTGTGATTGTGATTGTCGGTTCGTCATCGATTGCGGAAACGACAGCCGTTCCGCTTACGGTTGCTCCAAGCGAATCAAAAATCAGAATTGTGGTTCCGATTATTACGCTGAATTCGTTGAAGGTGAAGTCGCTTGAATCGGTCTTTGCTCCGGTAAGGACGATGTTTCCGGCATCAAGGCTTGCCGTCACGCCGAAATTGCTGAGATTGCCTGTGACCGCAACGACAGGAGCGTTGAACCAGTTTGCAAGCCTAGCTGCCGGGACTGCCGTATCATCGGTTCTGCAATGAGTGTTGTAGACACCGTTGCCCATGCC
>Ga0326512_10003648_pt1 | contig 11266 bp, 6 predicted proteins | sample 1_2617_0518_D_FD_203652 | JGI IMG/M metagenome (GOLD analysis project Ga0326512, IMG submission 203652) | Bovine rumen microbial communities from UC Davis, California, United States - 1_2617_0518 | ecosystem: Host-associated > Mammals > Digestive system > Stomach > Rumen | place: USA: California...
TTGCCAACAAAATTGCGGATTTCGAAGAGGAGACCAACACCAGGTACAACATACAAACGGTGTTGATAACGACATGGGGCATGAAGGAAAACCTGCACAGTGATGAATTCCAGAAAGTATTGACAATGAATGATTTATTCGTTGAGAATACCGAGGATTCTTAAGCCAGAATCACAAATTTCATAAAACTTTGGCGGAATATTTACATTAACATTCAGACAAATGAGAAAGGCAACGAAAAACGATATGCGACAGAAACTGCACCATATTATATTTATAGTTATAGCAACCCTGCTGATCATGGGCTGCACGGGAAAAGACAGCCGGAGTCTAAGTGACGTCCCTGATACAATGGTATCCACCCATGGCGACAGCATGGCGCTGGCAGCCAGGTTTACCGGCGACTTTAATCACTTCCTCGCCGTTACCGACAGTCTGGCAGATGCGGGAGAACTATCGCAGATACGTGCCGACGGCTACCGGGGCGTGGCCTATTTCCAGCTGGGGCAGATAGACAAATGCATTGAGTATCTTCGTAGCGCCATAGCCGATGAAAACCCGCCGGCTGCCGACTTCTGGGAGTATATCCATGCCGGAACAAACCTGGTAATCATCCTGAACAGTCAGCGTAATTACGATTCCGCCATGCGTATTACCCTCCGTCTTATCAACCTGCTCAAGCAGGTGGACAATCCGTTAAGTGCAAGTGAATTGCAGACGCTATATCTGTGTCTTGGCGATACGAAAATGATGCTCGAACGCCGCGATGAAGCCGTCGAGAGCTATAACGAGGCCTATCAGTGGGTACTGCGCACTCCTAACAACGCTACGTGCAGGCCGCTGGCAGCCAGCATTGAAACAGTAGAGAACATAGCAGCGTCACACATCAATCATCAGATGGAGGCAGGTATATGGGTGGACCGTATGGACTCGCTACTTGCCGTGTATGAGGCCCAGCCTAAGGCCATTGACAAAGAGATCAAGGCATTCCGCGCCTTGGTATTGCTTCACCGCGCACAGGTCTGCCAGATGCAAGGCAAGGAGACCGAAGCTGCCCGCTATTATGAACAATACAAATCAACTGATTACGGCAGTAGCCTAGAAGGACGTATCAACGGCTGCGACTATCTGGTCGAGGCGCATCGTTATGCCGAGGCTGCTGATAACTATACGCAGCTGGACCGCTTTATCAAGGAGTGGGGCTATGAATACGACCTCGAGACCATAGGCAATAATCTGTTGCCCAAACTGCGCAGCAACTACCATGCCGGTCGTCAGGACTCAGCCCTACACGTGGCCATGCAGATAGCTGAGGTGTACGACTCAGCCCTGGTTCAACAGAAACAGAGAGATGCGGCCGAGATGACTACCATCTACGATGTTCAGGGCAAGGAGCGTCAGATAGTGGAGCAGCGTGCCGGCAAGCGCCTCTTTACGGCCATCAGCATCGCTGTCGCCATCATAGCTCTGCTGGCCGGCATCCTCGCCGTTTACTTCTTCCGTCAGCAGCGCGTCATCCGGAAGAAGAACCGCGTACTTGTCGAGCAGATGACCGAGGCCGTGGAATACAAAAGGATGATGGAAGAAGGAAGAAGTAAGAGTCGAGTGTCAGACGAAGTAATAGTGGAGAAAACTCCCGATGAAATCGTCGATTTTGATGCATTGACCACCGACGAGCTGTCGCAGCACATCCGTTCCGTCATTATCCGTGAGCGCCTCTATCTCAATGCGCAGTTCGACCGCCAGGCCGCCATCGACTACTTCCACCTGTCGAAGGAGCGCATCGGTGCCGCCTTCTCACAGGGCAGCGAGTTCCCCACCATTGCCGACTTCATCAACCACTGCCGTCTGGAGTATGCCAAGGAACTGCTCGCCGTCAGTCCTGAGATGACCGTCGACGACATCGCCTCGGCATCCGGTTTCGGCACCCGCCGCACCTTCAGCCGCCTGTTCAAGGAGCGCTACTCCATCACCCCCACCGAGTACCGCAACCAGAATGTTTAAGGGTTCAATCCGTCTTTTCGAGGGAAAAACCGTCTTTTCGAGGGTCCAACTTGTCTGAAACGAGGGCCCAACTTGTCTGAACCCTTGCGTAAAAGCGTGTAAAGCCGTACCTTTGCACGCAAATTTTATATTCGCATAATTATGACAACAAGTGAAATCCTGCTCCTGGTGATGGCCGTCGTCGTGGTGGCGATGGGCATCGTGGTGGCTGTCATGATGTGGCAGTCCAGCCGTCGGCGTAAGTTGCTGTGCCGCCGCAAGGCGATTATCGAGCGCGAGGAGCGCGAGGTGGAAAGACTATCGGAAGAAGCCCGCCGCGAAGGGGTAGATTTTGGTAAGTTAAGAGTTAATAGTTGATAGTTAATGGATATGGTAAACATCATTCTTATCATCGTGCTGGCAGCCGTCGCCGTGCTGCTGGCCTTTTCCGTCATTCACCTGGCGCAGAGCCGCCGCCACGAGGAGCGCCTGCTCAACCGCAGCGCCCACAAACTGGCTGGCCTTATCAGCCGTCGCCTGCGCCTGAGCCACCTGCTCGGCTCGCCGTTCATATAAGATATTAATGAAATAAAATAAATAAAAGCATTTACATCAAGATGAAAAAGAAAGAGTATCAGAAGCCTGCCATGCGGGTAGTGAAGATTCAGCACACCGGGATGCTGATGACAAGTGGATTTGGGGCTGGTCGCGGCGACTACGGCACGGCGAACGACGGCGTGGACAACAACGAGCTGGACAGCGACGGCAACTGGATCTGGAACTAAAACGAGAAGGAGGACACGAACAATGGAAAATATAAAAATTTTAAAATTGAAAAATGTAAGTCTGGCCGCACTGCTCATCGCATCGGCCACCCTCGCCGCCTGCTCCAGCAGCGACGACAACATCATCGAGGAGCAGCCCGTGAACCCTACGGCGCCGAAGACCTACACCATGACCATCCAGGCCACCAAGGGCGGCGCTGCCGGCACCCGCGGACTCTCGCTCGACGGCAAGACACTCAACGTGACATGGAACGAGGGCGAGGAAGTCATCGTAGCACAGGACGAGACCACCATAGGCACGCTGACAGCTCAGGCCAGCAGTAGCGGTACAACCACGCTGACGGGCGAGGTGACAGGATTAGACCTGGACAAGGATGTCAGTTTCTATTTGCACAGCGTCAATCGCCGTTACAATGAGGTACCTGAAAATATTAACGATATAGAGCAGAAAGGCGTGCTACTGAAACCAGCAGAGGGAAATGACCGCAGCATCGAGACGAACTACGACTTTGCCGTCTGCACAGTATCGAAGGATAAGATTTCAATCGACGGCACAGAGATCAGTGTCGCGGGCGGCATCGCCCTCGCCAGCCGTCAGGCCATCGTGAAGTTCACGCTCCTGGATCAGGATGGCAACCCCCTCGACAATGTCTATCGTCTGAAGATTAAGACCCCTAAGGGCAATTATCTCACGCTGACCTCAAGCTATATGAATGCTCCTGAGCTTGGCGATGAATTCTATGCAGAGGTCGCTTCCACCAACCAAGTTTTCATGGCCGTCGAAATGGATGGCAAACAAGATGTGCGGTTGATAGCCTATATAGATAAAGGAGGCGATGATACCGAGTACTACTTCTACGATCGCGAGAACGTTGAGTTCAAGAACGGCAAGTACTATGAGATAACCGTCAAGATGAAGCCTGGAATCTACCTTGATTATTGCTTTTCACGCTACAATGCCAAGAACGGCGATGTACTCTTTGGCAATAATACGGATATTCAAATCAAGATTGCCGATGGTGCTACCGTGACATTACACGACATCCATATCAGTGACGACTCCTACATCGATTGCGGGGGCGATGCCACTATCATCCTGGAAGGCGAGAACAGCATCTGTGCAGATAAGAACAATCCTGCCATCTGGGTGGACCAGGACTATACACTCACCATCAAGGGAACGGGCTCTCTCAAGGCTGAGAATGTGGGCTGGGCCGCTGGCATCGGTGGTGGAGAAAAGCTTCCTTGCGGCAACATTGTAATTGAGAGCGGCACCATTGTTGCAAAGGGAGGCGAAAGATCTTCTGGAATAGGCAGTGGCGGTCATGATGCCTATGGGGCAGATGTTGCTGAGCTATACGCTCAGACCACCTGTGGCAATATCGAGATAAAAGGGGGACACATCACGGCGACGGGTGATACCTATGGTGCCGGTATAGGCTGCGGAGGCCGTGGCACTTGTGGCAATATCATCATTAAGGGCGGCACTATCATAGCCACAGGTGGAGACCAAGACAGTGCCGGCATTGGCGGGGCTAACGCCAGCACCTGTGGCAACATCACTATCACGGGCGGCACCGTCACCGCTACTGGACATTGGGGAAGCCCCGGCATCGGCATGGGAGGCAACGGTACTTCAACAGACCACACCACCTGCGGCGACATCACTATTGGGGGCACGGCAAATGTCACAGCCAACAAAGGTAGCGCGGCCATGCATGCCATAGGCTTCAGCTATCATGAAGGAGAAGAAATCCAAAAGACCTGTGGCACCATCACCATCGGCGACACGAAGTATTACGACGGTACGACCAAAACCTGGGTCAGCGAGGCCCTGGAGAACGCGCTGAAGGCTGAGACCTTCACCTGGCCGGCAAATTTATGATATTATTGTATTTTGTGAATTTATGGAAAAGAAAAAGTATGAGATGCCTTTGATGAAGATATGTAAGACTAAATTCAGGACCCTGACAGTCCTGATTATCACATTGGCAGCGCTGACCGCCTGCTCAAGCGACAACGAGGTTCTGAACGAACAGCCCGTCGTGAGCCCTACTGCGCCGAAGACCTACACCATGATTGTGCAGGCCACCAAGGGCGACGCTGCCGCCACCCGCGGCCTCTCGCTCGACGGCAAGACAATCAACGTGAAGTGGAACGAGGGCGAGAAGGTCGTCGTCATGCAGGACGATGATGAACTCGGCACGCTGACCGCCACACCCGATCCCAACGACCCGACGAAAGCCACGCTGACAGGCGATTTGGACGATTTGGACCTTGAAGAAGACATAGAGTTCCACCTGCACTCCGCCAGTTACGACTACTCGCGGCAATCGGGCGTGCTGCTCAGCAAGGACTGCAAGGACGGCGAGAACAGCATCGAGGAGAACTTCGACTACGCCTTGTGTACCGTGGAGGCAGGGTCCGACAAAATCAAGACAAGCGTAGTGAAAAATCCAGATGGCGAAGAACAGTATGACGAATACTACCTCGTCACCATCGAGGGCGGCATCACCCTTGAGAGCCAGCAGGCTATCGTGAAGTTCACCCTCGTTGACAAAGCCGACGCCACGACACCCATGAATGTCACAAGGCTCGAGGTCGATGACCATTATTATACAATTTTCGTAGAACCAGTTTCGCCAACCAATGCTTTGTACGTAGCCGTCAACTCAGGTGGCGTAGAGTCCGACTACCACTTGAAGGCCGTCACGGCCACGGGCGATGTATATACCTATGACCGTAGTGATGTCACCTTCCTTTGTGGCAAATACTACGAGGTGAAGGTGCAGATGACGAAACAGCAGCCCGCCACTATTGATCTCTCTAAGCTCTCTAAACCCTACATAGCCGTCAATGGCGACGTGCTGACGGGTAAACTTCCTGAAGACGTTAACGTTAAGATATCCATCACTGACGGAGCCACCGTCACCCTTCAGGATGTCACTATCGAAGGCTGGGACCATGAAAAGTACGACTGGGCAGGCCTCACCTGCGAGGGCGACGCAACCATCGTCCTCAAGGACGTCAACAGCGTGCGCGGCTTCTACTTTATCCAGCCTGGCATCTCCGTGCCAGTGGGTAAGACGCTCACCATCCGTGGTGACGGCACACTCAACGTCCAGAGCAACAATTCATTGCACCCATACGAAGATGTCTATGGCCCAGGCATCGGTGGGCGCATCAACAATGACTGTGGCAACATCCGGATTGAGAGCGGCACCGTCAACGCCATTGGCCATAAGAGATCACCGGGCATCGGCAGTTCCAAAGAGGATATTTGCGGCGACATCACCATCACCGGCGGAACCGTCACCGCCACGGGCGGCGACTATGCTGCGGGCATCGGCGCTGGCGAAGGATTTTCTGCCCGTTGCGGCAACATCACCATCACCGGCGGAACCGTCACCGCCACGGGCGGACAAGAAGCGGCCGGCATCGGCTGTGGTTTGAACAGCCATTGTGGCAACATCACCATCAGCAACTCAGCCTCGGTCACCGCCACCAAAGGCGGCAGAGCGCCCTACAGCGTAGGCATCGGCTACAATGATGTCGTTGGCAAACCCACCTGCGGCACCATCACCATCGGCGACACGAAGTATTACGACGGTACGACCAAAACCTGGACCAGCGAGGAGCTGGAGAACGCGCTGAAGGCTGAGACCTTCACCTGGCCGGCACCGTAAGTGGCCGTGCGGCGACGAAATATAACGGAGGGACGGTTCTTCTGATATATTCCGCGCCGTCGTTGGCACTTCCGCAGCGTGCGGCAACGGCACCCGAGACTCCGGCGAGACATTAAACAACAGAAACAACAGTAACAACAGAGACAACGTAACATACAGCAATGAGAAAGAAACTGATTCTGATGACCATCGCCCTCGCCTGCGCCACGGCGCAGGGGGCATGGGCGCAGCAAGACGGCAGCCCCTTGCGGCCCGTCAGTGCTGCCGATGTGAAAGTGACAGCCGTCAACGATGCCTACTTCACCGACGAGGGCATCGTGGTGGTGAGCCCCGATGAAGACCCTGAGCCTGCGCTGGCCCGGAGGCGTGTCAGCGGAATGACAAGCGAGGGCGGCACATCAACCACGGGCGCCAAGCTCTACTCCTACACTTATCCCTCGGTGGATGCCGACGGCAACGAGGTGACGCTGTCGTCGCTGATGGCCGTGCCCACGAGGATGCTGATAGACAACTCGATGGCCAAGCCCAACAACCTGATTATCGGCTGCCATGTCACCATCACCAGCAACTTCGAGTGCCCCACGGAGTACAACAAGAGTGGCGGCCATCTCTCGTGGATGACCGACGTAGGCATGCTCATCGACTACACCCGCTACGATGCCGTGCGCAACCCCTGCTGTCTGGTCATCCTGCCCGACTATGAGGGTTACGGCGTGACCAAGAACCGTGCGCACCCCTACCTCTACCAGGAGCTGACGGCCCGCCAGGTGGTGGATGCCGTGCGCTCAGGGTTAGCCTTATATGAACAAAACAAGGGCCTTTTCTCGTTCAGCAGTTTCGAGGACGGTTGGAAGAGCGTGTGCGTGGGCTATTCGCAGGGCGGATCCGTGGCGCTGGCCACCCACCGCTTCATCGAGGAGAACGGCCTGGCCGATGAACTGCATTTTGCGGGTTCGGTATGCGGCGACGGCCCATACGACCCCGTGGCACACCTGGGCTACTATATGAATGACGATGGCGAGACCTACGACGGCACCAACCGCACAAAGCATAAGAAGGGCAATGTGTCGATGCCCATCGTCATGCCGCTCATCCTGAAGGGCATGTGCGACCGCAACCCCTTTATGCGACAGCACCAGTTGAGCGACTACCTCTCGGAGAAATTCCTGCGGACGGGTGTCATCGACTTCATCAACGCTAAGAGCAATGAAAACAAAGATAGGCAGTACTCTACGGATAACATTAACGAAGCGTTCAGAAACATGCGCGCGAATGGCCAGAAGTACACCGTCACCGATGAACAGGGCGCCCAGACGGAACATTCTTACAGCGCCGAAGAGATGCAGCAGATGCTTTGCGATGACGACGGCGATAACGTGTATGGCAAGTTGAGCGAGATGATGACAGAGTCGGCCTTCGGCTACTTCAACAGTCTGAGCTCAAACTCACCAGTGCCGTCAGACCGGGGCGTGATGAAAGACCTGCACCGCGCACTGGCCAGCAACGCGAGGGTGTCGGGATGGAGACCCAAGCACCGCATCGGCTTCTACCACTCCACCTACGACACGGTGGTGCCCTATGACAACCTGCTGTCGTTCATCAACAACCAGGACGACTTGAACTACTACGTTAATAACACGTACAAGGAATTCTTCTTCGACGGCATTATTCCCAAAGAAAGATTTCCGGTACGCAACGCCCCCAAGCCGTCGCATATAGTGAGCGAAGCCGATGCCGACATCTATATCTTCGACAATCACACGAGGGAAGACCATGTGAAAGCCGGTCGGGCCTTCTATTTCATTGGCTCGCCGTCGCCCGACTACATGCTGATGAAATGGGTCATCGAGGATCATACTATGAGCGATGCTACTGCTGACAAGAACCTTGTCACCGTCCCCCTGCAGAACGGCGAAAACACCGTCATGGCCGAGGCCATTAAGAGCGGAAGCAGCATATTATTAGGCAACGGACAGAATGCCTGCATATCTCAATATACCGAGGGCACCATCACCATCCCCGGCACGGTGAACATCGGCGGGCAGAACTACTCAGTGGAGGTGAACCAGCTGGCCTTCCGCCTGTGTAACAAACTGACGGAGATTGTGATAGAAGAGGGTGTCACCTGGATTGGCGACTTTGCCTTCGTGGGCTGCAATTCGCTGCAGAAGGTGTCGCTGCCCGCTACCCTGAACCGCATCGGCAGCGGAGCCTTTGTCAATCTGCCAAACCTGACGGAGATGACGTGTGCCGCCACCGACGCACCGGCCTGGCTATACAACGACCTGTTTGCCTACGAGGGCACCGCCAGCGCTACGGCGAAACTGGCCACCCAGCGCACACTTTACGTGCCCCGCGCCAGTGCCCGCAAATACAGAAACACGAAATACAACGGTCAGGTGGGATGGGGTGACGCCTTTGGACTCATCAACGAGGCCGCCGCACCGACACAGACCATGACCATTTCTACGTTCAAAGAATTAGATGACTTAGCCGATGCTGTTAACAACGGCAGCAACGACTATGCCGACTACACCATCCGACTCACGGCCGACCTCATACAGAATGGCGACACACGCGAGAACTGGTATGCCTTGATACCCATCGGCACCGCCGAGCATCCATTTCGGGGTGTGTTCGACGGGCAGGGCCATACCATCAAGAACGTCAGGACCTATCATGATGATAATAGCAACGTTGATGACAACGTGGGTCTTTTCGGCTATACCGACGGAGCCGTCATCAGCAACCTCATTCTGCAGAACATCAGTCTGAGGGGAAAGAGCAATGTAGGTGTGGTGGTGGGCAACGCCAACTATAGTATGATTCACGATGTGCTGGCGTATGAAGCCAAATCAACCACCGGCGCGCCGTATTACTGCGCCGAGGCTACAGCCGGAAACGCAGGCGGACTGGTAGGCAAAGCCGACAACTCCACCATCATCGACAGTTACTTCTACGGACGGGTGATGGGCATCACGGCTGCCGGCGGCATCGTGGGCGAGAGTGCTGCTACAGACGTCAGCGACTGTGCAGCAGGCAATTCCATCGAGGCTACCACCATTGCCGGCGGTATCGTGGGCAAGGCCGGCGAGGCTACGAAAGTGGCCCGCTGCTATTCACGCAACACGCTCTCGGCAACTGCCATCGGTGGCATTATCGGACAGCACCAGGGCGACACGGAGTCGAGCATCAGCAACTGTGCCTACCTCGCTGCCAGCAGCACGCTGCCTGTGGCCGTAGCAGCAGATGGTGCTTCAGCCATCACCGCTACAGGCAATCGTACATGCGCCACCGTCAGCGATATGGAGGGACTGAATCTGAAAGACCTCTTAGGCGATGACAAGTGGTACTACTTCCACGAAGACATCAGCGACTGCCCCGTACCCGCATCGCTGGCCGACGATTATCTCGTGTGGGCTGGAATGAAGGATGCCGACGGATACATCTTTACGCCTAATGATGTCCAGGCTTCGAGCTATTGTATCGTGGGCTACGAAGGCAGCGAGACTGAGCTAATACTGCCTGAGACCTACAAGGGCAAGCCCGTGACAAAGGTGGGCGACCGTGCCTTCAAGGGCAGCAACATCACTTATATGACCATCCCCGACTGCTACACCAGCATCGGTACCGAGGCATTTGCCGACTGCCCCGATCTGGTCTATTTATTTATGGGCGATGGTGTCACTTCGGCCTATAACGGCTGGTTGAAGAACTGCCCTAAAGTGGCATCACTCTACGTAGATCCGGACAACACCGCCTACTGCTACGAGAACAATACATTGTATGACTTAATAAAGACGCGCCTCATCCGCTGCGAGACCACCATTCAGGGCATACTTACCCTGCCCTCTACGGTCACCACCATCGAGCCGGGCGCCTTCGCCAACTGCTATGACCTGACCGTCGTTGACCTCCGCGATGCCGGCACAGACTGGACCGTGAACAGAAGCCTGTCCTCGAGCCCGTTCTACAATGCCAGCAAATACACGCTGTTCATCATGAACCAGGCCAGCTGGGCTCACAACAATGTTAGCAGTGAGCCTAACGTGGTGAACCTGAGGAACGGCTACCTTGATGGTGGCTATGAGTGTATGAACTTGTATCTCACCGACCGTTTAGGCATTAATTTAGGCGCGGGAACATTCTATTTCACCGCTGTCTCAACCCATTACGACCGTAAGTTCGGGACTACCCTCGCCTGTGGACAAGGCGACGAATCTGACTTCGTCTATCAGCCTAAGGCATACACCCTCTTTCTCCCCTATAAGTTCCATCTGAAAGCTGGAGAGGGGGCGAAACTCTACCGTTACGACAAGGTCACCACCGAGGACGACGTCACCACCGTCGTGTTCACAGAAGTCGGCAAAAACAGTAGCGACTACTATACGACGTCGGCCAGACAGCCTTACTATCTCGTCGTAGAGAGTGGAGACCCCTTTACACTTGAATCCGCTTCGGAAAGCAGTGTTCAGGAACACGGCACTGGCTCGCAATATGAGAATGGCGACTACGCTTATGTCGGTACCTGTGTTAAAATCGACAACGAGCATCTGTATGATGCCAACCGACCAAAGTACATCCTGCAGAGCGACGGCAACTGGCACAAGGTGCCGTACGGCGAGCCCAAGGCTTATGTAGGTGCATTCCGCGCCTACTTCCGTGCCGTCTCTTCAGCAGCAGCCAGGGCACTCGTCACCAGTTTCGGCGACGGCGACGAGACGGGCATCCACCAGACCGTGATGCGCACCATCGACCACGACGGCACGGAGCACTACTACGACCTCAACGGCCATCGCCTCAGCGGCAAGC
>Ga0326512_10003649_pt1 | contig 11264 bp, 13 predicted proteins | sample 1_2617_0518_D_FD_203652 | JGI IMG/M metagenome (GOLD analysis project Ga0326512, IMG submission 203652) | Bovine rumen microbial communities from UC Davis, California, United States - 1_2617_0518 | ecosystem: Host-associated > Mammals > Digestive system > Stomach > Rumen | place: USA...
CACAACTGCCTGTTTGCCGACCCTTGTAAAGTCATCAACCATTCTTTGGAGAGCCAACTTCTGACCTTTTGGCACTTCTGCATCTCCGAACTTAACCTCAAAAATTATGTATTCTGAGTCTTTATACTCAATCAACCCGTCAATATCTGTCGGGTAAATATAACCGTCAACTTCTAAGTCCTTGAAGTCAATCAGTTGCTTCATCTTTGAAGGATTACGAATACGTGTATCTATGCTACTTTGCGCCATATTGCTTGTTCAGTCCGCAGCAATTAAACTCTTCGCATATCCCACCACGATATGCACAATTTGGAACTAGTAATTCCTTAAACTCAGGGTTAACCTTAATCGCTTCGTCGCACATCATCTGTACAACTTCTCTGGTTTTCTGAGATGCCAGTCTGCACAATCTTTTGTGCGATATCGTAATAAACTCTTCTGCGTTCATATACCAACACATAGTTACAGGAGCGTCTTGAGGTGCTGCACCTCTATCGTATTTGTCTTGCCTGTCGTTTCTCTGCGTTGACACAAACGGAGTAGCATGGACATGACGACACAAATGAACAGAAACCCAATAAGGAATATCTGTCAGCCTAAAGCAGAACTGTAATGTTCTAATAGGCGAATGATTAGCCTTTAACAGTTTCACTTTCCATTCATCCGTCGCCGGCTTATCAGAGTCCTTGGAGACAGTTACCAAGGTACATTTTTTACAAAGTAGCCAGTCTGCCTCCGTAGGATGTTTAAGAATCTCTACCTTCATTTTTTTGCCTCCCAATGTTATGTATCTTCTTCGATTGGAGAAATATCACACTCATCAACCAGTTCGTCCATGCACTGACAGCATAGATGCAGGTCAAGAATGTCTCCATCGTTCTTTGTCCCGTATCCGAGACGTTTCATAATAGAGAAATCCTCTTGCGTATCCCACAAGTCAAACGGTTTCCCGCATTTATTGCAGAATTGCTTATCCACTTATTCACCCCCTTTCAAGGGTTGTAAAAGCATTTTTGGCTGTCATTCTGTTTTAACTCCTATGTAGTCCAGAACACTTTTCATTCCAAGCCCCCCCCCGCTAAAATCTTTCATGCAGTATTCCCATAGTTTGGGATGGGTGAGCTTTAGTGTCTGAAATCTATTTGGCTCTTTTTCGAGATGGCATCCAAAAGCACAGAACACACATCCGGTGCGAGAGCAACCAGTCGTACTAAACTTTCCATTCTTGTCACGAATGATATCACCATAAACTGCCGCATACGGTAACTTGTTTTCATATATGTATTGTAAAACATCTTGCTCAGTCCAAATACTCATCGGACGAGAAATCGGTCGCGGGGAATCGTAGGCGTTGCATCCGTTTTGCAACCATACATTGCGCCTGTTGTGGCTCTCACAAGCCATAGTTCCAACAATCGGCTTTCTCCCTGTTTCCTTTTCATACAGTTTAGCCGGCTTCTTTTTCATTATGTCGCAGCACTGTTCAGAAATCGGAATATCACTTTCGTATAGGTATTTCCACTTCTTGTATCTTTGCCTAAACCAAGTTTCCTCACCGGCAACATTTTTACCGTCGAAAGCAAGGATAGCGTTTGGCGTTCCGCTACGAGCTGTCCTTATCTGTTTCGCCACGTCTTTGCTGATTAATGGATAACCGTATGTTTCGATTACCTTTCGAAAGTTCATCTCTGGTCTCAAGCGAGTTACATTTTCTTGACTAAGTGCAAAACCTCTTATCTCAGGATACTCAAGACCAGTATCTACAAAAACAGCTGGTATATCTCTGCTTACCTGTCTTGCGATATGCAATAGTACAGTACTGTCTTTGCCGCCACTAAACGAAATATACGACGGAAACTTATCCAGCCACCACTTAATACGTAGCTTGGTAAACTCGATTTTCGCATCAAGCGGAAGTGCTTGTCTCTGCCTGAGTGTGTCCATCGTGTATTTGCCCTCTATCAACTGATATCATCCTCCTCAGATGTTAATGAAAAGCCGCTTTTATTCACGTTTTTGTTCTATATATAGTATGTTTGAAATAAACATACACTATATATTGTGGGTGATTCTAAACGAATTTAAGAATGTATCCAATTCTGTCGTATCAGCACTGTCAGTCCAGTCTGTATGCTTCGCTTCTGGAATCGGAATACCGTGGTAGCTTATCAAGAGGCTGCTAAAGTAGTTCTGAATTTTGTCGTCAAACTTATACTCTATTAATTCGTCCCAGTATATATCATGTAGCCTCTGCCCTTTTGCTATGTAGCTCAGCGTAAATATATCAATACAGCTGTCGCTATTGAATTTTATCTGACCGCCTGAATATAAGCTATATATCTTGCTAACACCGGGGATGCCGTCTTCGTTAAATATTTGAAGCATTGAATAAAGGAATTCTTTAACTGCTCTTTCCGTTGAAAAACAAAACCCCACTCTATATCTCGGAAGTGCGGAGCATTTCTCGAACATTTTCACGATTGCGTCTTGGCTAATTACTTCCATTTGCCGCCACCTCCTAATATAATTTCTCGTATCTTGTCATAGTAAAGTACTGCCCGTCTTTTTCATAACCACCACAGAAGATGATGTCCCCTTTATGTATAGGTTCTAAGTCGTAGACTTTGTTAAATACCGTAAACCTACTTTCTTTACCACTGCCTATTGACTTAGTAATAATAGAATATCCAAATTGCTTATTGTCTCTTTTGCGTTTTACGGGGTATATATCGAGCACATACAATTTACGTCTGTCTTCTTGCTTCCCAGAGACATATCCAACATAACCCATGACATCCGCAAAGTTCCTAACTTTGATAATGTCACTCAAATCTGATAGATTTGCTCCCTTAACGGCATCCTCTGCCTCATATAGAATTGAATCAATATCCAGGAGCGTATAGCTTTTGGCTATGCCACCAGATTTAGTAACTCCCACGGCGTATTTTGATACGATTGACTCTAATGGAGTCCCATCAACCTTTGACTTGGCAATTTTTTTAGCCTGCCCTTTGTTGAAAAGGTTGTAATACATATCGGTTATGCGCAAGAGCTCACGCTGATTGCCAAAGTCACTGAAGAAATCTATTTTGATTAAAATGTCAAGTTGTCGAGTATTCATGCAAGTCTTTGTATCAATATCCTTTAGCAACTCTACGAATCGCCTATATTTCTTTCCTTTGGAAAGCAAGTATAATTCTTCGGCTAAATTACCGCTCATATATTTCACAGAAGTTAACCCTTTTGCTATGATGCGTTTTTCTTTATCAAAGAAATACTCTCCTCTTGAGAGCCCCCATCTTGGAGGAGTTACCATTATTCTGGCTCTCGAAGCATACTTGATTATTTCAGTTGTCTTCTCTAGGTTGTCTTGAAAAATATTTAGTGCAGCTGTAAGAAACTCTAGCGGATAATAATACCTAAGATAACCACAAATATATCCGACAGCACTGTACGAATCTGAATGATTCCATGAAAACGCATATGACGAAGCATCCAAAATAACCTGAAGAAACGGTTTAATTACTTTTTCGCATTCTTCCACGCTCATTTGATAATTGCTGACGCAAAATTCTACAAATCGGCGTTCGATTTCTGGCAGTAGTGTTTCGGTGCCTTTCTTTTTGGCAATTCCTCTGCGAACGGTGTCGCTTTCTGCGTCAGAGTAACCGCAAAATTTAACCAAGAATTGCATAATTGTCTCCTGCATTGCAATTCTACCTGCTTCTGGCGCAAGAAATTCATTGAGTGCATTGAAACCATTGTCGTAGAACTCTCCCTTAGCGACGCTATCTCTAAAACTTGCACATGCAGGTCTTATTAGCCCGTTGCCAAAAGACATCCATTTCAACATTGAAAAGTTAGGCACCCTGCTTCTTGCAATCTCAAGTGTTTTGTCAGACATGAATCTCTTCAAGTAAGCCTGCGCAGAATTTGACTCCCACTGGAATATAAGTGTTGTGTCATCCCTAATGCTTTTCCATACATTCTCATCTTCTAGGTCAACATTGTCTGGCGTAAGCCTGTCTATGCCAAGAATTTTACAAGTATCGTTGATAACCCCTATATTATCCAAACCTAATATATCGAGCTTGACATACATTTGGTCGTCCAACTCTTTCATATTGAGCATGGACACAGGGTAATCAGACGTTGAGATACTGCAAAGTCCTATTGTTTCATCTATTGGAAGGTCACTGATTAACACTCCGCTTGGATGTGTCCCGATAGAAACTATGGTTCCATTGATGATGTCAACGTACTCGAAAATTTCCTTGTACTTTTTACGCATGAGGTCTTCATGCGTCTCTACCTCTTTGCATATTGTATTTGAAAGCTCAATGTAATTAATACCGTCTTTGTCTTTATACAATGCCCTACATACATCTCTTATTGCGCCCTTTAAAGCAATCGTGTTAAAAGTAATAATTTCAGCAGACCGAATATTTGGCAGATTAAGCTTATCTTTAAGCAAGAATTGCTTAACAACGCCTCGGTCTTTTCCGGCATAATCGGTGTCAATATCAGCGTTTGTTACACGCGAAGGATTCATGAAACGAAAGAAGTTAAGTCCAAACTTCATACTGTCCATTTGTGTAATCCCGAGAAGATACGCAACCATACTTCCAGAAACAGAGCCCCTGCTATAACCACATTGAATTCCCTGTTGTTTTTCCCACTCTCGCAGATATGTTTGCAACAACATGAAGTCAATTGATTTTGTAGCTTTGTAAACCTCTATTTCGTCATCGACGACCTTTTGTATATCTTCTCTGGCGTGATTCTTAAGTGCATACGGATGATTATCAATCGCGGCATTAATCTTTTGGACGAAGGTTTCTTCTGGGTTCTCATAGATATGAGGGTATTTTGTCCCGCAGTCCAACTGAAACGGCTCTATCATATCAGCCATACGATTGGTGTTTTCTATTGCATCCAAGTAAAACTTACTGTCAATAGAGCTTTGCTGCTTAAATGATGATAATAACTCATCGTATGTCTTAAATCTTAAATCCCACTGGTCTTCACCATCAAAATGAATGTTCTTTGCTTGTTGCAGTATGGTTCGCCCTTTATTATGTCTTGAATCCAATACGTGAGTATCTGTGCCTGCTATCAATGGAATGCCTGTACACTGACTAATCTCTACAAGCCTACGGTTATACTCTACTTGTTTTTTATCAAGGTGATGACCAATTTCTAAGAAGCACCTGTGTTTGTTCTTCGTTAAAAATCCGAGATATTCTCGCTGCGTAATATCATCGCCTTTTCCTAATACTCCGCCAACGCAAGCAGTTGTTACCAGAATATTGTCGCTGGTATTGAACAATTCATCAAACGAAATTCTTGGAACATAATAGAAGTGGTTGTCGTTCCTGTTAAAGCTTGCTGATATTAATTTGTTGAGCTCTAAAAACCCGTCATAGTTTCGAGCTATAAGAACACAGTGGTAGTTATCCCTAACCTTTTCATCAAGACTTGCCGTAAGATACGCTTCAATCCCGTGTATGTATTTCATTCCAGCTTTTTCAATGGCACATTTTTTATGCCACCATTCAAAAATACTGCCGTGCTCACTAAAACCTAAAGCCTTCATGCCACATTCTTTTGCGCGGTCAACATACTTCTCGAACTTTGTAACTGAATCCACATTTGTAACGCCATTTGATAGGTCGCTATGCAGATGATATATTACATAGTTGTCGCTCATTTATTAGCCTCGCTAGAATATATCCTAAACTCTGATAAAAACTTATCCAGCTCATCTGTGTTGCATTTGCCCAGACTGTCTACATCCTCATTTGAACAAATACGCACCTGTTCTGCCCTGTCCTGCAATGAAGTCGTACGGAATAACCTTTGCTTTCTTCGCTCAAAAATGGTGAATTCTGTTTTACCGCTACTAGACATTTTGGTATAATCACGGCTTATAGAATAATGGCTATCGTATTTGCGTTGTTTGTCTGTTAGCGGGTCAAATACAGTTGTGTTGTCTCCTTGGTGAATTTCGTTAACAGCACAACACTCCAGAAACTTCCTCTTATATTGCGGTGGAAGTGTGCATAAAAAGCAATGAGTGTTGCTTATTAACATATCATAAAAAGAATAAGCATCATTTACAGAGGATTTACTGCGTATCTCAAAAACTACATCTCTAAATTCTTTAAGCTTGCCTGAAGAATCTATTACACTAACTCCTAAGAAACGCAATGCTTCTGCAACTCTTACAAAACTACTCTCAGTGTAGCGTGAGTCTGTTATCATATAACTTCTTGAAAACCTCCCGTCCTTTGTCTACTGGCGCGTCCTTTTCCCCGAGTAAATCTCCCCAGTCATAAATGTACTCTACGTTAACATAACGTTTCAGTTTCTCAATATTGCGGTCATCCCGTATTCTTACCTCTTTGTCTAACGCAAAAACTACTCGCACGCCAAGTTTTACCAGAATTTTAAGTTGGTTGCTAGACAAATGTGAGGTTAATATGGCTCCGCAGTTGTGAATGCCCCATGTATCGGCAAGCAAAACGCTTTTACACCCCTCAAAAAGTATGAGTTCGTGAGATTTTTTGATGTACTCGATGTTTTCAGCGACTCCATAGATGGTGTTTATAGTTCCCCACGAGTAAAAGTAGCAATATTTTCGCTGTTTTTTCTCTTTCCACTCTGGGTCGAGAGCTCTTCCGCCAATATTTACGATTTGACCGCCCATATTCCGTATCGGATACACAAGTCTGTCCGAAAACCTGTCGTAATACACCTGAAATTTATCCAACGAGGTGTCTGAGATACCCTCTGAACGCCATACGTCGAGTTTTTCACTGTCTTTTTCATAGCGGAGCATATAATCGTCAGGCAAAACCGTTATTTTTGACTGCTTTGCCGACGATTTTGGTTTGCTAAACCGCTTACAAGTCATTGTGGCAGCCATTTTTTCTTGCCGAACGTATACATCATCTTTGCATCCGGCAAAATCTTTGATTTTTTCTACCGCTTCTCTGCTGGAGCATCGAAAGTAGTGCTTGATGAAGGTATAAATATTGCCACCTATACCAGCCGAGTAATCATAGAACACGGGAGGGTTTGGTCTGACCGAAAATGAAGGAGTTTTCTCGTCACGAAATGGACTTAATCCCCAAAATTCATCATTCCTTTGTTCCAACTCAACAAATTGTGAAATGTAATCCACAATACTTACCTGTTGTATCAATTCTGCAAGTTCCAAATAGCCACCTCCTCTGTAAATTAAATAATTAATCTGATTGGTTAAAATGGAGTGTCTGGGATGTGCTGTTTGGCTTCTTCGTATAAAACCTTGTTACCATCGAAATACATATCTATATACTCTCCTTCTGCCATCTGCATCCCGTTGCGATTTAGTACTACTCTTAGTTTTTTGTTACCGCATTCTACTCCATCATTCTCAATTTCGTCTGGTGTTTTATCTGTAATAACTGCTATCGTACTTGCGTTACGACCAATTTTTGCTGAATCTGCGACCCTACCAGAAGCAGTCGCCTGAGCTGCGCCAATAGCGCATATGCCCATATCACCAGCGATTTTGTTTTTTACCATTCTTTATGTTTAGCATGTTATAATTCAAGATTTCTGCGTAATGGTTTATTGAAGGCATCCTCAACGTCCCATCCCCTTTTTATTCGGTTATATAAAGTGTGATATTCAATGTTTAGAATAGCAGCCCATTCGCTTATTGTTCTTATTTCCCCTTTGTATTCAATGTAACAATTATTGCGCCTATTGTTGTTTTGAATATTCGCATCAACCCACCGACAATTGTCTGGCGAATATCCCTTGTTGTTGTCTATTCTGTCTATAGATAGGTTATCATTATATCCACTGTTATTTGCCCAATCTCTAAATCCTTCATACTGCTTCCATTCGTCGCAAACAAAAATACCTCTCCCGCCGTAGTTGTACCATACCGGGTTATTCGGGTTGCTACATCTATTCAACATATTACCCCAAATTTTATATAGCCTTGTATGTATTTCTCCGTGCGTTTGTTTTTGACCAACTTCTACTCTCCAACAACCACAAGACCTAGTTCTTCCAGATGTAAGGTGTTCTTTTAATACAGTCTTTTCTACACCGCAATCACACTTGCATACAAATCTTTTATGACTAGACCCACTAGGACTAAAATAATTATCACATTGATACAGAACAACAAGTCTTCCGAACCGTTGCCCTATCATTTCATTGTCTTTCAAACATTTACTCCTTGTAAATTATAACTTTCTGGCGCTACCCAGTGCCCCGTATTCTCGGCTCCCACTTTCATGGGAGAGCAGACCATATCTTCTTGTTCACCACTTCGAACGCGCTTGCGTCCTACTCTCTTTCGAGATGGTCGTTGAACCTTCCTCTGTTCGAGGCTTGGCTGCTGATTGCCCAATCCACACAATTTTTCAACCATCACACTGCGATATGTTTCATCCGTATGTTGTGGTTTGTGTAGCTCTAAGGGGTTCCCAGCAATTCAATGAATTTAACGTGAACAGGTATCTATCCACAAACCGCCCGAGTTCTTGGTATGAATCGAAAGCGTCGCCACTTCCGCTGCTCTTAAAATAATCCACGATTAACACGTCGAGCCCAATGGTGTGTTTTACTTTTTTTACAGCAGTATAAATTGTCTGCTGGTCGAACATTGGAATATAAATATGCACGAACTTTCTTGTTTTCATCCATTCTTTTGCTCTTTCAATCTTACTTGCTTCCTCTTCGGAATATCTTCCAGAAGTAAGTCTTTTATACTCCACTTTTGACAAATGAGCGAGAAGTCTTGCTGTAAACATTCTTGTGTTTAGCTCTGAATCCAAATATAGCACCGCTAAATCACGTTTAAGCAAGTCAACCGCACAATTTAGCAACATCATAGATTTACCCTGTTTTGCCTCTGCTGCAAAAATGAACAGCTCCCCTTTTTCAATAGTAGCATATTCATTAAGCGTTGGAAACTTGAATGGTATTCCAGAATAGCCATCGCCTTGTCTTGATTTAATTTCTTCCCAACAGTCGTCAACGACATCCGAGTACTTCGGAATTTCATTATTTGTAGAAAATTCAACCATCACGTTATCTATGATAGAATAAATTTTCTGCTCAACATCAGGAATTGATAAATCTGTACATAGTGTTTGGCATTCTTTCAGCTTTTCAAACGTATCTCTACGAAACGCTGCGTCCATCACATTTTTAACGAGAATTTTGTACTCTTCAACAGTGCTTCTTGCAATTATGTCACTCATATCCATAAGCTCTTGCAGTCTTTCTACTGACAGGTTTTCTGCATATTTCCTTGTTGCCTCTGATGAGTTTAGAATCTCGATAATCATGTATGGGTCAACGGTCGTTATCCCCTGCTGTGCTAAATTGCAAATTGCTGTGTAAACACATCTATTGTCTTTGTTGGTAAAATGGTTTGGGAGTAAGTTTTCAGAATAAAAAGAGAATTCCGGGTTATGTATAAGCGATGCAATAATACCAGATTCACTATCGAGACTATTAATCTCTTCTACTCTCATATCTTTCCTCTTTCCTGCCAATAACAGCAATCGTCGCTATATCCGCAGATATATGTACAAGCGAAATAGTCGAGCCAAGGAGAAAAATCGGATTCTTGCTTGATGATTTCTATGTTTTCCTTCACCCAACTAATCACCTTATAATACTTATCAAGCACAAATGGCTCTTCGATAAACACGCCATTACGAAAACAGTTAAAGCATAACGCCTTTGGGAACTTTCCGTACTTTTGCTTTACTGCTGCGGCATATATGTATAATTGCACAAGCATTTCATCAAGCTCTATATCTTTCTTTGTTGGCACAGCTCTTCCGCTTCGCGGCTTAAGAGCCCTTGACTTATTGTCAATTATATAGTACTCGCCATCTAACTCTCCGAGGAAATCAATATATCCAACAAATGGGGTGCCGTCTATATCAAACTCCATTCTCTCTTCAACAGATACCATATTATATGGAAAGTCTGTAAAACTATCGAAGTATTCTATCCCTGCCCTTATGTAGTTAGATACGATATTAGCCGATGGTCTGTCTCCCTCAACTTCGGTCTGAAAGTTTAGGACGAATTCCGTTTTTAGCTCTTGTTTAGTGAGCTTATTGTCGTAGTATTTCTCTATTAGCTTGTGAATAAACTTCCCGTAAGAACTATAAAATTTTGGACACTCTGTATCGTGTCTGATATACTTTAAAAACCACTTGTACTTACAATCGTTAAAGCTTGCAATACGACTATAGCTCCATGTCATACAATTTATGAGTTCTGTATAAATCATATCGCTCATAACGTATCACCTTATGTATAATGCAGTTCTTACTTTACGAACTTGCTGATTTTGGAATAAATATCCTCGTCGCATTCACACTGTACTGTGTTCCAATCGACATCATGTGCTGTGTGGGTACGCCATGTCTGTTCACCAGCAGGAATGATAAGGGAACAAAGAAGTGACTTTCCAGAAAGCTCCCACTTGTTGCCGTTCTCGTCCTTTCCTGTCAGTCTTACATCCGACTTAACTCCAGAAACGGCTTCTGTAAACTCCTTAACATCATCTACTGTTACCAATTCAAGTACGTATCTATGCATTTATATTACCTCCTTAAGATTAGAACGGGAGAGAATCCTCTGTGAACTCTCCGCTATCGACTTCTGACTGAGTGTCCGTAATGCTTTCAACCGACTGCGCGGCAGCCTGAGAAGAAGATGCGTTAGAGTCTGCTACCTCGAACGAGAAGCATTTGAAGCTATACTTCGTCTCTTTTGTGTCCTTGTTGTACCACGAGCAGGTATCTACATCGCCGAGCTTAATACGAGCTCCCTTAGAAAGATTCGCCGCTTTCTTCGCGACTGCCGTACCAAAGCATTTAATAAACCCAGAGAAATCTTCTTCATACTCTTCTGTCTGTCTGTTCTTGTGACTGATAGAAATTCTCAGCTGAGTCTGAGCGTCGCTAACGGGTTTTACATCCCAAACCTTAGCGTAAGCGTCTTTTCGAAAACCCATGATTATTTACCCCCGTTTTCGTTTTTTAAGTATGTATTAGTGAAGTCTTGCAAAAGCTTCGCAGCAAGAGTCGGCTCTTTGATGCTAAAATAATTAGAACCCTTTACGTATCCACCGATAAACTTCTTTACTTCTGCACCATTGTCTTTGTGCTCACTAAGATAATCCTTAAGTAATTTGTCAAAGTTCTTAATGATTTCCTCTGCAATTTCCTTTT
>Ga0326512_10003650_pt1 | contig 11264 bp, 6 predicted proteins | sample 1_2617_0518_D_FD_203652 | JGI IMG/M metagenome (GOLD analysis project Ga0326512, IMG submission 203652) | Bovine rumen microbial communities from UC Davis, California, United States - 1_2617_0518 | ecosystem: Host-associated > Mammals > Digestive system > Stomach > Rumen | place: USA: California...
GTTTCCTGTATCTTTATTTACCGATGTTATTATTTCGGTGGTTATAACAGGCGGTGTTCGATATTTAAAGTCATACCAACCTGTTTCTAAATAATTCGTAAACAGTTTATATGGTGTTTCAGCTACGTGGAATTTTGCTCCTACGTAGTCTACTTCCCAATTGTTAATATCATAATCTTCTATTTCCAATGCTGTATAATCTTCATCAAGCGCGACTTTCTTAAAGGTAGGTTTGCGGAGTGAAACAATTCCAGTTGCAGGGTCATAGCCACATATTAAATGCCTTTCATGTTCGATGTCTATGTAGATACCACCAAGCAATATTGCATGTTCAGTACCTTCACTGTCAGTCCATTTGTATCTATACGGCTCGTGTATATTAGTCAGGTTGGGGGCAATAACAGCTTGATAGGCATGTAATGCAGTACCCTCTGGCTGTTTATATATCTTGCCGCGAGCATAGTACATATCTGCCATTGGCTTACGCTCTAATTCAGGATTTATTCCAGCGGGATAATGTTGATACAGCCTCAGCATATGCTTATAATTTCTACCATCTTTAAAAAATCTAGCCATCCAACGCTCTTCGCTGTCGTAATAGCTGCAATATCCTCCGTTGTAAATTGTTGATAAATGTCCACCCGATGGCATGTTATAATACGCGACATATTCATTTGTTCCGCTGTTTGGGTCGCCAGTATACTCCATATCAGCTATAATACCCTGTACGAAGGTTAGCAAATCGCCTTGAAATGTAAACGAAAAAGCCGCACGTTTACTGGCATCTAGTACTTCGCCATTCGATGGTACTACGTTAATTGGTGTTTGTATCAATTATTTCACCTACTTTCATAAATAAAAGTGCCACCGCTTCTCACGATGGCACTCAAATAAAATAACATTTTTATAAACCAACTTGCATTTTGAGTAACAAGTCGTTGGTGTATCTATCCATAAAGCCTTTAAAAGAGTCATAATCTTTAGCGCTTATGGTAGCGTTTGGGAAGGAAATATTTATTTCGCTCGTCTGAGATTTTCCATTATCTATGTCTGGGGTGTGTATCGCTATTTTAGGCATATTATCCCCATTAAGAACTGGGCTTGGTAATGCGTCGATAAGCGCATTGTAAGCCGCGGTCATTGCGGTAGTTGCTTTAGCCATGATGCCAGATGCAATAAAGTTGTAAACCGTTTTTGCCTGCGAGGAGTTTAGAGCTACTTCGGCGCTACCAGAAGAACCATGTACTTGTGCTAAACCAGTGGAATCTATTACGCCGCCCTTAGCATACGAACCTACTGGTTCTATTTCAAGACTGGCTAATATTTCTTCTAACATTTCAGCCAAATATTCTTTTGTCCGTAAATTAGCTGGAAGCCCCGCTATTCTTTTTGCGCGAATTTTCTTTGCGAGCGCATGGCGCATACTTTCTGCACTCGATTCCGAATCAAACTCTTGCTGCAATATTGGATCCTTTTCAATACTTCTGTCCCCGCCAGAGTAACGTATTTTCAACGTAGGGGTTTCTGGAATTACCTCTTCAGAATTAGCGGCGCGAATTTCTCTCATTATTCTACGATAATTTTCTTTGAACTCTTCCATATTAGAAAGTCTTTCAGCCCAACTACTTTGTTCTGTAATAGAAATATCATCAATAAGGTCAAAATATCTAAGCTTTTCATTGTTGAGGTCGTCAACCCAACTTTGCATTTCTTCTTTATCATCTTGATATTTTTTGATTTTATCATCAATAGATTTAATATATTTTTCGTTAGCCTCGATTTGTTTGTCGATGCTATTGTTTAAGTTAGACTGGAAGTTACTATAATTCACCCTGTAATTTTCCAGCATTGTTTCGTCTCTGTTCATTACATTGTCGCGCCAGTCCGAACCCAATATACCATCAGTTATAGCTTCGTCATGAGCATTTGTATATTCGTCCATAGCTTCTTGCCATGCTTCCTTATAGTCTTCCCACAACTCAATTTCTTGATCGCGTTGTTTTTCGAGTTCGGCTATTTTGATTTCACGTTGAGTCTTTGCTAAGTCTTGTTCGGCATCTGTGATGGCTGCACTATCCGATTCGAAATGCCATCCCTGAGTTTCGTTATACACACGGACTTTAGTTTTACGAGCATTTGCCAATGCGTCCATTTTCTTTTGGAGGTCTATATTTTGTTCGATTTCTTCGTTTTCTTCCTTTAGCTTATTAATTTGTTCATCGTAGTAGTCAGTCACGTCAGTTATCTTTTTGTCTAGCGTTTTAACAACGGTATCGCCCGCAATTTTGTATTGGTCAATTATTTTTTCGAGTTCCTCTTTTTGCTTTTCTAAGCTCTCGTTAACTTCGCCGACTCCCTCTTTTTCTTTTTCAAGTTTCTTGATTATCTTATCGTAGTCTTTCATAACATAGTTAAGATAATCCTGTTCGGTAAGACCTTCTCTAACAAGCCAACCAATACTTTTGCCAAGAGCATCCTTTTGAAGATTTTTAATTGCCTTTCGCAAATTATCTACTTCAGCTTTGTCGGCTTCGGATAGATCGCCCAAAGTCTCAAACATATCAAGAAGTTTATCGGGGCGAACATTAATGAGGTCAATCAAGCCCTTTTCTAATTCTCCAAAATGCTCTTCATTATAGTCTACATATTTCGCAAGTTCTGGGAACGTCTTAACAAGATTCATTACCTCTTCGGTAGAACCTTGTTTGCCTAGACGCAATTCATTGAGCTTAACTTTCTTCAGCGCATCTCCAAGTGTTGATAAATCTTTGGTAATTGCGTCAATGCTATCTTGGTAGGTTGCAATGTCGAACTTCTGTATTTCATTTAAGAAGTTAAGCGCGTTATTCCAATTAGTAAAATTCGCCTCATTATCCGATGCGTATAGTTTAGAAATTTGGTCGGGAGTTAATTGCTCTCGGATTTTCTTATCGAGTTCGTTTTTATAAGCCCCACTATCATACAGCGGGTTTTGTTTAGCTCGGTTCTGTTGAAAACGATTGATTATATTTTTAATCATGTTCTCATATTCGTTTTCGATTTCGCCTTCGTTGGTTTCAAAGTCAACTCCAAGAACGACTCGGAGATTTTCTTCGGGCAAGAGTTCCTTGTTATATGTGGGGTCATTGACGATCTGACTGATTATGTCATTGACCTGTTGGCGATAACTTGAATATGATATCGAACTTTTGTCTAAAGCTGTTATTTTAACGACGTTATTATTAATATCTTCACTAAGTCCAGAAAGAAATTTAAGGAATTTCATAACATCAGAACGCATTTGTGTTTCAACAGCTTTTTCGTCTGCACCATCTTTTGTAATCCTGTCGAAGAAATTATAATCTTGTATATACTTGTCTACTAACGCAGTTTGCGAAGACGACAAATCCCAATATTCCGCTCTGCTTTTTGCGAATTTATCAACGTATTCGTCAAATTCCTGATCTATCGCCTCTAATTGTTCTAAACGCTGTGTTGCTTCCGTGTATATATTTTCAATATCCGTAAATTGTTGAGATAACACCTTGAAATCTCGGCTTTCTCCGCCAGGTGTTCCCCAATTGCCTTGCGCCCTAGTTTCTCTCGCTAATTCTAAGATTTTTTCCCTATTTGATAAAATCTTATTGGTTAATTCAAAAAGCCTGTCCTCGTCTGCTTCAGAGTATACTTCAGAAAAGTTCTCGTTGGCGTTTAAACCTATGAGCTTCGCAACCTCTTCGTTCTTTTTTGTTAACTCTGCCAGTTGGTTCCAACCAGCTTCACCTAAAATACCTTTGAGCTTCAATAAAGACGAAGAATCGTCTTTACCAAATCCAGCCATAAATGCGTAATCTATGTCGTCATAAATCTCGGCGACCTTCTCTTTACGCTTGTTAACTAAATCTTCTAAAACCGCCTCATTGTCAGAACCATTAAAAAATCCTGCATAAATAGCTCTTTGTTGCTCTTTTAACATTTCAAGAGTCTCTTCGATAGCCGTTTTGTTATTGATGAACGCCTCGCCTTGTGCATTAATTCCTTCGACTAATGTTGGGTTTATCTTAATTAGCTGTTCAACGTAAGACTTATAAGTAGAATATTGGTCATTAGTCAGAGAAAGATTTTCTCCAGTACGAGAAACACCCGATGAAAGCTTCTGAAATTCATCGGTCATTTGCTTAATGGTTGCCGTATCTGACGCATTTTTATCAAGAGCGTCATTAAAAGCCGACGTCGCTTCTTCGGCTAACTTGCTTATCTTATCCTTGTGTGCTTGCGTAAATGACAAGTTTTCCCAAATCCATTCACCAAGACGTATTGCGAGTTCTGTACCAAGCATCATAAGTAAATTCGCGCCGACATTTTTTAGTACGCCTAAATATTTAGTAAAGCCAGCATTCATTTCCGATAATGCATGATTTTGATACGCAACAATACCGTCAACACTAGCAGTATTTATATCATCTATACTATCAACATACCTATGGAGTATGTCTCTGCTATTGTCAGTGAACTGTGAGAAATATTGCTCTCTTGTCATAGAAGCTGTTGCTTCTACTTCTATATAATAATCCGCTAATTGTGATTGTAATTCGCTTCTACTTAATCCACTTTTGGGAATCAAACCTTTTAGCAAACTTAAACCACTTTTATTTTTCGCTATTCCAAAGCCCGCCAGAACTAAAGGCGCTAATTTAATAAGCGAATGTGAATCTCCGATTAACGCATCGAGTATTTGCAAAAACTTATTAGCCCCGTCGATTACCGCTTTAAATGTATCGGACTCCAAGAAATCAGTGGAAAACTTTTGCCATGTTGCAGAAAGCTGTGCCACTTTTCCATTGATAGAATCCAGAGCCGTAGCCAACTCTTTCTGCGCACTACCGTCTGCATTTGCAGTAGCATCCGCGACGACCTTTCTTGCCGTTTCAAAGTTTTCAAGCAACGCCGATACGATATTTGCTTGGTTTTTACCGCCGATTAACTCAGCTAATCTTGCTTGCGATGTTTCAACCATTCCCTGATATGCCACGGATAACTCGTCCATGATCTGATAGGTTGATTTAAAGTTCTGGTCGTCAATCATAATGTCAACGCCAGAAAGCTCCTTAATTTCGTTGCGGAGCTTAGACGTTCCCTCAGAAAGAAAATCTATATCTTCGCCGAGTTCTACGAGTTCGGATTTACTGCCCCTGATACGCGCCGAAAGGGTTTTCATGGCGGTACCTACTTTAATGGGGTCTTGTGCTACTTCATTCTTTAATATTTATAAGGTTCGCAACGCCTTATTCTTTATATGAGGTATAATATTATTTATGATTTATAAAAAGTATGTATAAACTCATTCCATTGAGCCTCAGTATTATATCCATATCCATATAACTTATGAAAATGTAAATGGATATTTTTATCAATAAGAACATACTGGTGATATGTTTCATGTAGTTTAATGAATTCGTCCGACAACGCTAATAATTGTTGCTCTGTATAATCGGATAAATCTGGATAAATTGGTAAATCAATATTGTGAATCGCTTCATGTGTTATCAAAGAAAATCCTCTAATATGATGCAGTACCAGATTTGTGCGCCCGCCCGTTATTGCGCAACAGCTATCTGGAGAGGATTTTAATTTGTTTATAATTGGCGCCACTTTTGCTCTTAAATAATGCGTCAAGTTCCTATACCGTTCTCCTAAAGGTGGCTGCTCACGAGAATAACCTAAAGCCCAAAGATGTTGTGCTATTGCGCCAGGAGTTCGATTTAGAATTTCACCCAATTCTTCATTAGTTTTTAGCATATAGTTGTTAGCCAAAAATTCATTCTCGTCGTCTGAATATTTTCGATTAAGGTAATACATACTCTTTAAGCCCAGTGAATGTGCTACACCACGTATCGCAGATTCTGTTTTATGAGGCAAAATATCCTTTAGCTCTTCAATTGAAGAAGTAGCGTATAAACGTTTAACTACTTCTTTATCTTCTGAACTCCACTCTCTAGGCTCTGTAAGCCCAAGAATTATAGCTTTTCGATAAACTGCTTCTTTATCCCAGCGACCATTTAATTTATTACTTATCATTTCACATGACGGGTAACCATTATAGTTAGCAATTAAAATATTGATTTCTTCATTATTCCAAAACATACCGCGCATTCTGCAATCATCAGAACAATAATTTCTTCCATTAGAATGGTATGCATTTCTCGGCTTTTCAAATTTGACACCACAATAGTCGCAAGTACAAATTACTCTTTTTCTATCCGCCTTGCCACGACATTCTATACAGCAATATTTTTGGTTGTGATGGTACGTAGAGAATTCTTTGCCACATATAGGGCAAATTTTAATAGAAGCCGTCGAGTGTTTAAGTTTATATTCATTACAACATTTATGACTACAAAACTTGCTATTATCGGCTACACTTTTAAAAACACTAAATTCTTTTCCACAATTTAAGCATTTTAGCGCTACTGCCGTAGTGTTACCTTTATCTGCACATTCTCGACAACAATATAAATGTTTACTTATACCATTTTCTAGTCTTTTTAGACGAGATGGTGGAACTTTAAACTCCTTACCACAATTATCACACTTATAACAAAACTGTTCGTTATATTCTTTTTTACACCCGATAGAACAAAAGTTGCTTTTTCTTTATACGACCAATATTCCTTATTACACTGTTTACAAACATATTTTTTCTTTCCCACTTAGATCACTTATCTCTCTTTCTTTATCTCTCCCATAAAAAATCTCCAACAGACGAAATAACTGTGGAGATTTGGTGTATTTATAAGTTGGAACACCACTTATCACTTTTACAAAAGTATAACGTATTCCATATTTTTTTAAATACTCAACTTCGGGCAAATATTGAGTTGAATATTCTTTATCATACCTTTTCATATAATACCTCATTTCAAAAAAATAAAGACTTTGTATTTCTACAAAGAATAGACTATTTCTTAACCACGTTTAGCATTTGCTAAACAGCAGTCATACCTTTTCCATTTAAGGGATTTTCACCCACTCCATTTGCGATTGAGCCGTACTTCTATTGTTACGGTTATTCAGGGTTTCCACCTTTATTCACTTAGTCCGTAACTCGACATGAGAATAGTCGTTGAAAGTTCACCCTCGACTAATAACCTATGGTCTAGGTATAACGTTAGGGTGCTTCTCTGCAAGATGAACCAATCCTTGCGTTTTCAAACCATCATAACGTAGTTTCCCCGCTATTGTGGTGCAAGGCTCTAAGGTATTACCTGCAATTAAATATGTTCTAAATATACATTTCTGTATATACAGCCTAGAAGTTAAGCTGCCGTGATTAACGCAACTGACCTTTCAAGGTCGTTGTTTGCTGTCTGCAACGACGCCGCCGACCTCTGCATGGCTTCACCGATACCAGCAGAAGAAATAGCAAAGTTATTACCGACGTAGTTAAATACATCGACAATGCGTTCTGCCGTGATTCCAGATTTCTCAAACGCTTTCAAGGTGCTGACGATAGACTGTGATGCGGTAGTAATATCAAGGTCTTCTGCAACAGTCTTGTACATTGTAGCTAGTTCGCCGAGTTTCTTAGCTTGATTAAGGTCATAACCTAATCTGGAAAATTCCGCCGTTGCATTAATCAGGTCACTAATGGATGAACCCATTCTATATGCACTGTCGCCAACGCCACTCATAAATCTGTTTAAATCCGACTCGGTTGCTGATGTTACTTTGCGAAGATTTGTGAGGGCAGAATCAACCTCTTTAACCGCCGCTACCATTCGCTTAAACGTCATAATAACTCGCTGTATGGTCATAGTAACCATAGTCCAACTGCCGAATTTAGCATACATTCCGCGCATTATGTCGCCAAACGATTTGCCAGTCATTCCTGCTTCCTGCATATCGCGTATGAGCTGCTGGAATCTAGTATCAAGTACCCTTATTTCTTCGCCCGACAGATTATCTGTTTGAGTTGCTCTGTATAATTCATCAAACCGAGTTCTGTATTCAGGATGAGCAAAGCCTCTGCTGTTAGCGGTAAGTGCTTTTTGCATTTTGCCTTGCAGACTAAGAATTTTCCTCTCTAAAGTCGTAGTTTCGCTTTCTGCCCGCTGAAGCTCGCTTACAAGCGGAGTATTCGCACCAATAGTCTGAAACTCTTGGCTAAGTTGTTCTGTCCTTGTAAGAAGCTCCATCATTTCGGTATTGGCTTCTGAGATTGACTTGTTTGGCAAACTTGCCCTCAAAGCGTTTATCTGTGCTATAAGCCCACCTGATCCATCAGCACCAATAAAACTACTCTTGATATTTTGCATCGCCTCAGAGTCCTGATACTTGTCCATTGACTGAACCACATTTTGTATGTTTTTGGCGGTGTTGTCAAGAGTTTTATCTATCGAATACCTCGTCGAGACATTGTTGAAGCTATCTTCAAGTTTATGACTTTCGGTAAGCAACTCTGCCATTCGCTTGTTCGCTTCCTCTATCGGCATTGTTAACTTACCTTCGGCATCTACGGCTCTAAATGCCTCTTTGAAGCTGTTGATTTTTGATAACAACTCGTTGTATTCAGCAAGTACATCAGAAGCCCCCGCGGTTGCGCCCATTCCAGTTAACTTTTCGATGTTCTTGTTAGCGCCGCTTGTTAACTTTCCAACGCCTTTTTCAAGAGACTCGTATGTGCGATAGGCAAATTGGTACTGTTCATCAAGACCAGTAGAAATTGTGCCATGAGCAACTCTGCCGTTAATATCAAATTTAAACGACTTCAACGCTTCATTTATTTGCGCCTTGAGTTTCTCAATTGCTGGAGTAGCATCAAACTCTTCTATAACTGGCGCTTGAATAGCCTTATTAATCTTGCGTCCAATTGTGTTTAACTTATTTTGGTACGTTTTAGAAACACGCTCAAATGCTTGAGTAAAGGCGGTCTCGTCCGCTGCGGGTTCTAGTGTAACATTGTTGAGAACCCTTTGAGTATCTTCTCTTAATTTTGTAACAGCGTCGGCTGAAAGTTCAATAGAACCTATAACAACATTGGGGAGAACCACCTTTTCATGTGTTTCTTCATCAGTAGAATTTGGAGTTAAGGTTATAGTTTTACCGATTGTTATGTTTTGAAGCTGAGTTTGAATTGCGCTTCGTAATGCTTCTAATGCCTCGGGGTTTATTGCGAAAGAGTTAATCGGAACATTATTAAGTCCGCTTGCTAAAGTTTTAGACAGGTCGGATAATGCTTCGGTTGTTATATGTGGAGTTACAGCCTGTTCGCCAGACTGAGATTCGGATAAAGCCATAATCCTGGAAGCATTTTCAAATTGCTGGTTGAACGCATCTCTGTAATGCAGAAATAGCTCGGTTTGTTCCTTGGTAGTACCGATTTTAAGTTTAGTCCTATTGTTACCGCCGTTTAGACTTACTATTTTCTCATTGATTTTTTCCATCTGGTCGAGAAGAGTTGTTGCTTCCGCCAGTTGGTCAATCGAAAGTTTATCTATATCAATAAACGATTTAATACCGTTTGTTTGACTGAAAGACTGAAGCTCACTTCTTAACTCTTTAAACTTATCCTTGTATCCATCTATAGAATCTGTATCGGTGTAAAAAGGCATGTAGCTAGAAATTTTCGAGCGAGTGTCTTCTAATGAATTACTAAACTTATCCCAGCTCTTAAATCTTTTGCTTATGTCCTCATTCTGGAATCTTTCGTCATTTTGCAATCCAGCAAGCTCGCTGCGTATCTTAACTCTTAATTGAGATATTTTTTCACGAGTTTCTATAAATTTGTCTACCGCTTTATCGTGCTCTACATCTCCATTTTTTTGAAGCATTGAATTACGGAACACGTCATCATAGCCTTGTAATTTTGTTCCGTAACGTTTGAGTGCTTTTTCTGCGTCTTGAAAGTCTTTGACTAATGTTTTATAATTCTCTACTTGACCCGCATATCTGTCGGACGCCTTTTTAGACAAGTAATCTCCCGTGCTAGTTATACCATTAAAATCAACAAGGTTATACTTATTAATGGCTTTTTCAAGTTCACTTGTATCAACACGAAGTTTGATCGTGGTTTCTAGTCCTACATTAAGAGCCTTTTTAAACTCTTCAAGATTGGCTGTATCGAATTTATAAGAAATAGGCTTTACTTTAGTTAATTCGTCTAGTTGTGTTCGAAATTTACTAGCAGATGTTTGGTCTACTCCAACTGAAAAACGTAAATCGTATCTACTCATATTGCATCACTCCTATACAGAATAATTATTTGTATATTTTCCATCTTAAATTTGTATCTTCTAGTTGACTTTCTTGCACGTTTAAGTTATAATACAATCATAGTTATCACAAAGAAAGGGAATGCAGTATGAATGAAGTTAGTGTCGAACGTACATTCCGTTATCAAAAAAAATGCTATCATATCCTTGCTCAACGAATATCTAAGTCTTTCTTGTGAATTAGACGAGATAAAATGTAAGCAGTTAAAACGCGATAAATCCGATAGTAATAAATTAGATAAACTATGGAGAGATTTTCATAGATATGAAAGAAAATGCAACAATAAAAAACCGCCAAAAAATACAATAAATAACCAAAAACAGCTTTGTAGTTTATTAAAACTCGACTTTGAAAAATTCCAGCAATTCATTATACACTCGAACTATCCATCCTCTTATAATATTTATGATATAATTGAAAGATTTATATTTCACTCAATGGACGCAGTAAAAAAAAGAACACGCCGAATTTACAAAGAAAGCGACGATTTCGAAAGCAAAGTTAGAACGGGATATGTCTCTCATTGAAAAACGAATATCGGAGGAATTCACGGCATACGAGTTATGCGAATGTCTTAACATTGATTATCAAAATCTTCTTAGCTTAAACTTATCAGTTTACCCTTTAATAGATACACTTTTGAGATTAAAAAATGATAACAGTAATGAGTTTTCCCCAATGCAACCATACAAATACTCTAATGAAACACTAGCTGATTTAATATTCTGCGATTCATTATGTTCTCTTGCTATATCCGAACCCATTAAAGAAATGTCAATTGAACAATATATCGAGCTAAAACTCGACTACTACGAATGCGAAAAAGCCGTGGTTAAACATTTTTGTAAGTCCGATTATTCTCAGAGTTTATAGTTCACTTTACTTGCGCCTTGCATATCTTAACGCAGCATGCTTTAATCCGCTACGCAATTCTTTTGAGTTCTGTACTTTTTTATCTAACGCCGCAGTTATGCGTAACGGTTTACCACCATTGCCCCATTCTTCATATGATT